>JAEEGL010863679.1_pt1 | contig 11421 bp, 5 predicted proteins | sample 9134231 | NCBI WGS metagenome assembly JAEEGL01 (sample SAMN16246548, study PRJNA631951) | gut metagenome | biome: gut microbiome; feature: rumen; material: fiber-attached | host: Bos | place: Iran: Karaj | collected 2018-10
CTGGACGGTGCCCGGAATGACCATTTCCGCGCCCGGTTTCTACGGCCCCCAGGGCCGAGTGCTGCGCCTTGGCCTGGCTATGCCCGATATTCTGGAGAAGCTGGAGAGCTGGCGCTACGACGGACGTCGCATCACTAACTTTGAGATGGAATCCAGCGCCCTTGCCGGCCTCGCCGCTCAGCTTGGCCACGACGCCATCACCGTCTGCTGCGCCATTGCCAACCGCTATGCCGGCGACAGCAACACCGACTACAAGCCCTACGTGAGCCGTATGATAGAAACGGCTTTGGACACGCTGGTAAATCTTTAATTATTTCTTCAGTGATTTCTCGTAGTCCCGCAGCAGACAGATGGCTTCGGGGCAGAGGAGTAGCAGGGCTACGACGTTAATCCAGGCTGTGAGGCCGACGCCTACGTCACCGAGGGTCCAGATTACATTCGCTTCGCGGATGGAACCGAAAACGACCATTCCCAGAAGTGCAAGACGGAACACCCAGATGGCAACCTTCTCGGCCTTGGAACCGGAGGCCTTGTGCTCGAATATGTGCATGATGCTGGACTCACCGTAGAAGTAATAAGCCATGATGGTGGTGAACACGAAGAACACCATCGCGATACTTACGAACGTGCTGCCGAAGCCGCTGAGCACGCTGTCGACCGCGGCCTGCGTATAACCCACGTAATTGGCTCCAAGAGAAGGATCGCCGGCCACCAGAATCTCGCCTGTTTTGGCGTCGAGGATGTTGTAGGTGCCGGAGCAGAGAATCATCAGCGCTGTGGCGGTGCATATCAGCAAGGTGTCCACATATACGCTGAAGGCCTGGGCAAGGCCCTGCTTTGCGGGGTGTGACACTGCTGCCGAGGCAGAAACGATGGCACCGCCGCCCTGTCCCGCTTCATTGGAAAATATGCCGCGCTTTACGCCCATCATAATTGTGGAGCCGATTATTCCGCCCGCAACCTGTTGAATGCCGATCGCGCTGGTCACGATCAGCTTGAGCACATGCGGAATGGTGCTGACATTGTGGGCAAGTACAACGACCGTAATCACCAGATATCCCAACGCCATGAACGGCGTGATGATGCTGGCCACGCGGGAGATGCTCTTGATGCCGCCGATAATCACCAGCGCCAGCAGGAATGCCAACGCCAGGCCGCTGTAGAGCGGATTTATGCCGAATGAGTTGCTGAGCGCACCGGTCATGCCGTTGGACTGCACCGGAGCCAGGAACAAACCGTATCCGAAGATGCAGCAGATGGAGAAGATTATGCCCAGCCAAGGGAGTTTAAGACCTTTCTCGATATAACTTGCAGGACCGCCGCGGAAACCGGTGGAATGCTGGAATTTGTACTGCTGGGCAAGAGTGGATTCTACAAATGCTGTGGAAGCACCGAAGAAGGCGATGAGCCACATCCAGAACACGGCGCCGGGACCTCCCAGGGCGATGGCGGTGGCTACGCCCACGATGTTGCCGGTGCCAACGCGTCCCGACAGTGCCACGCAAAAGGCCTCGAAGGAGGATATGCCGTGCTTGCTGCTCTCTTCAGACTTATCCTTGCGGGCAAAAAGGCTGCGAACCATGAGACCGATGCGGCGCACCTGTACGAATCGCGTACGGATGGAGAAATATAGACCGGCGCCGACAAGCAGCACTACCAGAGCGGGGCTCCAGATGATGTCGTTTGCTACCGATACAATCTTCTCTATCATACAAGGTGCAAATATACAAAAATCAGCGCCCTTTCCTAAGCCGGTTCACAGCATGCTCCAGACTTTCCGACGGCTCGATTATGTTGTAGTCCTTCCAGAAATCGGGATCCATGAATTCTGAAGCCTTGTCGCTCAGGATGTCGCTGTTGCGGAACATGTCGCCTCGGGCGATCGGCTTTGCCTCCTTGCGGACATCGGTCACCACCAGTTCGTTGACTGCGGTATAGCTGGTGGCGAACAACTTCTTCTTCCAGTCGCAGTTGAAACGGAAAGTGGAACGGAAATAAGACATGCGGGCAATGTCGCCGTTATAAGTGTAATTGACTACAATAGACATCTCCTTTGGCACCAGACGCAGAGTAAAAGGCTTGCGCACCACAATCTTGCGAATTGCCTTGCCGGTGTCGGAAACGTCCAGAGACATCTCGATGCGGGTGAAGAACAACTTCTCGCTGTCGATATAGATGGTACCGTAATAGAGGGCGTATTCGTAGAGACTGGAGCCGGGCTGGAAGTTGATGACGAACTGCAGGCGCCCGTCTATGTATGTGGGCATGCCCATCTCGAACTTATATCTTGCAAGTTCTTCGGGCCCGAACAATATGTCGGGATTTTTTACAATGTCCAGTAAAGCAGCCTGAGCCGGGCCGCCCTGTATCTTTACGCTCAATGTGTCGCTCCGTCTCTGGCTCAGCAGAACGCGACTCTTTTCCAATGCAGTGCGGTCCCAATCGACATTCCCCTCTTCATAGCCCGTCTTATACATCCTGGACACAGCTTCGGAGATGTAGGTATAACGTGTCTTTTTGCGGATGGTTTCGCGGTAAAAGCACTCCAGCAGTTCGGGATGGTCACTGTAGTTGTCGGGAATCTTGCTTATTGCGGCTCGTATTATTTCCAGTGGATTGCCGGATATGATGGTGGCTCCCTCCAGGGTGAAGGTCTCGGGGACTAGTCTTACCTTGAGTGAAGTTCCCGGGGTAGCTTCGTTTGTTGCAGTCTTGTATCCAAGCAATGATACCTGGATCTTTGAAAAAGGTTCTTCCGATTTAATCGTGAACCGTCCGTCTGCATTGGTCACAGTGGCGTTGTTGCTGCCCGGGATTGAGACCAGTGCCGATTCGATGGGACGACCGTTCGCAGCATCTACAACCATACCCTGTATAGAATATGCCAGACGAAGCGTGTCGGTCTGCGCCCTTAATCCAAGAGTGAAAGTCAACAACAAAATACATATGACGGAGCGGAGTTTCATTAAATACAAATATAAAAAAAAGTCGCTGACTCAGCGACTTGATTTATTTACTCGACTCTCTTTACCGGTTTGGCGGCAGAACCGGGCGCCTGTGGCAGTCCGTTCCCGGCGGAATCGGGATGGTGGTGGCGATGGCGGTGCGGACCAGAACCCTGTCGCATCTGCTGCATGCGGACCAGACGCTCCTGTTCTGCCTTGACCCATTTGCCGTACTGCTCGTCGGTGAGGATCTTGCGCAGTTTCTTGTCCTTTTTAAGGCGAGACTTCTCATGGGCTTCCTTCAGTTGCTCCATTTGCTGAGGAGAGAGGGGAGTGAACTCTCTGCCGGAACGGGCCATTTCGCGTTCGAACTGAGCACGGTTGCCGGGACCTCCGGGACCCATGCCGGGACCGGGACCAAAACCGGGACCGAAGCCCATTCCGCGGCGGCCGAGGAAGAGGGAATCGGCCTCCATCTCCTTGACCTCCTTGAGGTTGAGTTTATAAATCTTCTGGTACTGTTTGTCTGTTAGGGTCAGCAGACGGTCCATCTGGTCGGTCATCATGTGGGCGCGCTGCTGGGGAGTCATCTGGGGCATCTCAGGACGCTGGGGGCGTTCGGGACGTTCAGGACGCTGGGGCTCTTCGTTTTGTGCGTATGCCGGAACAAAGCAGCCCAGCATTACCACTGCAAGAATGAATGAATATATCCTTTTCATATGTTTTGAATTATATTATCTGATTCTTTTGACAAAGAAAACAACTGTAAGTTTAACAAAGTTAGAAAATAAACAGCTTTTATTTATACTTTTGTACAATTGCTCTTTTGCGCTTTTTAAAATAGGGTTACAATATGAAACGTAGAGTCTGTCTTTTGGTTTTGATACTTCTTTCGATGTTCCACATCGCTTCTGCCCAGGATTCGCCCCGCTGGCTTCGCCAGAGCGCCATTTCGCCGGACGGAACAATGATTGCCTTCTCCTTTCAAGGGGACATCTTCACCGTTGCCTCAACTGGCGGGCAGGCCAGACAGATTACAACTTCTCAATATTACGATTCTGACCCTTTCTGGAGTGGTGATGGCAAATATCTGGTTTTCAGTTCCTATCGTGAGGACAGTAAGGATGTCTGGGCCGTTCCGTCACAAGGCGGCTCTCCAAAGCAATTGACTACTTATACCGGAAGCGAGACACCTCTTGCGGTTTTGAACGATGGCACTGTCATCTATAGCGCTAATATTCTGCCCGACGCAGATGCCGCTGTTTATCCCAATGTCAGTCAGATATATAAGGTTCCCATAGAAGGCGGTAAAAGCGAGAAGGTTGCATCGATGACTATTCCGCACATGAGCGTCGCGCTCGACGGAAGCGTCCTCTATGAGGAGTACAAGGGCGTGGAAGACCCGCTCCGCAAGCATCATACATCGTCGGTTGCACGCGACGTTTGGTTTTATGCCGATGCCAAGCCGGGCTTTACTATTGATGCTGAAGGCAGTTTCACCAGACTGACCTCTTTCAAGGGAGAGGACAGAAATCCTGTCTTTGCCCCGGGATTCAAGGATTACTATTTCCTGAGTGAACGCGGCGGCAATTTCAATGTCTGGAAAGGGTCAGTCCAAGGCGGCTCCAATCCGGTTCAAATCACCAATCTTCCTACGCATCCGGTGCGTAATCTCAGCATTTCCGCCGATGGAAAGATGCTCTTCTCCTACAATGGCGACCTTTATACTCTCCGCGAAGGGGAGCAGCCTGTAAAGCTCGATATCCAAGTCGTCAAGGACAAGACGGTAAAGGACAAAATCCGTCGTTCCGTCTATTTGGGAGCGACGTTTGTGGCTGTTTCGCCCAACGATAAAGAGATAGCCCTTATCTCCCGCGGCGATATTTTCGTGACATCCATAGATCATAAGACCACCCGCCGGATTACATCCACTCCGGAGCGCGAAAGTGGCCTCAGTTTCTCCGACGACGGTCGTGAACTCTATTATGCCGCTGAACGCAACGGCCACTGGGGCATCTGGAAAACCAGTCTTACCAACAAGAAGGACAAATACTTCACATATACTTTCGATTTCAAGGAAGAGCCGGTCACTAAAGAAGGTGTGACCTGCACCAATCCAAGCGTGTCCCCCGACGGCAAATACCTGGCTTATTTCAGGGACCGTACCGATATCGTGGTGCGCAACCTCACCTCGGGCAAAGAGAAGGTCGTGCTCAAAGACGCCCTTTATTCCTATCAGGACGGCGATCTCGATTTTGAGTGGAGCCCCGACAGCCGCTATCTGCTGAGCAATTATCAGGCAGACGGAGGGTGGAACAACTCTGACGTCGCCTTGATCGAGGTAGAGTCCGGCAAGGTCACCAATCTCACGCAGAGCGGTTATTCCGATTCGGATTTCCGCTGGGCGCTGGGCGGCAAGGCTATGACATGGACATCTGACAAGGCCGGCTATCGCAGCCACGGCAGCTGGGGCGCGGAGAAGGATATCTACATAATGTTCTTCGATGGAGAGGCTTATTACAAATTCACCCGCGACAAGGAAGATGATGAGATAGAGAAACTGCTCAAGGAGGATGACAAGAAAGCCAAGAAAAAGGAGGAGCAGGACAGCCTGAAGGCAGAAAAGGGCAAAATTGACCCGCTGGTGCTGGATCTGGAAAACCGTGAAGACCGTATCATAAGGCTGACCGGCGTTTCGGGCCGCCTTGGAGACCATTTCCTCACTCCCGACGGCACCAAACTCCTCTTTATCCAAAGGCTCGAAAAAGGTAGCGACCTGTGCCAGATAGACATCAAGTCGCGTTCGGTGAAAGTCCTCGAGAAGGGCGTCAAGGGGCGTTTCTTCCCTTCACCCGACGGTAAGTCGTTATATCTGCTGGGTCCGTTGAATATAAAGAAACTGGATTCTTCCACCGGCAAGGGCACTTCGGTCTCTTTTTCCGACGAATATGACTATTATCCCGCCACAGAACGCGAATACATACTCTCACATGCCTGGAAGCAGGTAAAGGAGAAGTTTTACGACCCTTCTCTCCACGGCGTGGACTGGGATGGTTTTTATGAAAATTACAAGCAGTTCTTGCCATATATAGACAACAACTATGACTTTTGCGACCTGCTCTCGGAGATGCTCGGCGAACTCAATGCCTCCCATACCGGTGCCCGTTACCGCACGACAGGTACGTCCTCCGCGGGGCATCTGGGACTTCTCTACGATGAGGAATATGATGGAGAAGGGCTGAAAATCAAGGAGATACTGCCGGAAAGCTGCCTGGCTCAGGTCTATCCCAACCTGAAAGCCGGCGACATCATCACCAAGGTTGACGGAGTATCCGTTGCGAAGGGCAGCGCCTGGTACGATGTGTTCCGTTATAAAAACGGCAAAAAGACGGTACTGGAACTCAAGAGCGGCAATAAGGAGACTAACGTCACTGTCACGCCCGTTTCGTCCGACAGCGACGCTTTGTACAAGCGTTGGATCCGCCGTAACGAAGCACTGGTTGAAAAGCTCTCCGGCGGCCGGATAGGCTACGTACATGTCCAAGGGATGAATTCAGACAGTTTCCGTGAGGTTTATTCACGCGCCCTGGGCAAATATCGTACCTGCGACGCTCTCATCGTCGATACGCGCCACAACGGCGGCGGCTGGCTTCACGACGATTTGGCCACCTTCCTGGGCGGCAAGGCCTACATCGATTTCAAGCCACGCGGCCAATACATCGGTTCCGAGCCATACAACAAGTGGAACAAACCCTCTTGCGTGCTGATGTGCGAAGACGATTATTCCGATGCCTCCGGCTTCCCGTATGTTTATCGGCAGCTGGGCATTGGCAAACTGATCGGAGCCCCCGTTCCCGGTACCATGACGGCAGTATGGTGGGAAACCCAGATCGACCCGACCATCATCTTTGGAGTTCCCGAAGTGACCAGTGTGAGCCGCGCCGACGGCAGCGTGCTTGAGAACCAACAGATAGAACCCGATATACTGGTGCTTAACGATCCCGCCTCGGTACTGCGCGGCGAAGACCGCCAGATAGAGGCCGCGGTGGCGGAACTCCTCAAACAACTTGACAAATAATACCTCACCATGACCAAAATACGATTAATACTGATTTTGGCACTGCTGGCGCTTTCTGCCGCCCTTCCGCCCGGAGCAGCGGCCCAGATGAAACTGTATACTGTGGAAGGGACTGTCACTGACACGGAAGGAGAGCCCGTGGTGGGTGCCTACGTCTTTGTCAAGGATGGCAAGGACGGTACCATGACCGACATCGATGGCAAATATGTCATCAAACTTTCCAAACCCGCCACAATAGGCTTCCAGTTTGTCGGTATGGCGAATCAGGAATATTATATAGACCGTTCCCAAACCCTCAACGTCAAGTTGAAGAGTGACAACTCCCTTGAAGAGGCGGTGATTTCGGCCGGATACGGTCTTGCCCAGAAACGTTCCGATATGACCGGAAGTGCCTTCCAGGTCACCCGCGAACAGCTCAAGACTCTGCCCGCCGCCCGCGTGGACAATATGCTGGAGGGTATGGTGCCCGGTCTGGACATCCAGGAGGGTGACTATACCGCGGCTCGGTCAAGATACTCGATCAGGGTGAGGGGAGATGCCTCCCTGAACGCTAACAGCGAGCCGCTCTGGATTGTGGATGGGGTTCCTATTTACACCGGTACCCAGGGCAGTCTGAACGGTGTACAATACACAGTGAGTCCCATGTCATTCTTGAACCCGGACGATATCGAATCCATCACCGTACTTAAGGATGCTGCGACCACATCCATTTACGGTGCGGACGGTGCCAACGGCGTTATCCTGGTCACCACCCGTCAAAGCAAGGGAGACGGCAAGCTGCACATCACCGCATCCATGAAATACGGTATCTCAAGAGTGGACCGCTCTACGGTGATGAAACTATGCAACGCAGAGCAGTGGTGGACCCTGGCAAAGGCCGCCTGGACCAATGCGGGCTACGACCTGGCCTACTTCCCATATCAGGATAATGAGTACAACGATTATACCCATACCGATACTGACTGGTATAAGGTATATCTGGGTACGGGCAATATGAGGGAATTCACCGTCAATCTTGATTCCGGCGGCGAGAGGGCCAAGCACTATCTGGGAATGACCTACTACGGTGAGGATCTTGTGAGAAAGGGCAATGACCAGCAGCGTTTCTCAATCCGCGACCGTTCGCAGTTCAAGCTGACCAACCGGCTCTCTTTTGACATAAGCCTCGCCCTTTCTTACAACGTCAACAATATCGCATCCATAAGCGATTCGTATTACCGTACGATACCGATTTTCTCCCCCTACGAAGCGGACGGCGTTACCCCGCGCCTCTACAATTATTACAGCGACGCCACCGACAGCTACAGCCCGACGCTTCGCAAGTTTGTCTATTCCGGCGTGGCCAACAGGGATCTTGCAGACAACACTCAGAGAACGATGCAGTTCGACGGCAATGCCAATCTAACTTACGATATCATCAAAGGGCTCAAGTTTACCTCCATGCTGGGCGTCAATGCCATCAACGCACTTGAGTTGATGTACTACCCCAAAACGACTCTGGATGGCCTGACAAGTTACGAGCAGGATGGAATTTCGAGACGTGCGGGAGTGTTCGATTACACTTGGAACAACATAGACCGCCTGAACTTTGACCGCCAGTTCGGAAAGCACAGGGTGGGAGCGCTGCTGGGTATAGAGTTTGTCAGCACCGAGAACAGAAGCCTCTATGCAACGGGCTCCGGTTTTGCCAATGACCACATCAAGGAGGTGGCATACTCCATAACTGCCTCACGCAACGGTTCTTCATCTGCCAACAACAACCGGTCTCTCTCTTATCTTGGCACACTGAACTATTCATACGACAACCGATACTATCTGTCGGCTTCATATCGCCGTCAGGGCAAGTCTTCCTTCAGTACCTATTCCCGCTGGGGCGAATTTACTTCGGTCGGTGCATCGTGGAATGTCCACAACGAGCACTTCTTCAATGTGCCTTTCATAAATTTGTTCAAAATCAAGGGCAGTTTCGGTAACAGCGGCAACTCCCGTGTGGACACAAGCGCTGCCTATGGAACATATACCTATGGCTCATCTAACTATTACGGCGGCCTGATGGGCGCCTCCCAGGGCTCTGCGCCCAACCCCGGACTCAGCTGGGAGACCACCTACATCACCAATTTAGGTCTGGATCTTGGACTGTTCGACGGCCGTATCGACCTGGAGTTGGAGTGGTATAGGAAATATACCAAGGATATGCTATACGACGGCCGGGTGTCGTCCATCATAAGCGACGGCACCGTGACCCGCAACGTGGGTGAGATGGTGAACCGCGGCTTCGAACTTCATCTGTTCACCCGCAACATCTCAAGCGGCGGTTTTACCTGGACCACCGATCTGAACGGTTCGGTGAACCGCAATATTATCAAGAAGCTTTACAAAGGTACCCACACCGGATTCTTCGATTACGTGTGGATGGAGGGCGCCAGCAAGGACGCCTGGTGGCTTGTCCGCTGGGCCGGCATAGATCCCACCACCGGAGGCCCGATGTGGTATGACGCCGACGGCAACGTTACATTCACCTTTGACTACAGCAACCGTGTGCTACTGCCCGAATACAGCAAGGAACCCAAATTCAGGGGCGGTATGCGTAATACGTTTACCTGGGGCGATTTCTCCCTGATGGCTTTTTTGACCTACAACATAGGCGGATGGGATTTGATTGATTATGGCCAGGACGGCTATGACATAATCTCCTTCAACACAGTTGTGGAGGAGTTGGATTATTGGAAACAGCCCGGCGATGTGGCAAACAATCCCAAGCCGGTTTATAAGACCACCAGCGGTGCCCGCCGCAGTTCTACCCGTTTCCTCTACAGCAAGACGGCCGTTCAGTTCAAGAATATCGCTTTGAGCTACAACATCCCGCAGTCATTCTGCAGCAAACTTAATCTGCGTGGCGCGTCGATCTATCTGATAGGCGACAATATCTATATGTGGACTCCCGACCAAAGCCGAAATGGCAACAGTTACAAGACTCTCCGCTACCGCAGCGGTCTGACCCGTACCTTCTCTGCACAGCTTACCCTTAATTTCTAACGGCAATGAAAAGATTCTTTATAATGATTGCAGTAGCCCTGTCGATGACGGGATGCACCTCTTTTCTGAATGTGGAAACTCTGGGCAGGAGCACCATTGACGGTTTTTTTGCCGATTTGGATGGACTGAATGCGGCCGGTCTTGGTCTGCACAGGCTCATCTGCGAGATGTACGACGACGATTATATCCGTATCGGAGAGCTTGCCGGAGACAATATGTATCTCTACCGTGTTAATGCCTCGCAGGCACTGCAGCTGGTATACGATTTTGAAAGCACCCCCGCAGACAATTCGGGCTATCCCTACTATTTCTGGAAGCACGCTTATGAAGTCTGCACAAATGCCAATAACATTCTCTTCTACGGAGAAAAACTCTTCAAGGAATATCCGGAGCATGCCGCCGAAATAAACAAGCATTTCGGCTATGCCTATTTTGCGCGGGCGCTGAGCATATTCAACCTCTGCAACGTGTATGCAATGCCATACGATTATACGCCGGATGCTTCTCATCTGGGAGTGGTTGCCATAAGTTTTGTCCCCGGCTTTGACACAGAACTGCCGCGCAATACAATCAAGGATTGCTATGATTTGGTAATCACCGACCTTGGCAAGGCAATAGAATACCTGGGCGATGCAAATGCTGACAACAATACATACATATCCGCCCTTGCCTGCAAAGCCTTGCTGGCCCGTGTCTATCTCTACATGAAGGATTACGACAAGGCGGCCTCTTATGCAAAGGAGGTTATGGACAGGGTGCCCCTGACTCCCCGCAGCGACTATGTAAATATGTTCCGCAAAGCCCAGAGCTATCCCGGAGAGGGTATTTTCAGGGTGAACACATACGATGCCGGCTCCGGCATGAGGTCTATGTGCACTCCGCTCAACGCTCAGGATTGCGGCCCCGACGCGACCTTTGTATCGACCTTTAGCGGCGACGATATCCGCAAGGAACTCTTTACTTATGTAGGTGAAAAGGAAGACGGCGATGAGTTTGTGGGCAAGACCTATTCCGCCATCTGCAAGTATCTGCCCATAAAGGCTGGCGAGAGCAAGGAGGAGAACCGCCGCTGCGACTTCTTCATCCTCCGCGTCTCCGAGATGTATCTTATCCACGCCGAGGCGCTCTGTCTGGGCGGCGGAGACTTGAACGCCGCAGCCGATGACATCAAGGCCCTGCGTGCACGCGCCCTCGGCAAGAATCCTTCCGAGATCAATCTGACCTATAGCAGTGCCGATGCTTTGGATAAGATAATCCAGGAGGAGCGCAACAAGGAACTCTGTTTCGAGGGGCATCGTTTCTTCGACCTGAAGCGGCGCCACGAGGATATCGTCCGTCCTGCAACCACATCTTCAACACTTC
>JAEEGL011224314.1_pt1 | contig 11421 bp, 7 predicted proteins | sample 9134231 | NCBI WGS metagenome assembly JAEEGL01 (sample SAMN16246548, study PRJNA631951) | gut metagenome | biome: gut microbiome; feature: rumen; material: fiber-attached | host: Bos | place: Iran: Karaj | collected 2018-10
AAAGTATGAGTAATTGCTAGGGTAAATCCTGCAGATAAACAGGAGATTGTAAATATTCTCAGATGAAGATGAAATGTGGTTGCGATGACATGAGATGGAGTAAATGATGCACCATCAATTAAAGCTGCAGATATTTGAGTATGAATGTGAATCACTGGAACCGACGTAACCAAAGAAGCTGCAGATATGATTCTGACTGATGATAATTTCAAATCAATCGTAAATGCAGTGGAAGAATGAAGATGAATTTACGATAACATCCAAAAATTTGTGAATTATATGATAGTTTCAAATATATGTGAAATTGCTATTCTATTCGTTGCAAGTTTGATTTGAGTACCTATCCCATTGTTGGCAATTCATTTATTATGGTTAAATGTGATTACGGATGGATTACCGGCTATCGCATTGTGAATAGATCCAATTAATTCTAACGTAATGAATCGTAAACCTCGTAAATCTACTCAATGACTAATTGATGGAAGAATGATATTAAATATAATTCTGCTTTCTAGCTCTGTAACGATATGAACTTTAATATTATTCCTTAGATGGCAAAGTGTTGATTTGGAAATGGCAAGAAGTGCAGTATTCTTATTTATGGCCGCTAGTGAACTAGTAAAAATTCAGATTATTCGTTCACAATATGGACTCAGTTTCTTTAGTAATAAATGGTTGATCTGGGCACTATTATGAGCATTTGGAATGGCATTTAGTATAGTTTATGTTCCTGTATTGAGTAATTTGTTTGATTTACAGCCATTAAGTGCAGAAATTTGGAAAGAAATGTGAATTATTTTAGCTGTATTTGTTGGAATTTGAACCATTTTGTCTGTATATATGAAAAAATCTAAAAGTTTTCAAAAATGGGAAGATGGAGAATAAAAAAAGCCATAGAATATAACTATGGCTAATGTTTGTGGGAATACTGTTTGTGGGAATACTACTTAACTAGTTAGTCAACGATGGGCATCGCAAGTAAGGCTTTCTCCGTTACCCTAAAAAAATGCTCTCCATTCTCTTCTTCTATTTTGAGGAATTCGTGCTCCATCATGTAGCGAAAACCGGTGGTAATGGCATCTGGGTATATCGTGAGAAATGTAAAGGGTTCTGGTTTTTCTTCCTCATACTCCGGCTCGTGAACTTCTTCTTTCCCGATAAGTTTTCGGAGCCAATTCCACTTTGACGCTTTCTCATAGACCCTTCGTCTCTCCCAATTTCGATTACAAATTTCATTTGTTTCACGAATTTGAGCAAGGTCGTCCTCTACCTGGGCATCAAGCTCTTGAGGTGTTGGAGCAACCCAGTGGTTCTGTTGCAAACAAAATCTTAAAATTCTTGAGAGAATTTCCTCCGCTTCCCCTTTGCCGAGGCTGTTCATGATTGTCCTGTTTTTCAGGAAATCTTGGGGAGATTCGCTAATCCCCACATACTTAATTTCTTTCATTTTTCTTATTTTTTTTAGTTCTTTGTTTTCTCCTTTTAAGGCGGAGTTGCCATCCTCATTTAATTCAAATGATTGATGTGAATATATTAATTTTTATTAAAATGTCAAGACTTTTCTGTTACTATTTATTATTCTTAGTGATAACAGATTATTATAATTTTTGAGTTCTCGCTCGATAGAAAAGATATTCTTGTGCCAATCATGCATAATCTCAAAACTTTTCATGAGCTAGTTTTTGAATCTGAAGCATTCTATATATATGGAGAAATCTAAAAATTTTCAAAAATAGGAAAATAGGGAATAAAAAATATAAGACAAATTCAATTTAATGTTTTTTATGCGGGAAAAATATTTGGTATATATCCTAAAAATAATTATCCACTTAAGATAAATAATTTGACTTTTATACAAAAAAACATATATCAAATCGCTTTTTTTAAACAAAATATTAATTAAATAAATAAAAAAATTTTTTATATGGATTCAGTAAATTTTTTAGAAAAATCCTTTCCTTTTAACAGAGATCTTTCATTTTACGAAATTCGATCAATTCTTCGGGAGGGGTTAAAACACGAGAACGTTTTGTATATGTTAGAAGATTATTGCTTTCTCCCATATGCAAAAAAAAGCGGCAACACTACTGTTTATATCCTTCCTTACGTGCTTTTGAAAGAAGGGATTAGTATTGCATTGTGTACGAGCAAAGAATCCCACAAAGGGACTATTTCACCTGACACGGCAATCTCTGGATATTGTATTAAGTGCCCCCACACTTGGAAGATTTATGTTGAAGAGACACTTATAAAGCGTATTATGCCTAAATAAGACAAAAATCTTCTAATCTATTTGGTTTATGTATTATCCTTTATTACATAAACCTTTTTTGTTTTCATTACTTGATTAATGATTTTATAATTTCTGTGTTCTCGCTCGATAGAAAAGATATTCTTCTGCTAATCATGTATAATCTCAAAACTTTTCATGAGCGAATTTTTGAATCTGATTTTTATTTACTTTGGTTTCATCTGGATTATGAATATATAATTCATTCATCACTCTACGAACTCGTACATCGATTGGAAAGACTTCAAATCTTTTTAGATCGGAAAATAAGAGAATACAATCTGCTACTTTTGGTCAAATTCAGCTGAGATTTAGAAGTTCATTTTTAACGGTTTGAGTATCTTTTTGATACAATGAATTTAAGTCTATCTTTCAGTTCAAAACCATCCTAGTGATTTCATATAGTCTCACATCTCTAAATCAGAGTCAAAGTTTTCTATAGTCTGAAATACTCACATCTTTGAGTTGCTCTGCAGTTGGGAATGTGTAATAATGCTGTCCATTTCGTTCAATTTCTGTTCAATATTTCTGTGACAATCTTTCGATAATTCATTTAATTCTAGGGATATTATTATTTGCTGAGATAATAAATGATATGATAGTTTCTCGTAAATCTTGATTCAAAAGCCTGATTCCATGTCAATATTGAATGCTTTCTTTCATATAATTATCCACCTTTGAAAGCTGAGATTTTATTTCAGAATAGTCTCTATCTAGGTCAAAATAGTGATTTACGATAGATTGAATATCTCAATCAACAATTCATGAAAAGATTATTGAATCAAATTTCTTTTGAATATTTAGAATATTTTTTCAGAAGATTCATGTGTAGCTTCAGTCTGGTTGTTGATTTCGACGAAAACATTGACCGCAATCAAAAATATGGTTTAATTCGAAAGAATCTTGTTTTTTAAGTGCGTATTCCTGCTCCGATTGCATAAAGAAATGTAATATTAAATAGTGGAGTTTAGATATTAAGGTTCTCAAAATGAGAAATCCTACATTTTATTTATTTTTAGCACTTCTCATTAGCATTATCATTACATATCATCTAAGCTCTTTCAAATTAGGATTGGTAATGCTAATGATTTTTTTTTCAAATAACTTTTTTATATGTGGTTCATAATATAAAACATCTCCATCTGTAATTCAAAATAACATCCTAGACAAAGCTGTAGCAAATTCTCATCTTGTTACAACATCAAATGGCCTAAACTCACTTATATTTATTCACATGATTCAGAGTTGATATGACAGTGATACCGCTCATCAATAATCAGCCTCCAATTCTTGAGTAACGTCTGAAAATTCTGGAACAGCTATGTTTGAAGGCTTTTTTCACAACACATTTATCGCATAATTGGACAACATTTTTGCCATGGCTATTCTATTAAGTGAACCATACATATTTGCTTTAACTACACTTGGCATTGTGGTAATTCAATTATTGTATGCAAATTGATATGCTTCGTTTTCTTCTAATGAATAATCTGAATCATAATTTTCTATACTGTTCCCTTGAGTTTTTCAGTTGTTATATTCTTTTTCATCAGCTTTTGTCTCATTGTCTTCAATAGATTCTGGAGCTTGGGAAGTTCTACTACCTCATCATGAATATTTATCATCTGATTTTTGTTCTACCTTTCTCCAATTCGCTGTATATTCTAAATCTCATCTTGTTTTTTCTGGTATTACTACCTCTATCTCCAAATTTTCTAAATTACTTCATGTCCATCATATGAAATCATATCATTCTTTTATTGGTATTGGAAGAGTAAACGAATCTCTTTGTGTATATGTTGTTTTTTCTCATGATATAACTCACCCATCCAAATTATATGTAATATAATATTTTTTATCTAAAATATTTGTAAAATATCATGACTGTGTTTGATTATCTATTCTTGCGTATCCAGATTCTACCATTGAACTATCATATACAGTACCATTTCATCATACAAGGTTAAAATCCCCACTAAACATCTCTTTATATGAAGTTGATCAGGATAATGCTGTTGTAACGAATTTATCAGATACATATATCGTTTTTAAATTACTCATATTGTAAAACATTTGGTTCATATTTTCCACTTTACTTGTATCAAAGTTTTCTAAATTTAAATTCTCCAATGATTTACAATGTGAAAAAGCATTTCTCATACGTTCAGCATTATTTGTATAAAAATTCTCCAAGTTTAGTGTTTTTAACGATTCACATCAATTAAACATATAGTTCATATTAGTAACATTACTTGTATTAAAATTACTTAGATTTAATGTTTCTAACGAGGAACAATTATTGAACATTCTCTCCATATTAGTAACATTACTTGTATTAAAATTACTTACATCTAATGTTTCTAATGAGGAACAATTATTAAACATATCTCTCATATCTGTGACATTATCTGTGTAGACATCTTTTAAATCTAAAATTTTTAACGAACTTAGTCATTGAAACATAGATTTACTATTCAAGTTCATATATACTTTTTCAGATTTTGTATAATAAAATATAGTTCCACTATCATACCATGCATATATTGGATTTTTAGCTCATAAAATGGATATTATTTCTAAGTTCCCTGTTGATGGACTTTCATAGCTTCTAATTATTGAAATAATTTCACTATCTGTAGTATTTATTGTACCTGTTCCATTTGCGATAGTTTTTATTTTAACGTTAAATTTTTCTCATGGTAAAAATATTGATTCTTTATCTTTTATACTAAAATATCACGGCTGTCATTCTTTATCTATTATTGCATATTCTCAGGTTACGTGTGTTCAAGTATATTGTGTACCATTTCATCACATAAGTTTTTTATCGTTTCTAAACATATCTGTAGAAGATGTTACATTATCTAATACAAAAGAATTTGATACATATATTGTTGTTAATTTACTACATCCATTAAACATATTATTCATATTTGTTATATTCATTGTGTTAAATAATTCTAAATCTAATTCTTCTATATTGCTACATCAATTAAACATTCCATGGACGTCTTCGACTCTACTTGTATCAAAATTACTTATATCTAAATTTGTTATTTTGTTACAATTATAAAACATACTGTTCATATTTGTTACATTACTTGTATCAAAGTTACTTACATCTAATATATTTCAGCCATATCCATTGAACATTCAATTCATATCTGTTACTTTACTTGTATCAAAATTACTTACATCTAAATTTGTTCATTTATATCCATTAAACATACTACTCATGTCTGTTACCTTACTTGTATCAAAATTACTTACATCTAACGAAGTTAATTTATTACAACCACGAAACATGTTATTCATACCTGTTACATTTTTTGTGTCGAAATTACTTACGTCTAATGTTGTTAAGTGATTGCATCCATAAAACATATTACTCATGTTTGTTACTTTGCTGGTATCAAAACTACTTACGTCTAAAACATTTCAAGAATATCCATTAAACATTCAATTCATATTGGTTACATTACTTGTATTAAAACTACTTAGATCTAGGTTTGTTCATTTATATCCATTGAACATATTACTCATGTCTGTCACATTGGTTGTAACAAAGTTACTTACATCTAATGTCGTCAAACTTTTACAATCTTTAAACATACTACTCATATCTGTTACTTTGCTTGTATCAAACTTCGTCATAACTATTTCACTCAATTTATTAAACGAAGAGAACATTTGTGCTGATGAGGGATTTAGATATATCTTAGTTGCTGTTGTATAATAATATATTGTTTTTTTATCTTCTTTGTATCGTGCATATACTGGAATTTCTTCTCATTCTGCTGATATTTTTTTGCACGTTTCATTGTCAGTATTGGAACAACTACTATTTAGACTTTTTGCTTCCCTTATTTTTTCTACATTTTTATAATCTCACGAAGCTAATGTTTTTAGATCAAATCTAAAATTGCTTCATGTTTCTAATGTTGTAGAATTTTCCTCTTGCGCAAAAGTAAACTGTCAAATAGATAAAGATACTAAAGAAATAAACAACATCATAATTGAATATAAAACTCTTTTCATGATCATATAACAAAATAAAACAGTCTTTGAGTTTATAGATATAATTCTTTAAATTGCAAATAATAAAAAAATTTAAACGTTTTTATTTTATAAAAATATAGCTCTTGCTCTGTGTCATTTTTAATATGCATATACATATTATTTTTTACTTTGATGCTCTATAAAACATTTCAAATGTTTCTCCTCTTGTGATATTTCTGTATGGATTTCTGATATCATCAAGTAATCTGTGATTATAAGCTGCATATAGGTGTCATTTATACCAATTCTTTCCGCTTGATGCATTCTGATTTCACCACTTCATTCTAGATACTATAACAGAAGCTTCTGCTACTGTAACTGGTGAATATGGGCGGAAATTTACTAATCCATCTACTCCGTTAGATTGATATCACATATATCATAATTCACATGCTTTAATTACGTAGTCTCTCATTTCTCCGTTCAGTTTTGATATGTCAGCAAATTGAGAACAGAATTCTTGTTTACTCTCATCTGGTTTTTTTCATAGTACTTTTGTGGCAAAGATAGACGCTAATTTTGCCATTTCTGATCTAGTCAAAGAATCTCCAAGTCTTGCATCTGATGCATCACTATATTTTGTCAATCAGTTTTTGTACGACCATTCATGTGTAGCATTTTGTGTATTATCTTTACCTTGTGTTTCTGCTTCATTTTTTTGATTATCAATTGGTGTTGTCTCCTGTTCTTGTGTATTATTTTCTTTTTGTTCATCTCATGCTGATCCATGATCTGAATTATCATGACTATGACCTCATCATCAACTATATCATCAACTATTTCATCATGATGGTTTTTCCTCTTCCCATTTTGCTGTTATTGTGATATCCTCTGCTGGCATAGCTTCAGGAACTGGTTTGTCCCATCATTTGAATGTGTATCATTTTTTTGTAAATCATGTTGGTGCTGTTACTGGTGTACCATAATCATCTGTAATTACTTCGTCTGGTTCTCAATTTCATTTAACAAATGTTATTGTATATTGTTTAACATTGTATTCTGCCGTTCATGTTACATTCTCTGCTGGCATAGTTTCGGGAATTCATGTCCATTCACTAAATTCATATCATTCTCTTTCTGGTGCTTCTGGTAACACTATATCTGCTTTTGGTGTTCCATAATTATAATCCGCTCATGATACTACTTCTCATTTTCGATCTACAAATGCTATATGATATTGCTTTACTGTCCATTGAGTATATATCTCTGTATATTCTGTGATAGGTTGATTAAAGTCAAATTCTTCAGTCATTCCTTCATCTGCATAGTATTCTAGTGCGTGTCCAGTTTCTCGTTCAATTTCATCTGAAGTTAATTCTGCTGCAACATTTCATTTTGCTATTCATGTAGCATATAATTCATCTCCATTTTCATCAATAAATTTAACTGTAATGTTAGTCGCATCTGTAAAATATCACTGCTGTCATTCTTTATCTATTCTAGCATATGTTGAATCGCTATATTCACCACTAAACTTCGTTCAGTTTCCTCATACTAATTTATTATTATTTAAAAACATAGCAGCACTAGTATCAATTATGTTATCTGTCGAAAAATTATTAGACACATATATCGTTTCCAAATTGTTAGCATTATTAAACATTGCTTGCATATTTTCTACCATACTTGTATCAAAACTTCTCAAATCTAATTCTTTTAATGTTTTACACTCATTGAACATTGACTGCATGGTTGTTACATTACTTGTATCAAAATTGCTTAAATCTAGAGTTTCTAAATTATATGCTTTATTAAACATACCACGCATATTTTCTACTTCACTGGTATTAAATTCACTTGTATTTATATTCTCTAAAACAGTAAATTGATGGAACATTCGACTTGAATCTGGATTCAGATATATTTCATCTGCTTCTGTATAATAGTATATCGTTTCATCATTGTCATCATACCATGCATATACTGGGTATTTTGAAACTGGTACTGATATAATTCATGTAGTATATTCAGTAGTTAATTCATCTGCTTTCTCAAAATTTCTTATTGTGTCATCTACAAAATCTTTATCTTCTATATCACTTCTATTGTTTCATAAATTTTTTAATATTGTATTAAATAATGATCAAGGCAACAACACAGTTTTATCTAATGGTACAGGTTTTTCAGTAAAATATCATAACTGACCTTGCCTGTCGATTTTTGCATATGTTTTATCATAAACTCACATTTCTGAAACTTTTGTTCAGTTTCCTCACTCTAAATTTGTAGCTCAAAGAAACATACCGGTAGAAGTTGTTGCACCTTCTACATTAAACAAATCAGATGCGTATACTGTTTTTAGATTTTTCGCATTATTAAACATCTTTGAAACATTTACATTTGTAACTTTAGTTGTATCAAAACTACTTAAATCTACTCATGATATAGTACTATTCATAAACATGTTACTCATATTTGTCACCTTGCTTGTATCGAAACTGCTTAGATCTAAATCTGTTATTTTTTTATATCAATTAAACATTGATTGCATTGTTGTTACATTACTAGTATTAAAGTTGCTCAAATCCAACTCTAATCAACTACAATTTAAAAACATACTACTCATATCTGTTACATTCCTAGTATCAAAACTACTTAAATCTAAGCTAGTTAAACTTGAACATCCATTAAACATTGACTTCATATTCGTTACTCCACTTGTAACGAAATTACTCAAATCCAAGTTTGTTAAACTTCTACACCCATTAAACATTGTTTGCATTGTCGTTACTTTACTTGTATCAAATTCTGTCATATCGACTTCTCTTAAATTTCTAAATTCAGAGAACATACTCTTAGAATCTGGATTCAGATAAATTTTACTTGCAACTGTGTGATAATATATAGTTCCTTCATCGTATCGCGCATAAACTGGAACAATTTCTCCTGGTGCTTGTATCTCTACTTTTGTTCTATCTCCCAATGTATCTGCTCTCTCTATTTTTTCAATATTATCGGCTGATCATGCTATTCATACTAAAGCACTTTTAAAATCAGATCATGCCTTCAAAATAGTAGCATTTTCTTCTTGAGCATAACTCAATCATCCAATAAACATAGCCATTAAAAAGGCGAACATAACCATCAATCAACGAATCATTTTTTTCATTTTTTTAAAGTATATAGTAAAATAAAATCTTGATGTAATTATATTCCTAAACCCAAAAAAAGCAAATTTTGGAGGATTCTTCAAAATTTGTTTTACCATTTTCTATTTTTATATTTTCTTATTCTTGTCTTTTATGGTTTTTTATTAAAAACACGGTGAACTGGTTTTATTTTTTCAAAAAAATCCCCAACCGTAGTCAGGGATTTTTGCAAAGTATTTGGTTTTCAATTATTTAACCATAGCTTTGAATTCAGATCCAGCCTTGAAAGTAACAACTTTCATTGCAGGGATTTTAATTTTTTGTGAAGGATTTTGAGGGTTAACTCCTTCTCTTGCTTTTCTCTTTGAAGCCTTGAAAGTTCCGAATCCTTGAATTCTAACTTCTCCTTCTTTTTTAACACCATTCATTACAGTGTCGATGAAAGCGTTTACTAATTCAGCAGCTAGTTTCTTAGAAACTCCTAATTCTTCTGCTAAGCTAGCGATTAATGCAGTTTTAGTCATTAGTACTAATAAGTATGAAATAAAAAGTACTTCGTACAGTTAGTATAATAGAAGAATTCCTTTAAAATTCAAGCGTTTTAGCAATTAAATCTACTAAAAGTATTGTCTACTTCTTGTTTATAAAATAAGCTTCATAACTAACGTTTCTCAACATACAAACAAAAAGATGCTAGATGTTTGTCTTGACTTTTAAAAAATAGCATAAGAATATGGACCACATTCCACGTTTTTTTCCTTTTTTTAATAAGAGTTTTTGTTTATAAAAAAATCCTGAACGGCGTCAGGATTTATATAATAATATTGCTTTATTCCAATTTTAGAGCATGTTTTACTGCAAAAGCTTCTTGTACTTCCTGTAGTTTTATAAATTGTTGATTCAGTGCATTTTGAGTCTCGTTTAAATCGCTTACTGTTGAGTTATAATCTGCTCTATCTTCTTCTGTTAAGTTGTCTATATTCCAATAGCGACTAGTTGATGAAAACTTTTGAAGATAATCAATTTCCATAGCTAATAATTCTACAACCGCATCTTTTAAACTACTATCTTTTTCATAACTTCATAGTTGAGATGCTTTTACTTGAGAGTTTTGGCATATTGTTACACTTTCTTGTATTGACTGCACTATAGAATCTACGCTCGCCGCATCTGTGCTAAAATTCTTAAATAATTCCTGATTGGAATCAGTACATTCCTTAACCAAATCTACAAAAGAATCATTGTATTCTACAATATTCATAGATCATCCACATCATGAAAGAAATAATACTCATAATAAAGATAAGAATCAAAAACTTTTTTTCATAACATAATAATTAAACTATAAAGCTGATATCTAAATAATGATTTGTAGTTGCTTTTCAAGTTTTATGACTAGAATAATCATTTATGTCATCCTGAAAGCATTCTTCATTGTGTAGTTTTTTCTATCTTTCAAAGTTTGAGTAACAATGGTTCAATATCATCTTCTACAGCTTTTTCTCACATTCAAAGTTGAGTAGCAATTACTCTAAGTCCGATTGGTCTGTCATATTGAGCCAAAACTTCCAGGTATCTCTCGTGTAGGGGAGTTAGTCCACCATCATGAATTTGAGCATGCTGAAAGAATTCTGCCAACTCTTTGGAAGTCAGTTTTTTGATTCACTTTTCTACACAATAATCACGGATTTTTATACATAAATTATGGATTTCTCTAGGTACTGAATCAACCTTTTTAGCTATTTCTGCAGGAATGTTTGAATCATGATTGACATCATAAACTTGAAGATATCTTTGAATAATTACAGACTTCTCTGCATCTGTATAATCAACTAAATGGAAAGAATAAACAAAACGATTCTTCATCGGTTTAGACAACATTTCGGGTTTGGTTGTGGCTCAGATTAATGTAAATGGATTAATTGGAATTCTAATATTTCATCACTCTGGCATCACCATATCCACCACAAAATCTTCCATTGC
>JAEEGL012093653.1_pt1 | contig 11421 bp, 8 predicted proteins | sample 9134231 | NCBI WGS metagenome assembly JAEEGL01 (sample SAMN16246548, study PRJNA631951) | gut metagenome | biome: gut microbiome; feature: rumen; material: fiber-attached | host: Bos | place: Iran: Karaj | collected 2018-10
AAGAGCCAAGAGCGCTGGAGGGCGTGTACTTCAGACCTTCGATAATCGCGGGATCTTCTTTGCCCAGATCGATAACTTCATTTTTCATGAACCCTTCGATGCCGTAGCGCATGCCGTAGACATGTTCAATGGCTTCCTGTTTGAGGGCTTCCTGAATAACGCCGCACAGCGACGAGTTAATAACCGAGGTCGGACCGCCGGACTGACCGACAATAGCGTTTCCTTTAAGCATTTGAAAATACTCCTTGGTAAAATATGGGGTAAATGAGTTTACACTTCTAATCGAACTCTTATACTCAATTATACCCACAATAAATTTTTTGGGAATACCCTTGAGGGAAATATATATTATTATTGACCCCATGTTTTAGGATTACGAGACATTTGGAAAAAATTAAAATCGCAGACAGTCTGAAAATCCCTCAGACAGACAGAATATGTGGCAACAATGTCAGTAATATTAACTGACTAACGTTTCTCTTTCTATATGTTAAGAGTATTTTATACATAAGGATATCATATTATTCATACCTAAGAAAAAGCGTATCAGGCGCAAAACATATTGTCAAATTAACTAAATAAATATTGCACAAAGAGTTAAGCAGAGACATTCTCTCATCATTTTTAATTACAAAAACAAAATTATTTAAAAAAATAAAAAATTCTTGTTGCGTTAGAATTTATAATTCGTATTTATTATTAGACCTAAAATAAAATTTACCCTATAAACACAAATGGGACGCTCGGCATGTACGAGAATTTTCGTGGTAAATGCTTAGGATAATTAGGACGAATTGGAACACGAATTACGTTCAAGCTCCAACAAGCAGTCCTTTATTTTGGCGGTATTGTAAATATCGCAGTATTTTCATTTTATCATTTGGAGGAGTTTCTGGTATGAAACACAAAAAATTTTTCAGTTCGATTTTACATCCTTTCATTGTTAGAAAGGCTGTGATGGCTTTTCTTCTTTGTTTTGTCAGCAACTGCGTATTCGCAGGAAATGCTGAAAACGTTTCTGTTGACAATCCACAGATCGTTTCAGAGGCACAGGCGATATTCCAAGCCATGTCCACAGCGGCAAAAATGGATCCCGTCTCACTTGACGATTTCATTCGTCAGTTCCCGAATTCCAGTGAAGCGCACATCGCGTTTGCTCTGCGCTATACTCTTTTGAAGAACAACAAATCTATTGAAGAGTATAACAGATTTATCGATCTGTATCCAGAAAAATTGCAGACGCAAGTTGCCATGTCAGAATTGTTTGATCTTTATCTGGAACAAAATACCGTTCCGGGATATTATGATTTCATTCAGCGTTATCCGAATACAATGCAGGCAATGGTTGCCATTCGCCATATTGAGCAATTAATGTATGAATTTGTCGAAACCATCAATACCGATGAAGACTATGATGCATTTATTGAAGCGTTCCCAAACGCTCCCCAGGTTAACTACGCGAAAGAAAAGGCAATGCAAGTTGCCCTAGAAAAGGAGCAGGCTCTATATAACGCCTTTTTGAAAAAAAATCCTAAAGCGGATTACAATCAAAAAAAAGGGTTTGCTTCCATTGCAATATCTCAATGGGAACAGGATGTTGAAGAAACTCGTCGATTAAAGAATAACAATCCAGAGATTATTCATGAGATATCATATCAAGTTAAACTCATAAAACTGGAAAGGCGTTCTGACGTTCTTCTAAAAGTCTATGCTGAAGTTAATGATGGCAGAATTGAAAGATGCCGAGGAACTAATCTCATTTCAGAAAAACTTGAAACTATCAAGAATACAATTGAAAAGAATCACGAAGAACTCATCAAAAAGATGAATGAAGAAACAGACAGGATTTGTAAACGTCTTGAATTGCTTCATCAGGATAACGTCAGGATTACTGGGACGTTACGTAAAGGTTTCAATAAACTTCATGAAGATCTTAATAAGATTCACAAAGACATGAAAGAAATAAAAGAAACGCTGGACGATATGGATCGCCAACTTCATAATATTTCCAATACGTTAGCAACAGTTGCAACTGGGGGAAGCGCTACAGCAGTCAATATTGCCGGGGATTGTTTTCACGGTGTAGTAAAACAACTGACTAAACCCAATAATCCACAAGATAATGATTCTGACTGTTCATTTAGTGAATCAACTACTATGACAACATTGAATTATATTGCTCAAAACGGATATGACGACCGTTGTTCACAGTTTTGGGAATCTTCCGAAGCTATCGGAGCCAAAGATGAGATGGAGCAGAAAATTCAACGTATTCCCCCATCAGGTTCCAAAATTGCCAGGTATCTCGGATTCTTGGCTGCTTCATATACGGAACGCATTCCTGTAATTGGAAACAAACTGACTTCATCGGCAAGCAAATTAACCGTATTTTCGATAGATCGTTTCGGAATGCATTTCTCTAAAACAATGAAACAAAAGATCGAGAAAGAAGGCGAATTGAAATGGGTTTTTATCGGAGATTCAGCAAACGTATCCTGGACAAAGTTATCAAATGATTTGTCAGACTATCTTCCAAAATTATTAAAAGAAGAAAAAGACAATTACTTGGAAGCGTTAAATCTGTTAATACCTGACGTTGAAGAAAGTGTTGACAACCCTGATGTTGTACCAATCACAAGAGACGACGTTTCCATGGTCAATTATCGCAAGGTTAATCCAAAGGTTATTGATTTTTATAAAAAACGCCTTATGCGTTCCTCAAAACTTTAACAATTGTCATTTCAGAAATTAGCATGTTTATGATGTTTCCGTAGCATCGTAAACATGCTGAAAAGCAACACCCACTTTCACAATCAAAAGGAGACTAAAGCTATGAACAAAAAACTTATTTATTCGACAATGACGCTCTTCATGGCGTTTCTTTCCATTTCAGCTTCGAAAATGAACGCAGAATACATCAATTCCTTTTCTGGTGTTCAATATGCGTTCATTAATAATTCAAGTTTTGTTAGTTCTTCCATTAAGAAGAACAACAACGATGGCGAATTCAAAACCATTTCCGAGCTGGGCGGCATTCTGGCGCTCACACCTGGACAATACCTCGAATGCGAGTTCAAATTGCCAGACAACGCAGACAATGTCAGAATTAAAATTGAGTACGACGCCCAAAACGATTCCAAAGGGCAGATTCGCGGAAACGACAAGCTGCTTACTAAATATTTGAGCAAAAATGCTCAGCAGGGTTTCTCTATTTTAGAGATTCCTCTTGATAACGCTCAGGTTCAAAATAAATTAAGAATCTTTTCATTGAACGGAGAACTTGGCATACATCAAATCAGAATTGCCTACAATTATCGCATGCCCTTCAGTTCCGCTCATGGCGTTACAGCTGTTTTGACTTCGCCGGTTACAAATACCGATGTTGTTCAAAAGAACATGCGTTTTGAATGGAAGGTAAACGGAGAATTCAATGCGGGTTGGGTTTCGTTAGAATATCTTGACAACAAAGAGTGGAAAACCGTGCCCGGCGCCGAGTTAATTGATTGTCATGCAGCTAAAAAGAATGAGCATTATTGTGAATTCCTCTGGGAAAATCATGGTCTGACAGCTATTCCAAAAATAAGAATTGTTTACCATGATTATACAGATCCTTTACCCCGAAAATTTTCAAGAACAATGCGTTCATTCGTTTTGAAAAACACTTCTTCTGTTGATGATTATGTCGCATTGATAAAACGTTTCCTTGCAGAAGATAATGATACTTTGAACAAGATTGATTTGAAATGCCAAACTATCACAGTCTTTGAACCCTCCAGGAGAACATGGGGCGAATGGTTTACAATGAAGAAGCGCCAAAAAAATAAAGATTTTAGAGTGAAATATTGTCTTCTGGATCAAAATGCTATTAAAAACGATTTGAGTATTTTTAACGAATTGGAAAACGACATTAAGAATCTGAAAGACGAATTGCTAAATCGAATGCTTCAGGAAAAATCCAAAGAACCAAAAAAGAAATTGAGTTCTATTAAACCTGACCTTGATAAATTTCAAGCGAAAGTTCTTAAAGAGAGAAAATGTTATCTCTCCTATTCGGTTATTAGTCCAAATCTTGCCGCTATTGACAGAGCGTTATACTGGAAATTATCGGAACAGGATTACAAAGACTGCTTGGAAACGATACGCTTCATGAATCAAAATGACTGGATTCAGGAATGCTATGGCGATGTTCAGAAGCAATTTACAGACTTGCTAAAGAAATATTCGATTCTTAAAACCTGTTTCAAAGTTAATATAGAAAAAGAACTGCAAAAACCTGTTGAACAAGCCATCAAAAGCTTACAGGAATTACAAAAAACGACTGATAAATTACGAGAAAACGAAACCGTAAAGATCATGAATCGCGAGAAGTAAAATCTTTTGACAATCGTTCAAAACGGTAATTGACATCCTTTACAAAAAAACGTTGACTGTTTGAATTGTCAAACAGTCGACGTTAAGAGTTTTTGGGGACGATTTTCTTTCGGGGACTACGCCTTTTCCCAGGTCGTTGTTTTGTCAGGGCGGTCTTCCAGTTTGACGCCGAGTTCTTTTAACGCGTCGCGAACGAGGTCGCTTGTCGCCCAGTCTTTGTTCTGTCGGGCGTTGGCGCGAATCTGAATAATCAGGTTCATCAAGCCGTCAACAAGCGATTTGTCTTCGGCGCTGGCGTCCTGACCGGCTTTCTTGGACGATGAGACGAAATCCGCTAGAGATTTTAAATAATAATCAGGCAAAAATCGTGTCATAGCCAAGGAGTTAGCGACATCTTCATATCTCCAATCCATCTGAGTATCCTGCCTTCTCTTTTCTTTTTCATGCAGCCAATAATGGAACACACACGGAGTATAGGAGCATACGGTTTTTAGAATCGTCTTTACTCGCCGACTCGATAAACGCCGACAACGGCAGGCGGATAGGCGCGAATATCCCAGTTGGAATCGGGCGTAAGCGTTTTGATGATTTCCCAGTCAAACCGCTGGTCGGATTCGACAACAAACAGACTTCCTTTCGGAGCCTGTTTCTGCAAAGAACAAAACAACTCAGCCAGATCGTCCCAACGGCTGACGAAAAACTCGTACGGCGGACAGATAAAAACCGCCCATGGAGCGTCCTGGGGCAAGGCGTCCCGCTTTTTATTCCAGATGAAAACGTTGCCCGTATGGAGATTTACGACATCCGTCAGCCCCAAAGTTTCGATGTTCTTTTTAATTGTTTTCGCCGTTGGAAAGTGCATCTCGACAATCTGACCGCCAACAGCTCCGCGGCTAATCGCCTCTAAACAAACAGCTCCCGTTCCGCCGAACAAATCCAGAACAAACTTCCCTTTAACGTCCGTTCCAATGAGGTTGAATACGGATTCCCGAACGCGGTCTTTCATGGGTCGAACGCGCATGTCGCCAGCGTATTCCAGCTTTCTGCCGCGAAACGTCCCGCCGATTATTCTCAAACCAACGGAATCCACCATAATGCCCGCCAGGTTTTTACTGGATTTTTTCGTCTTCTCTGATTTTTTTTCGAATTTTTGACTCATTTGATAAAATCGCGCTTTTCTTTATTGGGGAAATTTGGTAAAATACAAGAGCAAATCCGATTGTCCGATTTGCATAAAATTGAACGACAGGGATTATTCTTGCCGTCAGTTTATGGTTATAGCTATCACATATTATAGCATATTTAAAAGAAATTCCTAACCCCCAACAACTACGGATTAGAAAAAGGAACACAAAACCATGAGATTATTTAGTTTGATTCTTAGCGTTGCGTTGCTTTGCAGCGTCAGTTTTGCTCAGCAGACAAAAGCTCCGGCAACTCCCAACGCCCCAGCTGCAACTGCCGCAGGAGCCGGTCCCGCCGCACAGCGGTTCCATAAACTGTCTGACCAGGCAAAAGAATACTATCAGAAGTTTATGGCATTTGAAAAAGAGTACAGAACTGCCACGCCCGCTCGACAGAAGGAGATTCAGGCAGAAGTTCAAAAGATGGCTGAAACCATTCAGACGTTCAAAGCCCCTTTGTTAGCCGCCGCTAAAGCCGCGTTCAAGGAAGCCCCCAACAAAGACGAAGCCGTTAAAGCGTTCCTGCTCAACAACATCGTTATGATGGTAAATTATGACGATTACGAAAACGCTCTGAAAGAATGCGACGAGCTGATTCGTCTCGGTCTGGTTGAACAGCCGATTTTCGAAATCGCTGCATTCTCTGCATTCAACTCCAACCAGTTTGCCTATGCGGAATCGGCTATCAACAGCGCGAAAAAACTGGCGGCAGCCGCTCTTGATCGCGCTAAAAAACAGGGTAAAACCCAGGCGGAAATCAACAAAGAAGGCATCGGACAAGTTCACCCCGGCTTGGCTCAACTGGAAGAGAACCTCCCGTTCTACAAAGAAGCCTGGACTAAAGAAAAGGCTCTGCGCCAAGCGCAAGCTAATCAATGCCCCAGAGTAAAATTGCAGACCTCCGCTGGCGATATAACCATTGAACTGTTCGCCAACGAAGCCCCCAATACCGTCGCCAACTTCATCGAACTGGTAAACAAGGGATTCTATGACGGCCTGACTTTCCACCGCGTCATGCAGGGCTTTATGGCTCAAGGCGGCGACCCGAAAGGCAACGGAACCGGCGGACCGGGTTATTTCATTCCTTGCGAAGTTGACAATCCCAACGCTCGCGTTCATTTCCGCGGCTCGCTCTCAATGGCGCACGCTGGAAAGGACACCGGAGGAAGCCAGTTCTTCATTACCTTCGTTCCAACCAAATGGCTGGACGGCAAACACACCGTTTTCGGTCGCGTTATTTCCGGTTTCGAGAATCTGGCGAAGATTACCCGCGATCCCGATCCTAAAACCCCAGGATTTGAACCTACGAAAATCATCAAGGCTGAAGTTACTTACATGCCGCCTCAGCTTAAACTCCCACCGGTTAAGAAACTTCCCGATAATCGATAATTCAACTCGAATTACAGATTGCCGACTTTACCTAATTTATCCCCTTAGCTATGAGTAACACGTCAGAAAACGAATTGGAACAAAATCCCGCTTTGAACGGCAAAACCATTTTGATCGTCGACGACGACCCAGAGATTGTCGAGTCGGTAAAAATCGCGCTGCAGTCTGAAGGCTATACGGTGTTTTACGCCCGCGATGGAAATCAAGGCTTGGCGTTGGCAGAACGAGAGAATCCCGATTTGATTATTCTTGACATGATGATGCCTAAACGCAGCGGATTTCTCGTTTTGGAAAAACTTCGCCGAACCCGCCGCGTTCCCATTCGTATTATTATGGTAACAGCCAACGAAGGAAACCGGCACAAATCGTATGCTGAAACGCTCGGCGTTGACGATTACATCCGCAAGCCGTTCGCCATGGACAGGCTTCTGGACAGCGTCAACCGTCTGCTGGGACAAAATACGGAATCGTAATAAAAGCAATTCGTAGTATTTACAAGCCGGAAATTCGCTTTCCGGCTTTTTTATTTAATTTCAATGTTGATTTTCCAGTAAAAAAACGCTATATACTGGAAAGAGCAATTATAATTAATAAACAGTTCCATTTGGACGGTAATTTATCCCCCCCCTTATACAAACTGATATGAAACGAATCCTCGCAGTACTGACAGTTTTATTTTTGAGCGCAGCGACTTTCGCTCAACAGACGGATTTCCTCTCAAACAATCCTTTTGACGGAGGATTTGACAGTGGTTTCAATCTTGGCGGTAACAGCGGTTTCGGCTCCAATTCAAAGCGAGAAACCGTCTCCGTAACCGGGAAATTCATTCAGGATTCAAATTCCCCCAGTACAGGCAAACTGCTATTGGAAGCGGTCGTTCCTGATGGTTTCCACATGTATTCTATTACTCAAAAAGCTGGAGGTCCGTACGCTGCCAAGATTACTCTTGACACCTCCGCTGACTACTCTGCTTCCGGTCCGTTTACCGCTCAAACGCCGCCGCAAGTTCAAAACGTGGACTATTACGACGTCCCGATTGAAGAACATCGAGGAACGGTTATCTGGACGGCGCCGATTAAGTTCGCCTCCGGCGTTGATCCATCCACGATTGAAATCAAAGGAAAACTATCCTATCAGATTTGCGACGACGTCAACGGCACGTGTCTGGAACCGACGGACGCGGCGTTTTCAGCTAAAGCCGTACCCGGATCAGCGGTTGCAATTGCCCCTGCAGACGCCAGCGCTATTCCTGCGCCAGAGCTATCCGATCCCAAAGGACAGCGGCCTGACGCCGCCGCCTCGCCAGACGCTACTCAGCCCGCTGACGCCTCTGCCGGATTGGGCGGGTATTCCACTCAACAACTGATCAACTGGTCGATTATGGCGTTTTTAGGCGGCTTGATTCTCAACGTCATGCCTTGCGTTCTGCCGGTTATCAGCTTAAAACTGATGGCGTTTATCGATCAGGCGGGCGAATCCAGAATTCGCGTGTTTATACTCAACCTGTGGTACGTCGCCGGGCTGATGGCGGTATTCGTCTTCCTGGCGTTTCTGTCAACCTATGGGCTGTCGCTCTTTACCGGGAAGTTCACCTCCGACGCTGGCATGGGCTGGGGCGAGATGTACGCCTATACCTGGGTTCAAATTGTCATGTGCTCATTTATTTTTGTCATGGCGTTGAGCATGCTCGGCGTTTGGGAAATCCCGATTCCCGGCTTTTTGGGATCAGGAGCAATCAACGACGTCCAGCAGAAAGAGGGCGCAATCGGCGCTTTTACCAAAGGGATTTTCACAACGCTGATGGCTGTCCCCTGCACCGGTCCGTTTATCGGTCCGATTTTGGGCTTAACCATGGGCGCGCCGCTGTCGTTTACCATGCTGATTTTCTGCATGATCGGCTTGGGCATGGGATTCCCCTACCTTCTGGTCGGCGTCTTCCCCGGACTGCTTTCCTTCCTGCCCAAACCCGGAGCGTGGATGGTAACCGTTCGAGAAATCATGGGGTTCCTTTTGCTGGGAACGACCGTCTATTTCTTCAGAATGGTTCCTGCAGAGCTGATGGTTCCCGTCCTGACGCTGCTGTTTTCACTCTGGTTTATTTGCTGGATTGTCAACAAGATTCCATACGGCGCAACGTTTGGACAACGGCTTCTCAATTGGTCTATTGGGATTTTAATTGCAACTTTGTCAACCGGCTGGATGTTTCACGCCTACACAGCAGACAACAGCTTCCCGTGGTCGGAAACGTTCTATTCCGACTCCAAATCCAACGGCGGCAACCCGCTTTTAATCGCCGCAGAAAAAGAACGTCTGGCTGGTCGCACTGTAATGATCGAGTTTACGGCAAGCTGGTGTCCCAACTGCAAAGCGAATTTGTATACTGCCATTGAAACGGACGACGTTGAAGAGTTTATCCGTAAAAACAACGTCTGCGCTATGATCGGCGACTGGTCTCGCAAACCGCAAAACAGCGAAGACCCCGACGTCATCAAACAGGCGCTCAACTTTTTCGGTCGACAGTCTATTCCAATGTTGGCAATCCTGCCCGCCGACGGTCGCGACCCAATTCTGCTTGACGGTCCAATTACAAAAGGACAGCTCCTTAAAGCCCTCAACGACGCCCAGTCCAATCCAAACGGCAAGCAGATTAACGAAGACATTAAAAACTCCTATGAGAACATTGAAAGCCACTAGCTGTTAGCTGCTAGCTATTAGTTTTGAAACCAGTAACGCTTAGCGGTTAATGTTAAAATGGAAGCATAAAACAAAAAGCTAAAGGCTAGAAGCCAGGAGCTAATAGCTCGCAACTAAATCATGATTGAAACCTCTGATCTGACGAAAGTATACGGTTCGCTCAAGGCGGTGAATTCCCTTAACCTGTCTTTGAAAGAAAAAGACGTTTTTGGGTTTATCGGACCCAACGGGGCGGGAAAGACAACCACGATGAGAATCCTGGCAACGCTTCTTCAGCCGTCATGGGGCGAGGCGTCGATTTGTGGGCAGTCAATCTACACAAACCCGCGGGAAATCCGGCGGCTTATTGGCTATATGCCAGACTTTTTCGGCGTCTACGACGACATGAAAGTCATAGAATATCTGGAGTTTTTTGCCGCAGCGTACAGAATCAACGGCGATCAGCGGCGCAAACGCTGCAACGAGATGCTGGAACTGGTCGACCTCGGCTACAAACGCGACGCTCTGGCGACAAGTCTGTCACGCGGCATGACCCAGCGCCTGGGCTTGGCTCGCGTTCTGCTTCACGACCCGCAGGTATTGCTGCTTGACGAACCCGCCAGCGGCTTGGACCCGCGCGCGAGAATTGAAATCCGCCAACTGCTCAAGCGTCTGCGCGACATGGGCAAAACGATCATGGTTTCCAGCCATATTCTGCCGGAACTGGCAGACGTCTGCAATAAAATCGGAATCATCGAACGCGGAACGCTCCTGGTCAACGCCGATGTAACAGACGTCATGAAACAGGTTCGTCAGAACGTTACAATTCTGGTCGGAGTTCAAAACAAGCCCGGCAAAGGACTTGACGAAGCCGGTAAGGTTCTCGAATCTACCGGAATGACTCAAAACATTGCTCTTTTGGAAGATCCTGCCGTTGGCGCGAGGCTTCGCGTTACGCTCAAGCCGGAATATCCAGACTATTCCCCGCTGTCGACTGCGCTGATTCAAAACGGATTCTCGCTCACCCATTTCGCCGAGGAAGAAATCAACCTCGAAACGGCGTTCATGGCTTTGACAAAAGGAATCACCGCATAACTGCGATAAGCATCAGCGTTTTTATCGCCAACTATAGATTTTCAAGTATTCCTGAAATCTGACAACTCGGAGTTGCGTTAGACTCCGATCTCATTGTTCTGGAGACGCGATTCTGTTCCCAATCCAGGCGTAGATTCTTCTCATAACGACGTTAAAAACAATGTATGCAATCTGTATTATCACAGAACCAATAATCAGCGGGATTATAACGACTACGCCAAAATCCAGCTCACCCTGTTTTATCAGATCTTCTAAAAAAATTCCGACTATAAACAGCAGTGGAAACGTTATCCATAATGTAAAAATTGCAAACTGACGCCAAACTTCAATAACAAACTGCCAGAAAGCGTTCCTGTTCCGCATAATTGGAGAACTATTGGTCTGTTTGGAAGATTCGGAACGAGCGATTGGATTGTAATCCGAATCGCAATAATGCCTCATGCCGAACAACAGTATTGAAAACGCAACTGTAACAATCGAAATCAAACTTGAAAGAACGTATAAAGCGAAAAAGGAGTCTATTATATTCCACAGAACTTCTTTCCAGTTAATACCCTCGTTTATTTGAGAAACGCCTACTAAACCTAGGACTAATAATATCGCAAATAAAATCAAACTTGTTTCAAAAAGCAATATTATATAGCGATTTAGATAATACGTGCGAATACTTTTCACGCTTGGGAAATTGTCTTCAACTACAAACAGAATT
>JAEEGL012212680.1_pt1 | contig 11421 bp, 3 predicted proteins | sample 9134231 | NCBI WGS metagenome assembly JAEEGL01 (sample SAMN16246548, study PRJNA631951) | gut metagenome | biome: gut microbiome; feature: rumen; material: fiber-attached | host: Bos | place: Iran: Karaj | collected 2018-10
GATACTCAGGATCGCTGTAAGAGCTCCTTTGAGCATGATCGTTGCGCTTGTAATGGCGTTCTCGATAAATGCGAGAATAGCTTCGATTTATCTCATCGCGCTTATCTTTCTTGCTATCGTGGGAACTGTCATAATCCTGACTGCGACAGGCACGTTCAAGAAAGCATTCCCCAAGTATGATGAACTCAATGAGTCAATTCAGGAGAACGTATCGGCTATCAGAGTTGTAAAAGCATATGTGCGCGAAGAGCAGGAGATCAACAAGCTCCACGCCGCATCCAAGGGAATCTATGACATCTTTGTAAAGGCGGAGAGAAAGATATCCGTTCACTGGCCGATAATGTCTATAACCATCTATTCATGTATTATCGCAATCAGCTGGATCGGCGCAAAGATGATCGTCGGAAGCGAACTTACAACAGGTGAGCTTACCAGCCTTCTTGCGTACTGCATGAGCATTCTTATGAGCATGATGATGCTCATGATGATATTCGTAATGCTTTCGATGAGTATCGCAAGCATGGAACGTGTTTCGGAAGTTCTTAAGGAAGAGCCCGATATCGTCAATCCCGAAGATCCCGTTATGGAACTTGAGGACGGAAGCATTTCGTTTAAGGATGTCAGCTTCTCCTACCACAAGGAAGGCGGAGAGCCTATCCTTAAGAATATCAATATCGATATAAAGTCCGGCGAGACGATCGGAATCATGGGTGCTACGGGTTCGGCAAAGTCGAGCCTTGTAAACCTTATAAGCAGACTTTATGACGTAACCGACGGTGAGATGATCGTCGGCGGTCACAATGTAAAAGAATATGATCTTGAAGCTCTGAGAAATCAGGTATCGGTAGTTCTTCAGAAGAACGTACTTTTCTCGGGAAGCATTTTCGAGAACCTCAGATGGGGTAACAAAGACGCTACCGATGAAGAGGTCTACGAGGCGTGCAGACTCGCATGTGCCGATGATTTTGTAAGAGCATTTCCCGATGGATATGAAACCCATATCGAGCAGGGAGGAACCAATGTATCGGGTGGTCAGAAGCAGCGCCTCTGCATAGCGCGTGCACTTTTAAAGAAGCCCAAGATACTTATTCTCGACGATTCCACCAGTGCGGTAGATACCGCAACAGACGCAAGGATCAGAAAAGCTTTCCGCGAATCGATCCCGGGAACAACAAAGCTGATCATTGCTCAGCGTATCAGTTCAATCCAGGACGCTGACAGGATAATCGTTCTCGATGACGGCGAGATATCCGCATTTGATACACACGAAAACCTCCTCGAAAACAACGAGATTTACAAAGAAGTGTACGAGTCGCAGACAGGCGGTTCAAGAGACTTCGACGAAACGGAGGTGGGATAAATGCCGCCACATGGAGCAATGGGAAGACCGAAACCGAAGCTTGAAAATCCCGGAAAAATCTTCCGCCGTATCATGGGCTATATGCTCAGATCATATACACCTCACTGCATACTGGTTCTTATCTGCATTTTGGTGAGCGTTTTTGCAAGCCTGCAGGGAACACTCTTCATGAAGACGCTCATAGACGGGTATATCACGCCGCTCCTTCTTTCACCGGATAAGCCTGATTTTCATCCCCTTGCTATGGCAATCGTAAGAGTGGCTGCCTTCTACCTTCTCGGTGCGGGCGCAGGATTTCTGCAGAACATCCTGATGATATATGTCACTCAGGGAACGCTCCGCAATATGCGTAATGAGCTTTTCGAAAAGATGGAAAAGCTCCCCATCAGATATTTTGACAGCCATACACGCGGAGATATCATGTCGACATACACCAACGACATAGATACGATGCGTCAGATGATAAGCCAGAGCTTACCTCAGATGATCAATTCGGTCATCACGGTTGTATCGACGGTTGTCAGTATGATCATCCTCAGCATCCCGCTTACGCTGGTTACGCTCGTCATGGTATTTATCATGTTTATGGCGACCAAGTTTGCTGCGGGACGAAGCAGTAAGAACTTCGTGGAGCAGCAGAAGAAGCTGGGTGCCCTCAACGGATTCATCGAGGAGATGATGAACGGACAGAAGGTTGTCAAAGTCTTCTGCCATGAGGAAGAAGGAAAGAAGCAGTTCAAAGAACTTAACGATTCACTCTACGAGAGTGCCGATAAAGCAAACGCTTACGTAAATGTGCTCGGTCCCATAAACGCGCAGATCGGAAACCTCAGCTATGTTGTATGCGCGATCGTCGGAGGATGTCTTGCGATATTTGTTCCCGAGACAAGCGTTTTCTCATTCACGATCGGAGGACTCGTTAGTTTCCTTTCGCTCAACAAAGGCTTCACATGGCCGATCAACACGATCTCGCAGCAGTTCAACTCGATCGTCATGGCACTTGCGGGTGCTGACAGAATCTTCAAGATGATGGACGAAGAGCCTGAGACCGACAATGGCTATGTAATGCTCGTAAACGCGAAGGAAGTTGACGGAAAGCTCACCGAGTGCGAGGAGCATACCGGAAAGTGGGCATGGAAGCATACCCATCAGGCTGACGGAAGCGTAGAGTATAAGCCTCTTCGCGGAGAAGTCGTATTTGACGGAGTTGATTTCGGATACGTACCCGAAAAGATGGTACTCCATGATATCGAGCTTCTTGCAAAGCCCGGTCAGAAGATAGCATTTGTAGGATCGACCGGTGCAGGAAAAACAACCATCACAAATCTTATCAACCGTTTCTATGATATCCAGGACGGAAAGATAAGATATGACGGAATAAACGTAAACAAGATCAAGAAAGCCGATCTTCGCCGTTCACTCGGAATAGTTCTTCAGGAGACGCATCTTTTCTCCGGAACCATTGCGGACAATATCCGCTACGGAAAGCTCGACGCGACGGATGAAGAAGTTATCGCAGCCGCAAAACTTGCAAATGCACACAGCTTTATCAAGAAGCTTCCTGATGGATACAACACCATGCTCACGGGCGACGGTGCCAACTTAAGCCAGGGACAGCGGCAGCTCCTTGCTATCGCGAGAGCTGCGATAGCCGATCCTCCGGTTCTTATCCTCGACGAAGCAACAAGCTCGATCGATACCAGAACCGAGCGTATCGTACAGGAAGGCATGGACAGGCTCATGAGCGGAAGAACGACATTTGTCATCGCCCACAGGCTTTCAACCGTAAGAAATTCCGATCTCATCTGTGTTCTTGAGCAGGGACGCATTATCGAGAGAGGAACGCACGACGAGCTTATAGAAGCAAAAGGAAAGTATTATACCTTATACACCGGGAACAAGGCAGCGCAGTAAGCTGCATGTTGAAGGAAGCGGAAAGCGCCCGCAAGAAGCGCTTTTGAGAAATATCAGTTCTACGCCAAGGCATTACCCTATATTATCCACTGACAGACCCTGACGCATGTTGGGGTCTGTTTTATTTTTTCAAGCAACAGATTTAGAAGGAAAGAGAGAAATGGCAAGAGAGAGTTCAAAAAAAGATGAATCATTTATGATAAAGCTTTCCGCATTCATAGTGGACAAGCGAAAGGGTTTCTACCTGATATTCATCGTGCTTATCATCTACAGCCTGATAAATATGGGAAAGGTAAAGGTGAACAACGACCTGACGACGTACCTTCCGGGAACGACTGAGACGCGTCAGGGTATCGACCTCATGAATGAGGAATTTACCACATACGGGAGTGCCAGGGTCGTGGTCTGCAATATCACGCTGGATGAGGCAAAAAATATCGCAGATGAGATAGAATGTCAGGCCGGAGTCAGCATGGTTGATTTCGACGATTCCGACGCGCACTATCACGATATGGAAGCACTCTATGATGTGACATTTATTGATGTATCAGACTCTGAAAAAACTCAGGAATATCTCGACGGTGTACTGGAACATTTGAGCAATTATGATACATATTATTCATCCGATATAGGCCAGGAAAAACGTGATGCCGACGACCTTGCAAAAGATATGGTGATCATCATGATCCTTGTTGCCGTAGTCGTGGTTGTCGTACTTCTTTTCACATCTACGACATATGCGGAAGTGCCTGTTTATATCATGACATTCGGTGCAGCGGCGCTCCTCAATAAGGGAACCAATCCCTGGTTTGGTGAGATAAGCTTTGTAACAAACTCTATCGCGGTTGTACTCCAGCTTGCGCTTGCTGTTGACTACGCGATAATCCTTGCTAACAGATTCAAGGAAGAGCATGAAGATAAAGATGCGAGAGAAGCAGTTATAGTCGCTCTCTCAAAAGCGATCCCCGAGATATCATCAAGCTCGCTGACAACCGTCTCCGGTATGATAGCGATGATGTTTATGCAGTTCCGCATCGGATATGATATGGGTATCATTCTCGCAAAAGCGATCGTGCTTTCACTGCTGTCGGTATTCCTTCTTATGCCCGGACTTCTTCTTTCATTCTCGAAGGCTATAGATAAGACACATCACAAGAATTTCGTTCCCAAGATCACTTTCATCGGAAAGTTTGATGTGGCGACGCGTTTTGTCATGCCCTTTATCCTTATCGCAGGCGTTGTCGCAGGATGCATCATTTCAGGAAAAGTAAAATACGTTTACGATATGAATTCGCTTAAGTCCACCACCATGAGTGAGAATAAGTTTTCCGCGCATATGGTCGATGAGCAGTTCGGAAAAGTTAACCAGCTTGCTGTTATCATTCCAAACGGAGATTATGAGAAGGAAGCAAGCCTTCTCGGAATGCTCTCGGCGATGCCGGAAGTTGACTCTGCGATGGGGCTTGCGAATATCGATGCAATTGACGGATATAAGCTCACCGATAAGCTGACGCCCAGACAGTTCTCGGAACTGTTTGATCTTGACATTGAAGCGGCGAAACTCATCTATTCCGCATATGCCACAAAGAACAATGAATACGGCGTGCTTTTAAAGGGCGTTGAAAACTATAAGGTGCCATTTATCGATATGTTCCTTTTCATCTATGACCAGAAAACAAGCGGAAACATTACGCTTGAAGGCGGTACTGAAAAGACGATAAATGAAGCCTATGAAAAAATCAATATCGCGAAAAAACAGCTGATGGGAGAAAACTACTCAAGGCTTGTACTTAAGTTAAACGTTCCTCTGGAGGGAGAGGAGACATACGAGACACTCGAAAAAATAAGGGATACCGCTGCACTGTATTACGACAGAGATTCGATAAAGCTTGCCGGCAACTCAACGAGTGATAAGGATCTGTCCGCATCATTCGCAACCGATAACCTGCTCATATCGATCCTCACTGCAGTATTCGTCATGATAATCCTGCTCTTTACATTCCAGTCGGCAGGAATACCGGTGCTGCTTGTTGTCACTATACAGGGAAGCATATGGATCAACTTCTCAATCCCCTATCTGCAGAATGATGTTGTCTACTTCCTCGGATACCTGGTTGTCAGCGCGATTCAGATGGGCGCGACCATTGACTACGCGATAGTCATTACAAGCAGATACATGGATCTTAAAACATATATGCCGATTAAGGAAGCGATCGTTGAAAGCCTTAATGAGGCATTTCCCACGATCGTTACATCGGGAACCATGATGGTCGCATCGGGATTCATCATCAGCGCGGTTTCATCAAACCCCGTTGTCGCAGCGATCGGTCTTGCTCTCGGAAGAGGAACGCTTACCAGCATAGCAATGGTGCTTCTTGCGCTTCCGCAGACACTTCTTATCGGCGATATCATCATCGAAAAGACAGCGTTTACACTCAAGCGCGATTTTGCAAAGCCGCTTCCTTCAAAGGGACGCGTGATTATGAGCGGAAGGCTCAGGGGCTATGTTAACGGCGTTGTGGACGGAGAGTTCCGCGGCGTGATCGAGGGAGAGATGGGAGCCACAGTAAGGGCCAAAGATTACGTTAAAGAAGTATCCGAAGAAGATGCATATGATGAAAACGGAGAACTGCTGATAGAAGAAAAGTCTGCAGAAGAAAACGGCGACAGAAAGGAGGGCGAAGAAAATGCATGATCGTAAGATTGTTTTAAATAAAAAAGTATCTGCGGGAAAAAGAATACTCGCAGTCATCGCTTCTTCCCTCCTTATCCTCGGAAGCGCGGGACAGGGTTTGGTTTTCATAAGCACCGCAGCGGATACTAAAGATGAAACGGAAACTGAAAACAACGAAGCCGAAGACAGCCCGGAAGAAAGCAGCAAATATACATATACCGAACTCAAAACAGGATCATCCGCGGATTTCTATGACGGAACCGATATAAGCGATTATGAAGTGATAGAGATCGGATCAATGGAGGATCTTGAAAAGCTCGCAAAGGACTGCATTCTTGATGAGTGGTCATTGGAAAAATATGTAAAACTCACCGCAGATATCGACCTTAAAGGGAGATATGTGAGCATCCCGACATTTGGAGGCGTATTTGACGGAAACGGACATAAGATAAAAGGTATTGCCACCGAGGACGTGGGAAATACCATGGGCCTTTTCCGGTTTGTAAGATACGGTGCCCGGATACTGAATCTTGATCTTGAAGCGCAGATAACGCCGGGTGACTCTGCTGTAAACACCGGACTTATAGCAGGAGAAAACTATGGAACCATAGAAAACTGCAGCGTGACCGGTGCCGTGATGGGCGGAGAAAATGCAGGTGCCATAGCGGGATATAACGGAAAGACCGGAACCATAAAAAACTGTATTTCTGACTCCAAAGTTACCGGAACCCACAGCATCGGAGGCATTGCCGGAAGCAGTGACGGATTGATCATATCATGTGAGAATAACGGAAACATCAATACGACTGTATCCGATGTGACTATCGAATTAAGCAATTTATCGGTAGATGATATCACCAAGATAGGAGAAACATCATCGGTTGCTGCATTTACCGATATAGGTGGTATCTGCGGGATCACAACGGGCGGTATTGAAAACTGCAAAAACCGCGGCACCGTAGGCTACGAGCATGTGGGCTACAATGTCGGCGGTATCGCGGGAAGATCATCCCAGGGTTATATAACAGGGTGCACAAATTACGGTACTGTGTACGGAAGAAAAGACTCCGGCGGAATAGTCGGCCAGATGGAGCCCTTCATGCAGATAGAGTACCTGGTGGACGGTATCTCCCAGCTTAATTACGAGACAAATGTGTTATTCGACCTTGTAGATGAGACGATAACCGACGGAACCAAATACAGCGATGAGGCAGCAGTCCTTCTTCGCGGGATATCCGACAGCTTAAAGCAGGCTAACAATATTTCTCTGGACATTCCGGGCTATGACGGGGGATCAGCATTTGAGAATATCCCTTCTTTTGAGGTGCCTACTTTTGATATACCCACGATAGACACTATCCCCACTAATGAGGAAGAAGCGCAGGCCGCAATTGATGAGGCAAACAAACAGGCCGAAGTTGCAAAACAGCAGGCAGATGCGGCAACCCAGCAGGCGCAGGCCGTGATCGAAGCAACAAAAGATGCGGCGATAGCGGAAGCACAGAAAGCAAGACAGCAGCTGGATGCCGTAAAGAGTACAATGCAGTCCCTTAAAGAGAACTTCGATGTACTTGCAGATTATTCGGGAAAATTTGCCGATCTTCTCGTAAGAGGAAATGACGAGCTTTCCGCAGATATAAAAGCAGTTTCTGCACAGGCAAGGAAAGTGCAGAACCTCTCGAACGGGATGACCAGTAACATCTCATCCTATGAGGGAGTAAATATAAAGGATGAATCTGTCGAGAAGGAGACGGAGCCTCAAGAACAAACAGAAGAAAACGAGGATGAGAAGGCAGAAACTGAAGAAGTAGAAAGCGCGGAAAGCGTAGGAGAAACTGATAACGGATCCGAACTCGAGGAATTAGAATGGAATGCCGGAAGATTAACCGACTGCATCAACTACGCTGCGATAAATGCAGACAGCGGAGCAGGCGGTATAGTGGGACGCATTTCCACAGAATATGATGTGGATCCCGAGGACGATATAAGTCTTACGGGAACCCAGTCTCTTTATCTAAATGCCAGTGCAAAAGCTGTGGTAAGAGATTCGATAAACTACGGAAAAGTAAGCACCAAGAAGGATTACGCAGGCGGAATAGCAGGATATGCAAAGTACGGTTATCTCATCTCCAATATGTCATTCGGGGATATTTATTCCGAGAGCGGAAGTTTTGCGGGAGGTATTGCAGGAGCATGCGAGAGTGATATACTTTCATGCTATGCGGGCGGAAAAATAAGCGCCAAAAATGATGTCGGAGGCATTGCCGGAAAAGGAAACAATATCTCAAAATGTGCTTCCTACAGCGAGATAGATTACAGCGGATGCAATGCAGGCAATATCGCGGGCGAAATAAACGAAGTTGCCGAGCTTTCCGGGAACTTCTTTGTCGAATCCGATCTCGGGGGAATAGACGGAGTCGCATATGCGGATGGAGCTATGCCCCTTACATACGAGGAACTCATCGCACTCCCGGGAATACCTGAGGAATTCAGTAATTTCGAGATCATCTTCATGACAGACGGAAATGAGATAGACAGGATCGAAGCAAAGTACGGTGACAGCATTTCGGAAGAAGACCTTCCCGTGATCCCTGAAAAAGAAGGATTCTATGGCATCTGGCCGCTTGACGGACTCGATAATATCACCGGAAACAAGGTTGTCGTAGCCGATTACGAGAAGTGGATCAGATCCATCGTAAGCGTTGAAACAAAGAAATATGATGACGGAACACAAAAGCCTCTTGTCATGGCAGTAGGGGATTTCCTGCCGGGTGCAGAACTTGATCTTAATATTGATGGTGATAATTCTCAGGTTTATGGTATACTGATACAGTATCCCGAGGAGGCAGCCCTTGCAAGAAGCAGGGGATATGATGAATATACCGGCAGTGTAGAGGTGCGTGTACTCTGCGAAGACAGTAAGGATACCGGTATAGAAATATCAGAATCCGGAAGATGGAAAAAGACCGATAGCAAGGTCATCGGAAGCTACCTCTCATTTGAGATGAGCGCACCGGGCAGTTTCAGAGTAGTCAGAGAGACTGACGGCAGGAACCTGATCATTCCGGTGGCAGCAGGCGTATGCGTCCTTGCGATAGTGATCATTATTATTCTGGTTTCGAGGATAAAGAAGATGAAGGTTAAGGCAGCACTGAAAAAGATTCCCAAAGCCGTGATATTTGATCTGGACGGAACTCTCATTGACACAGAGAGGTTCTATCACAAGGTATGGCCCGAAGCAGCCGAGCATTTCGGTTACATGATGACGGATGAGCAGGCACTGCAGCTTCGCAGCCTCGGAAGGCCTTTCGCGCCGAAGAAGATGAAAGAGTGGTTCGGAGAGGATTTCAATTATGATGCCGTAAGGGCATACAGAAAGAGACTCTTTGAGCAGTGTGTTTCGAGCGAAGGCATAAAGCTTAAGCCCGGAGTAAAAGAACTTCTTGATTTCCTCAAGGAAAAGGGAGTTATCATAGCGGTTGCGACTGCGACAGACATCGAGCGCACTGAGAGGTATCTCAAGGCAGCAGGCATCTATGAGTATTTCGACAAGATCTGCAGCGCGGCGGATGTAAAGGAAGGGAAGCCCGCTCCCTATGTTTACATAGAGGCCTGCAAACAGCTTAAGCTCATGCCCGAGGAATGTCTCGCGGTTGAGGATGCTCCAAACGGGATCAAGTCCGCAGCGGATGCGGGATGCAGGGTAATTTTCATCCCGGATCAGACGCAGGATGAACCCGAGGCCGAAAAGCTCTGCCTCGCAAAGGTTCAGACAGCCGATGAGATAAAACAGTTTTTTAATTAATACAGCTTTAAGGAGAACGCCCTACAGATGGACATTATCAAGACAATAGCGGAAGAATTATCAGTAAAAGCATGGCAGGTAGAAGCCGCTGTTAAGCTGATCGATGAGGGATGTACGATCCCTTTCATCGCAAGATACAGAAAAGAAGCGACAGGAACACTTAATGATGAGCAGCTCCGTAATCTCGGAGAAAGACTCGAGTATCTGAGAAACCTCGAAGAGAAAAAGCAGACTGTTCTTTCAAGCATAGAAGAGCAGGGAGCGCTGACCGACGAACTGCGCGAAAAGATTATTGCCGCCACAACGGTTACCGCAGTCGATGACCTTTACCGCCCTTACAGACCTAAGAGAAAGACTCGTGCCAGCGTTGCAAAAGAGAAGGGTCTTGAGCCCCTCGCAATGATCATCCGTCTTCAGATGACCAAGAAGAGTCTTGAAGAGGAGGCTGAGCCTTTTATCGATGAGGAAAAGGGCGTAAACAATGCCAAGGAAGCGATAGAAGGAGCGATGGACATCATAGCGGAAGAAATCTCCGATGATGCCGATCACCGCACATATATCCGCGATATCACCGTAAAGCAGGGAAATATCATCTCTGAAGCCAAAGACGATAAGGCAGAGAGTGTGTATGAAAATTACTACCATTTCACGGAACCCGTATCAAAGATTGCGGGACACCGCGTGCTTGCGATAAACAGAGGAGAGGCGGAAAAGATCCTTACTGTTTCCGTGGAAGCTCCCAGAGAGCAGATTTTACGCTATCTTGAAAAGAAAACAATAGTTAATGACAACGAGAACACAAAGCCCGTTCTCGAGAGAACAATAGAGGACAGCTATGACAGACTTATCGCTCCCTCAATTGAGAGAGAAGTAAGAAACATTCTCACCGAAAAGGCAGAGGACGGCGCAATCACCGTATTCGGAAAGAACTTAAGGCAGCTCCTTATGCAGCCTCCCATTGCAGGAAAGGTTGTTCTCGGATGGGATCCTGCGTTCAGAACAGGATGTAAGCTTGCGGTTGTCGATCCCACGGGAAAAGTACTTGATACAAAAGTAATTTATCCCACAGCGCCTCAGTTTAAGGTTGACGAGGCAAAGGCCGACCTCAAGAAGCTTATCGACAAGTATAATATCGAGCTTATTTCGGTCGGAAACGGAACCGCATCCAGAGAATCGGAGCAGGTTATAGTTGAGCTTCTTAAAGAGATAAACAAGCCGGTTCAGTATGTTATAGTTAACGAGGCGGGAGCATCCGTCTACTCCGCAAGTAAGCTTGCGACAGAGGAATTCCCCCAGTTTGATGTCGGACAGAGAAGCGCGGCTTCCATAGCAAGAAGACTTCAGGATCCTCTTGCGGAGCTTGTAAAGATCGATCCCAAGTCAATCGGAGTCGGCCAGTACCAGCATGATATGAACCAGAAAAAGCTGGGAGAGACACTTACAGGCGTAGTGGAAGACTGCGTTAACAGCGTAGGTGTCGACCTCAACACGGCATCGGTATCCCTCCTTGAATACATTTCAGGTATCAGCAAAACGATCGCGAAGAATATTGTTGAATACAGGGAAGCAAACGGAAAGTTCACTTCGCGTGCGCAGCTCTTAAAGGTTCCGAAGTTAGGACCAAAAGCATACGAGCAGTGCGCGGGCTTTATGAGGATCACGGACGGA
>JAEEGL012611971.1_pt1 | contig 11421 bp, 6 predicted proteins | sample 9134231 | NCBI WGS metagenome assembly JAEEGL01 (sample SAMN16246548, study PRJNA631951) | gut metagenome | biome: gut microbiome; feature: rumen; material: fiber-attached | host: Bos | place: Iran: Karaj | collected 2018-10
CATTCCAGATACACCATCATATACAATTGGAGTAAAAGTAATTGATTTAATATCAAAAAATAAAACAACAATACCAAGTGCAGGTACATATAAAATAAAATATGATTATTTAAGTAATAATAAAAATTTACCTTTTTGGTCATTTGGTCCAAAAGAAGGACCAACTTTAAAAAAAGATAATAAACAAGAGGAAAAAAAATCAATTAATCAAATAGAAATTCCAGGACCTGGACATTATAATTATATTAATGATTCATTTCCTCAAGGACCAAAATATTCAATTGGTGAAGTTAGAAAGAAAAAAAGTAAAGGAGAATTTCCTGGTCCTGGTGAGTATAATTCTACTTTGTCACCTAGTGGTAATTTTTTTACTTTTGGCGTTAAAGGAGAAGATGAACATATTAAACAAGTTAAAAAAGATAATTATCCTGGTCCAGGTACTTATAATATTAAGGATGCTATTACTGGAAAAACTATTACTATTAGTCCTATTGGAAAAGGTGATGGACAAAAAGGAGATTATCCTGGACCTGGGTCTTATAAAATTCCTACTGCTTTTGATTATTTAAGTACTTCTACTAGAGAAAGTGGAGCTTGGAATCCTAATTTTAGATATGTTTAAAAATGGTTTTTTTTTAATTGTTTTTTTGTCTTTTTTTTTATTTGATTTACTTGTTTTTTTTTATTTTTTTATTTTTAGCTATATTTAATATTTATTTATGGTTAATTTTATTTATGATAATATTTATTTATTTTTTTATTTATTTATGTATTATGAATTTAAAAATTTTTAAGTTTATATAAAAATGTCATCTATAAAAAACGGAATTGAAATTCTTATGCCATATTTATTTGTATATAAAACATCTCCAGAATCATTTCAAAAGTATTTAAATATTCATTTTAATTTATCAAATAAAATAAAAGATATAACTTTCTCATTATTTTATAATTTTATGGAACTTCCATTATTTATTTCAAATATATTATATAATGCTTTTAAATTGAATAATACCTTAATAATGTCTAATAAATTTATTGAATTTTGTACATATTTATATTTAGGAAATTGCGAAAAAAGAATAGATCTCCTTTTTTCAATATTAAATATGGAAAATTTAAATAAAATAAATGTATCAAATACAAAAATTTTTTTTGCACATTTAAAAACTTTAGAAAATACTACAGAAAAACAATTAAAAAAAGGATATGAAATAATTGAAGATTTCTTTAGATATAATAAAGATTTATCATATGAAGAATTTAAAACAAGAATCTTAAAACAAAATGCAGATTTACTATATTTATTTCTTTTTCTATTAATTAAATTTTGTCCAATTAATAAAGAAGGATTAGAATATTTTATTAAATATTTTACTGATAATAATCAAGAAAATGAGAAAAAATATTTTGAAAATATTCAAAAAGATTATTTCAAATTACCTTTTCCTACAGAATCACTCCAAGAATTTTTTAATGTTTCATATAATTTTAATTTCATAATTATAGATGAACTTTCAGTTTTAAATGAATTTGAATTTGATTTAACTGAAATTAAAAATCAAATTGTATCTGTTGGACATGTTAAAAATAGTTATTTTTCAAGTACAAATTTAAAGCAATTTCCAGAAGAAAAACCTGAAATAATTCCAGTAAAAAATAGATTTAGTGCATGTGAATTAACTTTTTCAAGAAAAAAAGTATTATTCAATAAAGATTGTACTTTTTATTGTTTTGTTTTGAAAAAAAATAAATTTATTTCTTGTATATTTGAAATTGTTGGCAAAGATATTTTTATTTATGGTGAAAATTTAAATTTAGTATTTATTATTCCTATTACAAAATTATATATCGAATTTGGTGACAAAAAAAACAAAGTTAAAGATGAAAATTATGAAAAAATACCTATTTATTTTAATTCTTATCTTTTTGAAAATAATATTAAAAAATATGTTTTATATTTTAATGATAATAGTAAATTTGAAAAAATAAATGATTTAATTATTAAAAATCAAAAATTTCATCAACCTGATTTTACAAAATATAAATTTGATAAAATTATTGGAAAAGGTTCTTTTGGTGAAGTATTTAAATATTATGATATTGAAAACAATAACTATATAGCAATAAAAAAAATAAAAAAAAGTAATATGTTAAAAGATGAAAATTATTTTGATAAATGGGAAAGGGATATTTGTTATTTATTAAAAAATTATTCATCACCATACTTAATAAAAATATATAATATATTTGAAGATATCGAATATATTTATATAATCCAAGAATTTGCAGAGGAAGGAAATTTAAAAAATTATATTATTAATCATCAATTTGATAATCAATTAAATAATATCGAAAAAAATCAAATGATAAGAGATATTGCAAAAGCAATAGAATTTTTACATTCTCTTGGAATAATACATAGAGATTTAAAATTAGAAAACATATTATTAAGCGGACAATTAAATAAATATAATTGTCATCAAATAAAAATTATTGATTTTAGTTTATCAGTAGTAAAAACTTTAAATGAAAAATTAATTAAAAGATATGGTACAATTACTTATATTCCTCCTGAAATAATTTTAGAACAACCATATAATGATACAATAGATATTTGGGCTTTTGGAATTATAAGCTTTATGATTATAAATAATGGACTTCATCCATTTGTAAATAATTTAAATAATTCAATAAATACTCAGTTTTTTAATAATATCTTATACATGGAATTATCTAACTATTGTATAAATGAAAAATATAAAATTATTTTTTCTTGTTTAGCTAAAACAAGTGAAGATAGACCAAAAATTAATCAAATTGTTGAAAAATTTCAATCTTTGATTGAAGCGTCAAATTAATTTTTGGCATATATTTTGATTATATATAAATTATGGAATAACATTTAATTATTAATATTCATATTATTTGTTGAATATGTAATTGATTTGTGTAATTTTAAATAGATTAAATAATAAATCAATTTTTTGATAATTCTAAACTAAATATTTAATAAATATAATTATTTTATATTAAATTTATATTAGAATAATTTTTTAAATTTGGTTTAATTTAATAATTCTAAAATTCTTCTTCTTCAAAAAAAAATTTTTTTTTTATAAAAAAACCTTATGTCATCAAGAATAATGCAAAATTTTTTAACTTTAGGAAAAAATTTTGAAAACAATAAAAAAGATTACAAAGAAGATGTAGAAAGGCAAATTTTTCTTAAAAATATTCAATTATCATTAACTCACTTAAGAAGCATAAATTGCCCTACTCAAAAAAATTTAATAAAAAATAAAATATCAAAATTACTTCTATCAAATAAAAAAGATATAAATGATCCTTACTTCATATATTTAAGAAATATATATGAAATTCAAAAAAAAGTAGAACATCAATTAAATGATGATTCAAATATAAATTCTCTTTTTTCAAATAAAATTTATAATTACTTTCAATCTGAAAATAATTTGAAAGAAGTTGATATAAAAATAAAAAAACCAAATAATCAAAAAAAAAAACCAATAAACATAATAAATTTCACTCAAAAAAATTTAATGGACTATTTTCCAAAAAACTCATAAATAAAAAACTAAACATATAAACTAAAAATATAAAAAAAAAAACAAAAAAAAAATAAAAACAATTTTTTTTTTAATAAAAAACATTCCAAAAAAAAAAAAAAATTTTAAAAAAAAAGGACAATAAATAAAAATATATTATAAAATATAATAATGATTAATAGCTTTACTAGGTCTTTGATAAAAATAATCACCTTCTTTTTTAGGAATAAGAAAAGGTTCTTCAATTAAAAATTTCTTTTTTGGTTCTTTACTAAAAGAATGAATATCATCAGCAGGAAAAATAGAAAATTCTTCTTTAACATGATTAAAAGGTAACCAACCACTAATTTCTAAAGGAGGTTTAGAATGTTTATATTTCCAAATTTTTTCTTCATTATCTCTTATTTCTTTTTCTTTTTTATTATGATCATTTATTAATTTTGTCATTAAAGTATTACCATATTTTCCTAATTTAAATCTTTCTGGATTTTTTTTTCCAATATTCTCAAAATAATCTCCAATTTTTCTCTGAGGAAAAATATCTTTACCTTGAGGAAGTTCTTTTGCTTTTGCATATGTTCTTGGTACATATGATGCTCTTAACTATTATATTTAATTATAAGTTATTATATTATTTTTTTATTTTACTTGTTCCCAAGAATTTGGATCGTGTTCATGATTTAATTTATTAAATTTTTCAAAGTATCTATTATGAATATATGTTGGTTTCCATGGTTCTTGTTCATCAAAAACTGAATTTGAAAATGATTTTTTTTTCCTTTTTTTTGCTTTAAATGGTTCTTGAGTTTGGTAAAATTTTTTTTTTGTTGTGTTTCCTTCCTATTTAAATAAAAAAAATTTTTTTTTTTTTAATTATATAAATATATTTTTTTTACAGTTTCTTCTTTTTTATTATATTCATTATTTAATCTTGAAAAAAAATCGTCTGCAAATGTTTCTAATTCATATGCTCTTCCTGATTTTTCCATTTTTATTCCTAGTGATGAATTGAAGTTTTCTGCAAATATTTTTGTTGATTCTGCTCTATCAGTTGTTGACATTAATATAATTAATTTAATTTAATTATTTTAAAAAAAATATAATATTTTTTATTTTTGCTTTTTATTATGAAAAAAAATTGTTCTTAAAATTTATTTTAAAAATAAGAAATATTATTTATTATTTATTATTTTTTTTATCATTAAAAATTTTCTATTTTAAAATTTATATTTATATGATAAAATCATATTTTTTTTTATTTATTATACTTTTTTTTTTTGGAGAACCTAAAGAATGAGATGGAGTTTGTGATTCATTTGATAAAATATTTAAATTTAAATTATGGTGATTTAATCTTGATTTATAATGGAAAGTATATTTATCAAGATTAGTTAAAACATTTATATCATAGTTAATTGGTTTATTTAAATTATTTCCTATAATATTACTATTTTTTTTAAATTCATTATCTGTTAAATCAAAAAATTTTATCCTAGATTTTTCTGATTCTTCTAATGATAACTCTGAAAAATTGTTTTCTTCAATACTTTCTCTTTTTCTTTCATTATTTAAATTAATTAATGAAGATTTGAAATTTGATTTTTTTTTTATAGTTGTGTCATTATTATTATTATTAGAATAATAATCATTTTTATTATCTTTTTCCTTTTCTTTTGGTGCAAATTTTTTTAACTCAATTTCATTATCTGAATAATTCTGTTTATGATTAGATTTTTTATTTTTATTTTTAGCTTTTAATTTTGTTTTTGTTTTATTGTTATTTTTTGATAATTTTGAATTATTATTTTTTACTTTATTTATTGTATTATTATTTGAATTATTGTGGTTGATATTTATCTTATTTGATTGACTTAAATTTATTATTTGATTTGAACTAGGTAAATTATTATCAATTATATTATTATGTTCATCAGAATGATTTATTTCTTTATTAATTTGATTTGAATTATCGATTGTATTAGATTTATTTTTATTGTTTATATTTGGTTTATTATTATTATTTAATATATTAGGTAAATTTATGTTATTTAAATTATCAACATTTAATTTAGTTAGTTCATTTGAATTTTTATCTAATATATTTAATTGATTTATATGATTTATATTATTATTTTGGTTTGAATTATTTGTTTGATTATTTTTTAATTTTATGGGTTGATTTATATTATTTGAATTATCATTATTTATTTTATTATGTTGATTTGAATTATTTGTTTGATTATTTTTTAATATAATGGGTTGATTTGTATTATTTGAATTATCATTATTTATATTATTATTTTGGTTTGAATAATTTGTTTGATTATTTTTTGATATAATGGGTTGATTTGTATTATTTGAATTATCATTATTTATTTTATTATGTTGATTTGAATTATTTGTTTGATTTTTTTTTAATATAATGGGTTGATTTGTATTATTTGAATTATCATTATTTATATTATTATGTTGATTTGAATTATTTGTTTGATTCCTATTTCTAATTTTGGATTGAAGTAAAAAAAATTTTTTATTTGTTTTCTTTTTTGTTTCATTATTATTTTCAGTATTAATATTAATTTGATAATCATTAAAAATTGTATTGTTTTTATCTTCAGAATATAATTTTCTATCTGATTTTTCATTATTTAAATTATCATTTTCACTATTATATTTTTCTTTTTTTTCATTATTATCATTCATTTCAAAATTTTGATTTGAATCGATTGTTGCATTTTCCTTTTGATTAATTTTTTTATTAATATTAATTATATTATTATCAATAAATTCTTTTTGCTTTTCATTTTGATTTTCTTTTATTGATATTGTTCTTGATGAAATAGAAAAATTGTTGAATATGTTATTATTGTTATTATAATCGTTTATATCATATTCTTTTTTTATATTAGAATTGTTTTTTGTTGGATATTTTTTTTCTATACTATTACTATTTATTTTTAAATTATATTTTTCTAGAATTTTATTAAAATTTCTTATATTATTATTGTTATTAATTGTAGAATAATTACTTAAATAATTAGTATTTATTCTTTTAGAAGTATTAAATTCATTTTTATCACCGAAATTAATTGATTTATTTCTATATTTTTTTAAAAGTTTGTCATTTACTTTACATTCTGATAATATATTAACATCTCCCATTGAATTATTATTAATATGATTCTTTATTGAACTATCTAAAAAAGGTAAAATTTCTTCTTTATAAGTTCCTAATGATAAATGGCTTAATGTTTTTTTTCTCTCATTTTTAATTTCAATTTCATTTTTTTTTGTAAAAGGATTCAATAAAACAGAGTATAATAAATCTAAAGTTTTCATTACATTATTAAATGTATTGTTTTTTTTAATTTCATCATGACATATTTTAATATTTTGGAATTTTTCAATATAATTATTTAAAAATTCTATAATTTTATTTTGAAAAATAATTTGGTTTTCAATTATTTTATAATTAGTTATGCAATTTTCTATTTGTTTATCCACTTTTTTTAAATTATGAAAATTTATTTTTAATTTTTCTGGATTTTGTTGAAAAAATTGAATACAAAAATTATAACAGTACATATTATAATATCTATTAATTTTATTACTAATATCAAATACATTTTCTTCAAAATCTTTAACTAAACTATATAATTTTTCCATTTTCTTTTTATAATTATTTTTGAATTGTTGAATTTCTTCATTAGATTGATTAAAATTTTTATTAAAATTATCAAATTTTTCTTTTATTGATAAAAAATAATTATATTCTTTATCAGAAAATATCTGATTTGAGTAATTATTTTCTATTTCTTCATTGTCATTTGGAATAATATAAATTAATATTGGAGTATTATTATTATCAAAAATTTCTTGTATTGAAGTTTCATTATCTAATTCAGTTATATTTTCTTCATTATATATAATATTAAATTTTCCAGGTTGAAGAGAAAAAATTTTCATACATAAATCTTTGATATAACTAATTGATACATCTAAAGGAATATCAAATTCTTTTGATGTTTCACAATAGATTAAACAAATTTCCATTTTTTATTTCTTTTAAATCAAAATTTTTAATTAAAAAAATACCAATAATTATTTTTAGTTTTTTATATAATAAATAAAAAAATGAAAATTAATATTTTAATTTTCTTCAATATTTACACAATCAAAATAATTTTTACCATAAACATTTTTTAAATTTTCATCTGCACCATTAATAATTAATAAATCAATAAATTTATATAATTTTGAACCAAATGCATAATGTAAAGGAGTATTTAAATAAATATTTTGTGTATTTACATTAGCTCCTTTTTCAATCAAAAATTTAAATATTTCAAAACAATGATATTTAACACTTAAAGTAAGTAATGTATTATATTTTGAGTCAGTTTGTTCAATATCAATAATATCGTTAAATTGTAAGAAACATTTTATAAATTCTTTTGAATCATTATAATAAATATAATAACATAAACATCTAAATACCATTTCACTATTTATTTCTTTTTGATATATAATAGATTTTTTTTTCTTTATTCTATTTAAATTTTCTTTTCTTTTTAAAATTGAAATTTTTTCTAATTTATTACAAATCCTTTTAAAATTATATATTTGAAATCTCATTTTTTCTAAATTTACTTCTTTAGGAGGATTCAAAATAAGATCAGATAAATTTGATAATCTTCTTGGGAATTTTTTTATTTTAGTTTTTGAATTTCGAATTTCTTTTTTAATTTCTTCAACATTATCATTTAGAAAAAATTTATTAATAAAGATTAAATTTTTAAGAGTTAAATGATAAAAAAAAGATTTTGTTTTTGAAGTATAAGCATGAGTTACTAATACAGCACGTCTTCTTCCTTTTTTGTTACCATAAAATAAATAATCTAAAAATTCTTTTTTATAATTAAAATAACTTTCAGCTAAATGATTTGAATAATTTATCTTTATTGATATTTCTTCTTTATTTTTCTTCTTAAAAGATGTAATAAATTCATGGTCAAAATTTTTTTCTTCTTGACTTTCTTTTAAAAATTCCTTTTTTATTCTATTAAAATAAGATTTTTTATCTTCATATGGACTTTTGATCGATAAATTATTATTAATTTTTAATATTAGATTATTGTGTATTAATGTTTTACTTCTTTTTAATAATTTTTTTTTATAGTCTAATTTTTTATTTTTTGGTGGAATTTCAGATAAAAAATAATTTAATATTTCTTCTATTATTTTTTTTCTAATAGCTTTTTTAATTTTAGGAATTTTCCATTTTATATTTATTAAACTAGTAGATTTAAATAATATTAATTCATTTTCTTCATTATTTTCTTCTTTGTTATTTTCATTAGTTTTTGAATTTCTTCTTAATATTAATTTTATTTTGTTTTCTATTATATCTTTTTTCACTTTACTTTCGATTCTATCAGTGTTAGTTTTATCAAAAAAAGAATTGCTTGTTTCTTTTAATTGTTTTGAATTTAAATTTAATGATAATTGTTGAGATGAATTTTCAATTTGTTCTTTTTGTGATTTTGAATTTATATTTGTTTCATTTATTGAACTTAAAGTTAACTTTGAAGTTAATTTATTTTTTCTAAAAATATTTATTATATCTTCTTTCTTTCTTTTAATTGGAATTAATTTATTTTGAAATAGTTTTTTATCATCAATTAAAAATATATTTTCAATTTTTTTAGTAGATGAACTTTTAAATAAATCATTATCTATTGTATTACTATTATTTATAGAATTGAAGGAATTTAATGAATTATGATTATTAACTTTTATATTTGGGAAATCATTTATATTTGTATTTGATTTAGATATATTGAGTTTAAGACGTGATAATGATTTCATTTCTTTTTTAAGTCTCATTTTTTTATTGTCTAATTTAATGTTTTTGTCAAATTTTTCTAAAGATAATATTTTTTGACGAGAATAATAATAATTTTTTATTTCATTTGTATTATTTGTTTTAGTCAATTTTTTAAGAAATAAATTTCTTGTTTTAGATAATTTTATTGAATTATTAATATTATTATTATTTGAATTTCTTTTTGAATCATCTTGAAATGATAATATAGGTTTATTTAAAAATGTATTATTATCATTATTTAAATAATTCCTTGATAAATTAATTGAATCTTCTTTTATTATTGATAATTTTGATAAAAAAAGAGAATTCATTTATTTTCTGAGCTTTATTTTTTAGAAATTTTATAAAATTAATGTAAATTATGTATTTATTATAAAATATAATAATATACTTATAATTATAAATTAGAAATTATCTCTTATTTTAATCTTTAAAATTTAAAGGATAAAAAAATTTGAATAATTAATAAAAGTTTCAATTTTTTTGATGTGATATATTTATAATTTTGAAAATAAAAAAAAATATATTCAAATAAGCATAATATAACAAAAATATAGCAATTCAATTTATATTCAATTAATATTTTGATATTAGATAAAAATACAATTCAATATTCAAAATTTGTTATTTCAAATTCAACACATTCAAAATCAGTTTTAACATAATTATTTTCATCTCTTCCTCCAAACAAATATATTTTCCCATTATGAAAAAACATTTCATGTTCAGTTCTTGGAATTAATAATCTAGGACTAAAATAATTCTCACTTTCAAAAATTGGTTTAATCCAATTTAAACTTTCCAAATCTAAAATCATTAAATCATTAAAAACATATTGTTTATAACCACTTCCTCCATTAATAACAATAAAATTATAATCATTTATAAAAACCATTTTAAAATTAAATCTTTCTTTAGGAGGAATACCAAAAGTTTTAACTTTAAAAACTTCACAAGGTTTTTTACAAATAGAAATAACATACAAATCATTATTAATAATTCTTTCTTCATTAATTCCACCAAAAATATAAATTCCTTCAATTTTAATTCTTTTTAATCTATTAGAAGGTAAATTATTAGGAGGTTTATAAAAAGAAAAAGGTTGATTAGTATAACTATTAAAATTATTAACAATAACTGCATTATGATACATAACTTTAGGTAATTTTTCTCCAATATAAATTAAAGAAGACCAACTCATTTTAATAGGATTAAAAATATAAGAAGAACTTTCAATTTTTAAACTATCTAAATTTAAACCTCCTTGAATTAACATAGTTTGACTAGCAGAAATACAAATATGTCCTTTTCTCTGTGAAATTCTTCCTTTTTTAATTCTAGGAAAAGAAAATTTATTATTATCAATATTATATATAATTAATTCTTCAGTTGCTTTAAAATAATTTTTTGGTGTTTCTCCTCCGAATATAATAATATTATTCCCTAATATAATTGAAGAATGACCATATCTTGGTACAGGTTCATCATATTTATTAATATTTATTTTATCCCATTTTCTTAATATAATATCATATTTCCATAATGTATTATTATAACCTGAAGATAATCCACCAAATAAATATACTTTATTATTATATATATTTAATGTAAAGTGACTTATTGCATTTGGTTTATATGCAAATTTAATAAAGGATATTATTGCATTTACTTGATGCTTTTCTGATTTTGGTTTTTTATCATTTTTTTTTGTATTTGCTGTTAATATACCATTAAATGACATTTTACGAAATAAATTTATTGATATGTTTTTATGAGATTTTTTATCTTCTGTTTTTATATTTTCATATTTTTCTTCTGGGAAATATATTATACTTTCTTTCTTTTTTTGTATTTTTTTTATATTTTCTATCATTTCCTCTTCACCTTTTTTTAATACTTTTATATTTATTTTTGGCATTTTTTTTAAAAAAAAATTTTTGGTTTCGTCTTCGTTTATTTTTATAG
>JAEEGL014021440.1_pt1 | contig 11421 bp, 12 predicted proteins | sample 9134231 | NCBI WGS metagenome assembly JAEEGL01 (sample SAMN16246548, study PRJNA631951) | gut metagenome | biome: gut microbiome; feature: rumen; material: fiber-attached | host: Bos | place: Iran: Karaj | collected 2018-10
AAGCCAGCAGACGCCGGTATTGCCGTACCAGGAGCTCCGCTCCGGAAAAGAACGGTTGCCCCATATCCGCTCGTTATGCTTCGCGCTCTTTCTGCTCCGCTTCCGTCCGTGCACCTGCCGAAGCTGCGCTCCGTCAGTTCCACTCCCGTCTGCTTTGCGTTATGAGTGAATTGAAACTGTAAACAGGGTTGTATTCATTCATGTAGTGCATGATATATGATTTGATAAAACTTCTTTACCCGGTGACTCGTTATATGCTATACTTTATCCGTTCATTTAACCCGGTCTTAAAGGGATGTGATTAAAATGCTGATGGAACGTTTGCAGGTCATCCAGGCAAAAAATCCTTTTCAGAATCTGAGCGAGAGCGTATACGATCTGCTTTGTCAAAGCATCATCGATTTGAGCCTGGCACCCGGGAGCAGCCTTTCAGAAACTGCCCTGTCAGAAGAACTGGGCTTAAGCCGTACTCCGGTGCGGAATGCCCTGATGAAGCTCCAGTCCGTGGGTCTGATCATGCAGACAAAAGGGCAGGCATTTCAGGTCGCTCCGATCCAGCGTGACGACTGCCAGAGTCTCATGGAAGTACGTACCATTATTGAAGGACAGGCGGCTTACTGGGCAGCGGAGCGCATCACCGAACAGGAAGGGAAACGCCTGAAAGAGAGTCTAAAAGCTTATGTTCAGTCATACAGAGACTGGAATATCAACAGTATGGTGGAAAGCGACCATCATTTTCATAAACTGGTGATTGATGCTGCGCACAACGATCTGCTGCGGGATATGTACGATATGATCTCCCCACGAGTACTGCATTACCGGTATTTTCTTTTTCACAAGACAGATGAGAAGCTCCTGCGCCCGATCATGGGCGGCTCCGTCCGGCACCATCAGGCACTCTGGAACGCGATAGAGATGGGCTTTTCCGGCGCGGCGAAGGAATGTATGGAAAAAGACATAGCCGGTATGGTGGATATCATGGGCTACTGGTAATCTCACGGTCTGTTGAGAAGAACGGTTTTACCTGTTTTAGGGTAGACCGTTCTTTTTTTTGTACAATTCCGGATTTCATTTGCAGGAAGGTTTTTTTTTAGACACCCGGCTTCTCTTCATCCTATAGTATAGTCGGTAAATTAATTTAGGTTGTCAGTGAGGAGGGATTAAATGAAAAACACAGTACGCGAGAAATGGCTCCGCGGTGAACCTGTGCTCGGAACGATTACGCATATGAAGAGTCCGGTTGCCGTGGAAGCGCTCGGCGCTGCAGGTCTGGACTATGTGATGCTGGATATGGAGCATTGCCCGACAGATTTCAACGATATTTGCACTGGCGTGACTGCCGCTTCCGCCTCCGGGATTGCGCCGTTTGTGCGGGTGTGCGAAGGGACGAGAGCTGCGGTACTCCGCTGCCTTGATGTGGGCTCAATGGGCATTATCGTGCCCGGCATTGATACCGTTGATCAGGTAAAGGAGCTGGTACAGCATGCAAAATTCCAGCCGACAGGGAATCGCGGTTACTGCATGACCCGTGACGGGAAATGGGGCTATGATAATTCATATGCCGGCGGCCTGAGCAGTTACATGGAAGTCAGCAATGCGGAAACCATGCTGATCCCGCAGTGCGAAACCGTAGGCTGCCTGGAGCATATCGAAGAAGTGTGCGCTATTCCCGGTGTCGATGGCATTCTGATCGGCCCGTATGATCTGAGCCTTGCCATGGGGATCGGCGGCCAGTTCCAGAATCCGGATTTTCTGGCTGCGGTGGATCGAATTCTCCGGGCTTGCAAAAGGAACAGGATCATGAGCATGATTTTTGTCGGAAGCGAAGCAGACATGAAGCTTCGCCTGGAACAGGGCTTTGAAAACATTCTTTACGGACTGGATGTGCTGAGCCTGATTCAGCATTTCTCCGGAGTCTCTGCAGCATTTAGGGCGCTGCCGTAACTGTATATCACAATTTCACTATAAAAAAGGAGAACAACCATGAAGTATTCAGAACTTGCAAGCAACATGAAACCGTCCGAACTCGGCCTTCTTCTGGCACTAGCGGACATGCCGGATTTCTACAACTTTTCCAGCGGTTACCCGGCTGAGGAACTCTTTCCCCTGAAAGAGATGGAGGAAGTTGACCGCACAATCCTCCGCAAGGAAGGGAAACTCGCCGTGCAGTACGGTTCATCAGCCGGTTATGTGCCCCTGCGCGAGAAGATCGCCCAACGTATGAAAGATAAGTTCCAGGTATCCTGTTGTGCCAACGACATCCTTATCACTTCCGGTTCGCAGCAGGGACTCTCTCTTCTCGGTCAGGTGTTCCTGGATAAGGACGATGTGGTCCTGATGGAGAGTCCCACCTATCTGGGCGCAATCAACGCTTTCCAGATCAATTCCCCTAAATTCGTGGAAGTCCCGACCGATGAAAATGGTATCATCCCCGAGGCGCTGGAACGGATCTTACAGACGACCGACCGCGTGAAGATGATGTACGTCATCCCCAATTTCCAGAATCCTGCCGGTGTCACCTGGTCTCTGGAGCGCCGGAAAGCATTCATGGAGATCATCAATAAATATGACTTCCCGGTGCTGGAAGACGATCCCTATGGTGAGCTGCGCTACAGCGGTACGGTACAGCCGGCTTTGAAATCCCTGGATACCAAAGGAAATATTGTGTATCTCGGTTCCTTCTCCAAGATCCTGATGCCGGGTCTCCGCGTGGGCTGGATGGTCGCAAATCCGGAGATCCTGGGCAAAGTAAACCTGCTTCGTCAGGCAGTAGATCTGCAGTCTTCTTCTTTCGCCCAGCGTCAGGTTAGCTACTATATGGACATGTTTGACCTCGATGCTCATGTGGAGGACATCAAAGCCCTGTACCGCAAGAGAAGGGATCTCCTCTGCGAAGCAGTGCGGAAGTATTTCCCGGTCGGTGTCAGTACCACGTATCCGGACGGAGGCATCTTTGTCTGGGTTACTCTTCCCGAAGGCATGGACGCGAAGGAAATCAGCGTACGGGCGCTGGATCAGAAGGTTGCTTATGTTCCGGGTGTGGCGTTCTACCCGAACGGCGGCAACGGCAACCACATGCGTCTGAACTTCTCAACCATGAAGGAAGAGCGGATCGAATCCGGTATCAAACTGCTCGGTGAGATCCTGAAAGCAGAGTTAAAATAGTCATTTGTGTAAGCTTTTTGCTCATGATACAATGAAAAATACAAAGAAAAGGAGAGATGTACTATGACCATGAAGGAAAAAGTAAAGCAATACAATGATGAGATGATTGCTTTACGCAGCATGAGTAATCTGGCATTATGGGAACAGCTGAAAGCTGCCAAATCCGAAAAATACAAATGGGTTGACCTGACGCATGAACTCAGCCCCCGCACTCCGCACTGGTACGGTTTTTCACCGCTGAAGTGTGACCTTCTTTTCGACTATGTCGAAGGCACACCGGATGACAAGATGGCTCCGATGCGCTGCTACCAGATCTCCGTGGCAAGCCAGTACGGCACGCATGTGGATGCTCCCCGTCATTTCTGGGGTAACGGCAGACCGATGAATGAGATCACCGTAAAAGAGCTCGTTTATCCTCTCGTTGTCATTGACAAGAGCGCAGAATGTGCCGCAGACCCGGACTTTGTGCTGAAAATTGAAGATATCGAAAAGTGGGAAGCTGAATACGGCAAGATTCCCGAAGGCGCATTTGTAGCTTTCCGCTCCGACTGGTATAAGAAAGAAAATCTGGACAACCCCGATGAAAACGGCCAACCCCACTACCCCGGCTGGGACAAGGCAACCATCCAGTGGCTGGTTGAAAACCGCAACATCGGCGCCATCGGCCATGAGCCGGCTGACACCGACCCTGCAACCGTCACCACGAAGCCGGATTCCTATCCATATCCCGGCGAGCAGTACATTCTGGAAGTTGACCGCTTCCAGATCGAAGTCATGCGCAACCTCGACCAGGTACCGCCTGTCGGCTCCATCATTGTCTGCGCCTTCCCGAAGCTGAAGGACGGCGTTGGCTTCCCCGCCAGATGCTTCGCCATCTGCCCGGTCGACTGATTTTCCATCATCCCAGGAATAGTTTTCCCCTGCAGTTTTCTGAAACTGCAGGGGAATTTTAGTTATTTACGGATTTCAACATCAACGATTTTCAGGCCGAGATCCTGCTCATCAAGCAGGCGGGAAGCTCTGTTTAAAAGTCTTTCCTTGTTGGCATTAAGCAGTCGGACAGCGAGTTCATCCTTTGCCGATTTCGGCAGCATATCAACCACCTTCCGTACCTGATCCGGAGGTGCAGAACTAAGGAAACACTGATTTAATCCGGCCTATCCATATAGGGACGGATATGGTAGAATAAAGGCACCAAGAAGAAGGCGGTGCCGAAGATGAAGCAGCAGACATTCAGCGACATTGAATACAGCAGCCGGAAACGGAAGACGAAGTGGGAAGAGTTCCTTGAAATCATGGATGAAATTATTCCGTGGGACGAATGGGTCAGCGTAATTATACCATATTATTGCAGAACGATATAATTCAACAGATATATTCGTTGATGAGTTGCCAGATGAGAATACTACTGAAGAAATGCTCAACACTTTTCGCAGAGCCAAGATTGGCACGATAGTAATCGCCGAAGGAATAGGAGACCGTATTCCGCAGTTGGAGAATCTTGGTTGCAGAGTCGTAGGAGAATGCAAAGTATTTCGAAGGGAGACTGACCTGTATTATGGTTCTCTTGAAGTTCTCAGGGGATATCGGTTGAAAGTATAGCCTCCAAGTAATAATTAAATTTTACTCAAAAATCAAGCCTCTTGACCCATAAAAGCAAGAATCCTGAGCTGGGACAAACCCGGTTCAGGATTCCTTTTTAATCTTATAGCGGAAAAGTTCCACGAACAGCCATATTTCAAGGCTTTCATAGCACTTTTGAGTAAAAAAGTAGGATTGCTATCTTGTTAAAATAGCAATCCTATTCTGGCGGACAGGGTGGGATTCGAACCCACGTGCGGTTGCCCGCAAACTGATTTCGAGTCAGCCCCGTTATGACCACTTCGATACCTGTCCGTATTATGTCCGTCCGTTATTATAACGAATCGCCCTTTGAAAATCAAGCCTGAATCGCGGTTTTCCTTCAGGCGTTATCCGCGGTCAGATGTTCGCCGACCTTGTAGACGTCTCCGGCACCGACAGTCAGAATGATATCTCCGGGTTCCGCGATCCGCCGAAGCTCGCTTTCCAGCTCTGAGAAGGTCGGGAAGAAGTGCGATCCCTTCACCTCTTTGGCCAGCGCCGCGGAGGAAATGCCGATGGTGTTCTGTTCCCTTGCGGCAAAGATTTCCGCCAGGAGCAGCACGTCCGGACGCTTCAGCTGGCAGACGAAGTCCTGGAACAGCGCGGCCGTGCGTGAATAGGTATGAGGCTGGAACACCAGCACCGTGCGCCGGTAGTTCAGCTTCTCCACCGTATCCAGCAGGCACTTCAGTTCACCGGGGTGATGCGCATAGTCGTCGTAGACATCCGCCCCGTTGTACTTGCCCTTGAACTCAAAGCGGCGCCCTGCCCCGTTGAATCCCGCAAGTCCGTACTTCACCGCGTTGGGACGAATCCCGAGGCAGATGGCGGCAGCCGTCGCAGCCAGGGCGTTTTTCACATTGTGCTCACCGGGAACGTGCAGCGTCACATCGGTAAAGCGCCTGCCTCTGTAGATGATGTCAAAGTGGCTGTTTGCCCCGAGATATTCGATGTTTTCCGCATGGACATCCGCTTTGCTGTCGAGGCCGAATGTGAGGATTTTCCGGTCAAGATCCAGCAGGGTCTGCATGGTGTTCAGATCGTCGTAGTTGGCGACCACATAGCCGTCCTGCGGTACGCGGGAGGCGAAGCTGCGGAAGCTCTTTTCCACGTCGTAGAGATCCTTGAAAAAATCCAGGTGATCCGCTTCGATGTTCAGGACGACCGCGATGGTCGGATGAAAGGACAGGAAAGAGTTATAGTACTCGCAGGCTTCCATGACAATGACGTTCCCGTGGCCGACCCGGTGTCCCGCGTTCAGCAGCGGCAGCGTGCCGCCGATCATGACGGTGGGGTCCTTGTCCGCTGCCATCAGGATATGGGTGCACATGGACGTCGTGGTGGTCTTGCCGTGGGTGCCGGAGATGCAGATGGCATTGCTGTAGTCCCGGGAAATCGCCCCCCAGGCTTCGGTGCGCTCAAACACGGGGATATTCATCCTGTGTGCCTGGACCACCTCGGGGTTTCCGTCACGAACCGCCGCCGTCCGGAGGACAAAGTCGGTATCCGCTGGGATATTCTCCGCCCGGTGCCCGATCTCCACATGGATTCCCTTGGCCTCCAGTGCTTTGACGTTGGCGCTTTCGTTCGAGTCGGAGCCGCAGATGCTGAGGCCCATTCCCAGAAGCACCTCGGCCAGCGAGGACATGGAAACACCGCCGATGCCGATCAGATAACCTCTGCGTCCCGGTGACATATAGTTTGCAAACTCTGCCATGCTTGTTCTCCATCCGAAAAAATGCTGTTGAGTTTCATCCGCGCAGATGTTAAAATAACAGCTGTACGCGCAAGCTTACGCATTATAAACCAGCATGGATACGATTGCAAGTTTTTTCTTGCGGAGGGAGCCACATCTTGGACAGCTGGGAATCTTTGAAAAAAGAATGCGGCGCCTGTCAGGCCTGTTCTCTCTGCGCCGGACGGCATCACCTGGTGTTCGGTGTCGGGAACGAGCATGCCGACCTGATGCTGGTCGGCGAAGGCCCCGGCGAGCAGGAAGACCTGCAGGGCATTCCTTTTGTCGGGCCTGCGGGGAAACTGCTTGACTCGATGCTGGAAATGATTGATCTGAGCCGGGAAGACGTTTACATAGCCAACATCGTCAAATGCCGGCCGCCCCGCAACCGCGATCCGCAGCGGGAGGAGATGGCGGCCTGCCGGCCGTGGCTGGACAGGCAGATTGCGCTGGTCCGCCCGAAGCTGATCGTCTGTCTCGGCCGGATTGCCGCGGGAGCGCTGATCCGGGAGGACTTCCGCATAACCCGTGAGCACGGCCAGTGGTTTGATGTCGGCGGCCGCCGGATTCTTGCCACCTTTCACCCCTCCGCGCTGCTGCGCGACCCCGCGCGGCGTCCGGAGGCATTTATGGATTTGAGAGAAATCAGGAAGGAGTATCGGGCTTTATAAAAGCCGACCCCATATGACATCGCTTTCGTTTAAAACCGTCACCCTCTGTGACAAAGCCTGGGTTGATCCCATCGTCATGGCAGAAAACAGCCCCAGCGCAGACTTCAACTTCGGCAACATTTACATCTGGGACAAGCACTACCGCCAGCTGATCTGCCGTTTTGAAGACCGCATGATCACAAAGCTGCGCTATGATGAAGAACGGGTTTTTGCCTTCCCCATCGGTTCCGGCCCGCTGCGTCCTGCCCTGGAAGCCCTGCTGGCTTTCTGCCGGGAACGCGGCTATCCTCTGCAGCTTCGCGGCGTGACGGAGAAGCACCGCGAACAGCTGGAAGACCTCTATCCCGGGAAATTCGAGTACATTCTGGAAGAAAACTATTCCGACTACATCTATGAGGTGGAAAAACTCGCCACGTATTCCGGCAAAGCCCTCCACGGCAAAAAGAATCACTGCAACCGTTTCGAGGCGGAGCACGACTGGGATTTTGTCCCTCTGACCCGAGAGCTGATTCCCGCCTGTCTGGACATGCTGGATGTCTGGACGGAGGAAAATGCCGCCCGGCTGGAAAGCAGCATCAGCAAAGAACACGACGCCATCATCCGCGCCTTCGCCGCCTTTGAAAGGCTGGGTCTGGAGGGCGGCGTGCTGCGCAGCGGCGGGAAGGTCCTCGGATTTTCCGTCGGCGAGATGACCGGCAGGGAAACCTTCGACGTGCACTTTGAGAAAGCGGAAATCAGCATCAACGGGGCCTATCCCATGGTCTGCCGGGAGCTGGCCCGCCAGGTCATGGCGGGTCACCCCGGGCTGCGCTATATCAACCGCGAGGAAGACATGGGCATGGAATCACTGCGCAGGTCCAAGCTCTCCTACAAGCCGGAATTTCTGTTGAATAAGTATCTTGCAAGATGGGTGGACGAGACGTGACTGACGAAGGCATCAGGGAATACCGGGAGGAAGACGGACCGCAGCTGATTTCCCTCTGGTCCCGGGTTTTCGGTGATCCTCCGGAACTGGCAGCGGCTTTCTTTCATCTTCTTCCGGAGCTTGGGACCTGCTGTGTCGCCGAGCGGGAAGGCAGGATTCTGGGAGCCGCGTATATGGTCACCGCCTTTACGCTTCAGAGCCCCTGCTGCGCACCCGTCCGCTGCGGATATCTGTATGCCGTTGCGGTAGAAGAGGCTGCCCGCGGGCAGGGTCTCGGCGAAAAGGTCAGCCGCGGAGCCGCGGCATTGGGCAGAAACGCCGGGGCTGAGGTTCTCACCACGCTTCCCGCGGAAGAGTCTCTCTACGCCTGGTATGGGAGGATCCTGCAGCTTCGGCAGCGAAGCATCCGGATCCGTTTTCAGGCCGACGCGCTTCCGCAGGCAGAAAGGGTCTCCGCAGAGGCCTACGCCGCAGAAAGGGCCGCGCTTTTAAAGGGTCGGGTTCACATGGCTCTTTCCTGCGCCGCGCTCCGCTTTGAACAGCTTCTCTGTGAGCAGTACGGCGGCGGATTCTTTTCAGCCGGGAACACACTTTTCTGCGCGTACCGGGACGGACCGCTATGGATTTTCCCTGAACTGCTTGTCCCTGCAGGAGAGAACCCCGCGATTCCCGGGCTGCGGTCAGAGGAACTGCCCTATGTCTGCTCGGACAGGCCGCTTCCCGAAGGGCTGATCTGGAACCTGACATTCGACTGAAAGGGCTGGAGGCAAAGGAGGGAAAGGAAATGATACCTGTACTGCTTTTCGCGGGGATCGGCGCCGCGCTGGCTCTGTGTCTGCATTTTGCCGCCGGTCTGGGGCTGTCGGCCGCGCTTTTGTGGGGGCTGGGGCTTTTTGTGCTGCTGCATCTGCTCTGTCCTCTGTTTGTCTGGCTGTTCAGTCTTTCCGTTCCGACAGACCGGCCGCTGGAAAAGCAGCATCCGCTCTGCCGGGCTATCATCGGGCCGGGTTCCTCGGTCATCAATTTCTACGCAGGTGTTCGTCCGGTGATCACCGGAGCGGAGAAGCTTCCGAAGGAAGGGCGCTTCCTGTTCATCTCCAATCACCGTTCCATGTACGACCCGCTGGTCGTGATGGACCGGCTGCGCGATTACAATATTTCCTTTATCTCCAAACCGTCAAATCTGAAGATTCCCCTCGCCGGCAGAATCGCCTATGCCGCCGGCTATCTCCCGATTGACCGGGAGAACGACCGCAATGCGCTGAAAACCATTCTGACGGCGGCGGATTATATGAAGCGGGACCTCTGCAGCATTGCCATCTATCCCGAAGGAACCCGCAGCAGGACAAACGAGATGCTCCCCTTCCACGCTGGCAGCTTTAAAACCGCCCAGAGGGCGAAGGTTCCCATCGTGGTTGCTTCGGTGCACGGCTCCGAAAAGGTGAAGCGCGCGAAGTTCCTCTCCGCCACCCGGGTCTTTCTTGATATCCTGGAAGTGATCCCCGCGGAGACCGTCTGTTCCATGCGCACGGACGCACTTGCCGCTCATGTCCGTGAAATTATTCAGCAGGATCTGGATACGGCGGAAAAGGAGGCGAAGGCGTGAAAAAAGTATCTCTGGTGACCGGCTCCTCCCGCGGAATCGGCGCCGCCATCGCCGTCCTTCTCGCGCGAAACGGCTGGGCGGTCTGCATCAACTATCTGCAGCAGAGGGAAAAAGCGGAAGCGCTGGTCCGGATGCTCCGGGATGAAGGCTGCATCGCCATGGCCTTTCAGGCGGACGTCTCCGACCGGAGTCAGGTGGATGCCATGGTGTGCGAGACGGAAGTGCAGCTCGGGCATGTCAGTCTTCTGGTGAACAATGCCGGCATTGCCCGGCAGCAGCAGTTTCAGGATGTGGACCCGGAGACCTGGCAGCGGATTCTGTCCGTCAATCTCGGAGGCTGCTTTCACTGCAGCCAGGCGGTGATCGGTCCCATGCTGCGGGCACACGAAGGCTGTATCGTAAACATCAGTTCCATCTGGGGAAGCCATGGCGCCTCCTGTGAAAGCGTCTATTCCGCTTCCAAGCACGCCATTATCGGGCTGACCCGCTCTCTTGCCGCGGAACTCGCCCCCAGCGGGATCCGGGTAAACTGCGTCGCCCCCGGCGTTATTGACACGGATATGATTCAGGCGCTCGGCGAGGAAACCCTGGATCTGCTGCGGAAAGAGATGCCCTTCCGCCGCTTCGGCATGCCCGAAGAGGTGGCGCAGTCCGTCCTGCATCTTGCGACGGCGGACTATATTACCGGCCAGGTTCTGACCGTTGACGGAGGTTTTCTGCCCTGACCCGAGCCGCTTCCCTCTCCGGAGGAATGAGAAAGGAGAATCTATTATGCGGATGACCGATCTGATTGCGAAAAAAAGAGACGGGATGGCCCTCTCCACGGAGGAGATCCGTTGGATGATCTCGGCCTATACCGAAGGGGAGATACCGGATTACCAGATGTCCGCCATGTGTATGGCCATTCTGCTTCGCGGGATGGACGAGCGCGAGACCCTGGATCTCACCATGGCCATGGTGCACTCCGGGGAGGTGCTGGATCTGAGTCCCATTGAGGGCGTCAAGGCAGACAAGCATTCCACGGGCGGTGTCGGAGACAAGACCAGCCTGGTGCTCTGCCCCATGGTGGCCGCCTGCGGGCTGAAGATTGCCAAGATGTCCGGCCGCGGGCTGGGTCACACCGGAGGCACCATCGACAAGCTGGAAAGCTTTCCCGGTTTTTCGACCGAGCTCAGCGACGAGCAGTTTTTTGATAACGTCAACCGGATCGGCATCGCAATCATGGGGCAGACCGCCGACCTGGTCCCCGCAGACAGGAAGCTGTACGCCCTGCGGGACGTCACCGGGACGGTGCCGTCCATCCCGCTGATTGTGAGCTCCATCATGTCCAAAAAGCTGGCTTCCGGCGCGGATGTGATCGTACTGGACGTCAAGTGCGGAGACGGCTCGTTCATGAAGACGCCGGAACAGGCGGAAGAGCTGGCAAGGAATCTGACCGCCATCGGCCGCCTTGCCGGGAAGCGCTGCGCCGCCATCATCACCGACATGGACCAGCCTCTGGGCTTTGCCGTCGGCAATGCGCTGGAGGTCAGAGAGGCCATCGCCGTCCTGAAAGGGGAAGAGGAAGGAGATCTTCTGCGTCTGTGTCTGGCACTGGGCAGCTGTATGCTGACGGAAGCGGGCTTCACCGACACGAAAGAGGCTGCAGAAGCGATGCTGCGTGAAACGATCCGGAACGGGAGCGCTCTGGAGAAAC
>JAEEGL014151225.1_pt1 | contig 11421 bp, 8 predicted proteins | sample 9134231 | NCBI WGS metagenome assembly JAEEGL01 (sample SAMN16246548, study PRJNA631951) | gut metagenome | biome: gut microbiome; feature: rumen; material: fiber-attached | host: Bos | place: Iran: Karaj | collected 2018-10
ATCGACGCTGTCTTCCACGATCGCAGCCAAAGCGCAGCAAACACCCAGATAACTTTCCTTATTCTTGGAACCACTCAGAGCACGGGCCTGTTTGATTGCCAGGATGCGATGGAGAAGACTGATTCGTTCCTTATCCATCATACGGATTGTCTTTTTTGGCGGTATAGGTGAAGAGATGATCTTATTCGAATAGAATAAAAGACGCACGAAACTGTCCCTGGCTTCTTTCTCACCAAACTGTCTGTCCGGGACCTCATTGGTAACGGAAGCGATGAAAAAATCAAGGTCATCATCATACGTCTGGATCTCCAGCGTTCGGTAGGAGAAACGGGGGAGGGATTCATATTCGGTCCTGACCAGAAAACCGTATTCTGTCAGCCAGGTATTTTTGACGTTATCGCGATAGGGGAAGAGGAGCATGGCATCCATCTTCGAGTACTGCTGTATGTCTTCATCATCCTCCCAGAAGGTTTTACGGATGAACTCGATAACGGTCTCATCGATTGAGAAGCATCTCTCATCCAGATGATATGTGACGTTGATCGTGGAGCCAAGTCCGATGTTGCGGGTAATATCCGTCATGTAGATACCGCGGATATTGGAGGCCGTGCGAATGACGATTGGGCCGGAAACGGTCTCGTATGCAGGATCGGTGCTCTCGGCAAAGATGGAATCATATCCCTTGTTCAAGACCCGGACAGTGAGTATGTCACGATCCCCATAAACCTTCTTCTTCTCTTCCTCAGGCTCTTCCGGAACGGTAGTGGCCACCGTATTCAAGAAAGAGTTGACGGAAAAGGCTTTCTTGTCCTTCTTGTCCTGGAGAACAGCAATGGTTCCGTCTTCAGCGGAAAGCGTGGGCTTGAAGCTATTGCCGCTCTTCATTTTCATCCGGAGGAAGAAGCGATTCAAGTCGAACAACGAAACGGTGTCCTTATTCACTTGGACGGTACCGTGGTTCTCATACCACCAATCCTTCTCGCACTCCCTGATCTTTGCCCCACGTAGCGCCTTTACAAAGGCAAGGACGTCAAGGTCAACGACAGCATCGAGATTATATCCGACATCGTCGATGCCCTCCGCCCGGATTAGCCGAACGAAAAGAGGTACAAGGACATCTGAGATATCCTGCTTGAGAAGAGAAATAAGATATACCAGGCAAGACATGTATCTCTGCCGGTCAGCCATCCGTTCACCTTCACACAGGAAAGCGGCCGCAGCGAGGATCTTTATGTCTTTTTCAAGGTCCTGGTGGCGTATCTGTTCCGCCTCCTGAAGAGGGAGCTCACCAAGCTCAGAAGAGATCTGCTCAGCCCGCTGCAACAACAGGCCGATAGTCGTCATATAGGAACTGTCATTGGACAGATCCTGAGAACGATCGTTGATGGCATCTCGAAGGTATTTCAGTACGCTTTCATGGTACTGGTCTATATAGTCTGGCGTGATGGGGAACCACGGGAGGGCAATTTCTTCTGATTTCATAATGTGGTTAGTCGTCTAACAGAATACACTTGGGAGAAGGAGGCTGTCAGAAGTCCGCTCCGTTGAGCGTGTCGAGGGCTTCCTCAAGGCTGGAAATAGCGTCTTCAAGACCGGAGATGATTTCATCCATCCCATCACGCATTTCCTCGTTATCATCGTCATCAGGGATCCTTGCCAGGGCGGCTTTCTCCTCGTCCAAGGCTTTCTGCATCTTATCCTTTGCGCCGGTCAGCGCAAGAATGCTCTGGTTGATTCTTTTTCTTCTAGAATTGTTCATAGCCGTGGATATTAGATGATTATGTAACCCTTAAGGACAGCGTCCGGGAGGATGAACTGGGCGGAGCGGTCGGCGAAGGCGATGGTGACCTTCTTGCCGTCAAAGCCGCTTATAGTACCGGGACCGAAGCTCTTGTGTGTGACAACGTCGCCCACCTTGAGTTTCTCCCAAGGATCGATTTCCATCACAACAGGATCCGAGGCGTTTGCGGTAACGTCCTCCAGATAGCTGATGGCATCATCAAGAGAGCAGATGGCTTCATCTAGGTTGTCAATTGCATCCTGCATCATGTCACCGCGCTCGCTTTCTTGGAGGCCCTCCGGCATGTTGTCATAGGCCTCTTCCTCCTCGTCGTGAACATCCTGAAGGGTGTCGTGTGCCTCCTGGATTGCCGTAAGGCAGTTCTCGAGAATGGCTAATCTTGCTTCTTTCATATTATTGATTTTCGTTATAATTCGGTTTCTTCAGCATCACCTAATCCAATCAGTACGTGGAGAATTATCTTATACAAGTCCTTTACTCATCTTCAACAGGAAAGCCCTTCTTTCCTGTTTTACTCTTATTTCATTTCTATATACTTCTCTGGCTCTTTTTCTTTCTTCCTTTTCCTTGTAGTATAATACCCCGTTATTAATTATCTCATCACAGACATTAGCAACGGTCTCTTTTCGGATTGTTTTCTTCAGTTGACATTCCCAAACAATAATAACAGCCCACCCTTTCGATTCAAGTTGACGCCAGACTTCTTGATCGCGCTGTTTATTATGTGAGATCTTTGCACTCCAATACTCTGGATTAGTCTTAGGGATTGTAAATCTAGAGCAATTAGCATGACCATGCCAAAAGCAGCCATGAACGAAAAGAACCGTTCGATACTTTGGAAGAACTATATCAGGTGACCCTGGTAGCCTTTTATCATTAATCCTATACCTAAACCCATTATGCCAGAGAGCATGGCGAAGTATCAACTCCGGCGCAGTAGCTTCGGAACGAACACTAGCCATGATTTCATGTCGTTGTGATGCGGTAAAGGTGTCAAACATTTCGCTCTGAGTTACAATGCTCAATTAGTTTCTATTTTTGTAGGATACGGCCACTTCTTTTATCGTACACATAGGAGTTGAGCGTATTACTCTGTAACAGCTCAACAATTTCATCGATAACTTCAAGTTTTACATTGAACCATTCTCTTGGTTTTGCAAATGAACCGCCTTGAATAGGAATGTCTATGTCTAACCTTACACTATCTAAAAAGGAATGTATCAATTGCTCGACTTCATGTGCGCTGATATTATAGCACCGATAGGTTTCTATTATTTCAACATCCGCATATAAATACGTGGCTTCTTTATTGGCATTCTTTATTCTTTCCGACACAGAAGATGTTGTGCAACCAATTTTGTAAATATCTCTTTCGTCTCTAAGTCTTGGATGAAGTGACTTTAACACGTAAATATACCCTAATGATTTATCATCATTAGTGATAGAAACTCTGGTCCTGTTATCTTGAATGAGTTCGCTAATACAATAGCCATCTCGTTGTAACGCTTTATCAAGAGAGCGGAAGAGCATTTCCGAGCAAGTGCCATTATCAAAAATGCACATGGTACGCCCATCGAAACGTTCTCTATCCCCGCTCTGGTATTCATAATTTTCAACGGTTCCATCGACCTTTGACAAGTATACAAGTACTCCATTTAATACGTAAAAGCCATGCTCTTTTAAATCATCAGACTTATACTGTGCCAACTTGCGTTTTCCGGTTTCTAATTCTTGCAACAAATTATCGAACAATATCTTATACTGTTCGAAATCCTTACATTTTTTTCTTCGTGCAATGAAGTCTGGATGAATTCTTTCGGCTTGCTTAACATTGCGCAATTCAAAGATATCTGAAGCCTCACCGCTATCTTTTAATAAGCCTAATGGATCAGAGGCAATCACGTCCTCCAATACCATCTCACGACTATTATTCAATAGGCCATAGAGATCTAAAGGCTTAAGAAGCTTGACCATTGCTGGGGTGTCTCTAATGACCTTTAATCTACAATACAATTGATACTCGTATATGTTGGCTAAGTTCGAAGACGGTTCCTTGCCATTCTCTTCGTAAAAAGATACAATGTCTTCAAAGTTATTCTTAAGAACAGTATCTTCTGTCCTGATTGACGAGTGTGCTGTTTCTGTTATTTGAAGAAGATTGTATGGGTCTTCATTAATTAGCCCCCTAAGTTGCTCTCGTTTATCCATTTCTCTTCACGTTTTGAATGTAAACAAGAACCTCAGCAAGTCTTTTTTCGTAGGGATCTAAGGCATCGAGACTTGGTTTCTTGCCTGTTTTCACATAGAACTCCTGGATTTTGGGCCACAAAGCAATTGCCTCATCATCCGTGACATTAACCTTCAATGCTGTAATGTAGGTTTGAATGGCCTTGAACACTCTGGAGTCCAAACTCTTTGACATTATTTCATACGCATCTTGGAAAGGGTTGATAGAACTAATAAGATCAATGTTTAACTCGTCAACATTAATTAACCTTGATGCAAATTCAATAATTCTGCGCCCCCCAATTTCTTGAACCTTTTTGTTTCCAAGCACATTATCTATTACGACATATTGGCTTAGTTGTTCAACTTCATCCTCGTTCAAAGAAGGGTATTTATCTCGAACAATCTTGGGGATAAGACCCTTATTAATAGTCTCAGCTAATTGAGGAACAGGAATCGCTTTCTGAACATCTGCATCTTGAAGAATACTCGCTTTAAGATCCACAATGTCATTGTCTATTATTTCTTGAACTTTTTCAGATGAAATACCTCGGAAACCTTTTACATAAAACGTCTTCCCATCCGATTCGTTCTCAGTCCCATCATTCTTAGGACGATAGTTGAACTTTGGCGCGATTACTTCTTCCATCAGAAGAGAAGCCGTTATTGCCTTAAGAATGTTATTTACGCTTTCAACAACTTCCTCTCTATTAGCACTTGGCTCAGCTACAAGGTTCGTAAATTGAGCGTGAGTCTTGTTAAAACTGTCTCTGGTGCACCTGCCAATTATTTGAACGATCTCTGTAAGCGAGCCCCGATACCCAATAGTTAATGTTGACTCGCAATAAGGCCAATCAAAGCCTTCTTTAGCCATTGCTAACGCCAAAATAATATCGACATCTTCGGGAGAAGAAACATTTCTCAAGTAAGAAAGAATAGTACTTCTCACCTCTGCGTTGCGGTCATCAACAAGATCGGCTATAATCAATTCTTTCCCTGATGCTGTTTTTACATGATATAAACCATTGTCATCAGTGAATTCAAATGACCCGATTGACTCAAGAATCCGGTCTACTTCTTCATACTTATCCTTTGTGGATTCCGAAGAATTGACATTGGGTATGTAAATAATGGTCTTTCTATTGATATCTAATACATCTGTATCAGACAATGCATTGTAATACGGACCATTGTAAAAATGAAAACCAATCCCGAGAGACTTTAAGTACTGATAACCATTAAGTTGCTCATAATAGTTGTAAGTCACCTTGACAAACCGTTCTTCCTCATGAGGGGACAAAACTTCGACACAATCTCCGCGAAAATAGGAGCCAGTCATGGCAACAATGTTGGCATTGGAGTTATTCATCACGGCCCTTATTAATTCCCCAAGCTTATTGTCAACATCCGTAGACACATGGTGGAATTCATCAACGGCTAGCAATGTGTTATTAAACGCAGCTGCTCCAAGTCTCTCAAATGAAAACCGTAATGTTGAGTGAGTGCACAAGAGAATTTTCGCATCTTCTTCCTGCGACTCAATAAAAGACATAAAAATCTCTGTTTTCCTCGAATCGACTCCAGGCGTACACAAATCATAACGCCTAGATATGCTCCAGTTCGAGTGGAAACCGTGAGTCATTAAATCGGTCGGTGCAAATGACTTTGCGATAGATCTGTCAGGGACAGCAACAATCACTTTATTAACTTGGTGATTCTTCAGCTTTTCAAGCGCGACAAACATCAAAGCCCGTGATTTACCTGATGCTGGAGGTGCCTTTACTAGAAGATATTGGGCAGAACTCTTTTCATAAACACGCCTCTGCATTTCGCGCATTCCAAGGTTATCTGTTGTAACGCTTGCTCGATTGCGCTCATATTCTGTTAAAAACAAATTATTCATTTGCAATCCTTTTATTATACATGTTAATCAAGCAGGACAATCTTTCAAGATCCGACTCAAATGGTTGATCTTGGTATAAAGAATCAACATTTTCATTGATCTTATTATGGATTGCGATTAAATCACTCGGCATATCATTGTACAAATCGCCCAAGGACATATCACAATAATTCTCTCGGATTCTGATTAAGCTAAATGAAAGACTTGTCAAGACTTCTTTCTTAGCCAGAGAGATATAAGGTAGGGGAAAAGTATTATAACAAAGAACATTCGAATAACGATACCGTGTTTCCAATGCGCCGCATACGGTTTTCATCCATAACATATGCATCTTGGAAGAAAGAACGCATAGAACCCATGGCTCACAATTATATACTGCAAACGCAAGATTTGAAACGATTGTCCTGTCGTTAATGAACCCAATTGGGATATATGGTCGATTCTCTGATGATACGGACGGAACAACAAGTGAGCATTTACCACTTGTTGTCGAATAACACTCTCTAAACTGATGTGGATTTGATTTGCATTTTTCAGTAGCTGTACTCGTAGCCCTAAAAGACCGAACAGCATCAATCCGCTCTTTTATATCTTTAATCTCACATGCCTTTGCGCGCTCATCTTCACCAGGTATCCAAAGGCACCATCTTCTGATTGAGTTGATAAATTCTTCGCTACCAACTATTCTTTTAATCAAATCATGCGCAGATTCATCCTTGTTCACAATCGAAAGATACTCATCATAAGAATTGATTAGAAGATGGCCATTATCGTAAGGCATATTACCTTTTCTAATCGAAGGAAGAACATTAAATAGGCTAGAGTTAGATTTATTGACAATTGTATCAGAATCAGGAATCAAGTATGGACCGATAGATTGACATTCAATAAGTTCGTCACCATGATACAAGAGTTTAACTCCATCCTGTCTTTTTTGAATACCGATGATAACTACGGTGACTCCAATATTAGCAGATGCACTATCAGCCGGCTTCCATTTAAATGAATCATATGCAAAGAAGATCTCGCATCCATAATGAAAGACTCGGTTCCATATTTCGGGAACCTGAGAGCCCTGAACGATTGAATTCGTCAAAACAAATGCCGCTTTACATCGCCCTTGATTTGCATAAAATGCTGACTTAATAAGCCAAGCGGAACAGTAATCAGCATCAGAAATGCTTCCACCAAATAGTCTACGCATCTCGTCCTTTTTCTCATTCGGAAGCCGCTTATACCCCCAGAACCGTGGACTTCCAAAGAAATACGTAAAACCGATATTATCAGTATAGCTTAGCCAATCTGAAGTCAATTGATTGCAATTAACAACATTCAGATCATCGAATATAGCGTTGATTTGCCCAATAGAGGGTTCCCTGATATATTGTATTATGCTAAAAGCCAGGGTTAATCGACTTAGCAGTAATGCTATATGATTATCTACAAGAGCGATGAAGCGTTTGCTTTCTAGCTGCGCACTATACTCGGTTCCATGTTGATTATCAATGGTAATAAGCAGGTCCATAATCTCGGAATATGCCGTCGAAAGGAAACAGCCCGGTCCGTTAGTCGGATCGATATAATAAGAACTAAGAATATGGTTTACTACTGAATGATAGTCGATATGCTCCGTAGATAGGGCTTTCTTTAGATCATCAATAAGAAGAGGACCGATTACTTTTTGGACATTCAAGTATGAAGTCTGGGGACCGTACAAAGTAGCATCGTCACTAAATAATCTATAGACTAATGATGACAATATCTCTATATCTAGATTATCGACATCGAATTCAACGATTGCCCTGAAATACTGAAATGAATCACCATCGATGGAAATTGGTGTGTCCTCAACAAATTTGCTTTTCTTTCCTTTGCTGATAACTGCATAGTACAATGAGCCAAAATCGGAAGTCGGCTTTGAAACCAATAATCGAAGATCCTTCCGAATAGCATCATCAATAAACAGAACCAGATTGATGGTATTAAAAACACACGAAATACTATGTTCAATATCATTCTCTGCTAAGAGCAAAGAATTATAGAAAGAGGCCACGAGGCTACCAAAGTCTTGTGCTTTATATGCATCTTTTTGTCTTCTCGGATTCTCAACTAGAGGGGAGAATACTTCAACAGATCGAGATAAGTCATCATACTCATAGAAAGCAGAGACATTACTCTGATTTCTAACAAGCAGACCAGATTGAGTAAAACACAAAACAAGCGGATATCTGTTATATGGAGTTGCAAAGTGCTCAAAGTCTGTGAAAGACAATTCATTTGAGCAGAAAAGAACCGCTTTTCTATAAACGAATACCGGCCCATTTGAATTGCTCTCGATGCGCTCAACAACTCTATTAATGGTTGATTGTGGCAAATCGAAAGATGATAAGAAACGCTTAACTACAAAAGGGAATGATGTAAAACGGATTCCCTTCAAGGCATCGGATATTTCATCTAAGGTCTTCATTGCTCATGCGTTTCATAATAACTCTAGCAATATGCTCAGCCATTTTCACAGGGACCGCATTCCCAATTGCTTGTTCAATCTCTGCTTTCGACCCACAAAACACAAACTCTTCCGGAAATGTTTGGATATAGCTTCTTTCTTTAAAAGTGAGGTTTTTTACCCTGCTAAAATCAGTTGTTTTATCAGCAGAATGCGCTACATATGTTTCGGGCATCGGCCTATTGACCCCACGGATTGTAGAACTTGGTTCATTGACACTGAAAATAGCACGACGTTTATAGCTACGGGGGTGCATGTAATAGAACTCAAAATCTATCTTTTCCCCTAAATACTCTTTCAGTGTTAATGGTTTGCTTGATAAGCTATTAAGAATATCTTCAAGGAGAAAATCATCCTTTTCGCCCAATCGGCCTATTACGAAGTACCTTTTTCTCATTTGAGGAACTCCCATAAAAGATGCATCCCAGATATGTTTTGTAATTCCATATCCGGCCTGTTTGAAAATACCAATCACCTTCTCAAATACAGGAGACTTCTCGATATTATAGACATTCTCCATCACAAACCACTGTGGGCGAATAGTGTCTATGATTTTCCCAAATGAAAGTGTGAGATTAGCCCTTTTCCCTTCGAAATTCCGGTTGCCTGCGATAGAGAAATCCTGACACGGGGGACCACCGATAATCATACTAGGCGAAAATGCGGAAATCTCTGTGATTGCGTTTTCATCCGATAAGTCTTTTTTGATAATAGGATGATCAAAATTCTTGCGATATATATCAATTGCTGGCTGCCAGTTATCATATGCAGCAATGATGTTGAACCCGGCATTCTGGAATCCCATACTCATCCCACCACATCCCGAGAATAAGTCAATCACTCTATTGTCCATAGATGTATTCCTTTAAGCAGTTTGCGACATACATAGCAAGATTCACTGGGACAGCATTCCCTATCATTTGGTTGAGATTTGTTTTAGACCCCAGCCACTTAAAAGATTTGGGAAAAGTTTGTATCCAACTCCTTTCTTCATATGTAAGTGTTCTAATAGAATCATTTAAAGGGATTGGATCACCGGGATGACCTTTATAACCAGAGGGTACAGGCCTATCGACTCCACGAACAGTCATAGCGGGTTCATAGATACTGAAGATTCCGCGCCTACTATATGAACGAGGGACTCTAAAATAATACTCAAAACCTAATGAGTCACCAAAATAGTCGTGAAGAGACATTGGCTTAGTGCTCAAATTGCTTTCTAAAATTGAGTCAAGAAAACCATCTTTCTCACCAAGAGCTCCTACAACAATATAACGTTTCCTTGCTTGAGGGACACCACAAAGACTCGCATCTAAGACCCTTCTAGACACGCCGTATCCACATTCGGAAAACACCTTTAAAACCTGCCCCAGTTTTGCGCTCTTTTGAATCGTGGGCACATTCTCCATTAAAAAAAAATTGGGACGGAGTTGTCTTATAATATCAGCGAAAGACAAGGTTAGATTCGCACGTCCTAGTGATTCGTCACGGTGGCCCGCACTAGAAAAATCTTGACAAGGGGGCCCACCTATTATCATATCCGGATTGAACGCTTTAATGTCTGAGATGTCCTCAGTATTGCTCAAATCTTTTTGAAAAACGGGGTGAGTAAAATTTGAACTGTAGACCTTGATAGCTTCTGGCCAGTTATCAAAAGCGGCAACAATGTCATATCCGGCCTTCTGAAAACCTAAAGAAAGCCCTCCACACCCACAGAACAAATCGACAACCTTCAAACTCTTTTTGTCCATTTCGTCCATTAAAATGAAGAAAATCAACTAATTTGCATCTATAGTATTGACCATAGAGCATGAATGAGTAACTAAATACCGTGTTATATATTTAAAAGCCTGCTATCGTATTATCTGTCAAAAAAGAAAGGCTCTTCCTTTCAACATTTTTACATTTTACAAATGTAATAAAACTGATCCAAAGGACAAAAGGCGAACATGAAAGGAGAATAAGTATAATACAAAGAAGCCCCAAATCTGAGGCCTCTTTGCAATTTGATAATGATGTCTGTTTTTGCTATCTGTATTTATGATGACTTTGGATTGTTTCTTCATCAACTAGTTTAGTAGCTGAAGCCAATTGAAATCCTCCTTGAGGTGTAACAACAGGTCTGAACAAGGAGAAATCTGCTTCCTTGCCCTTGTCCAACTCCAGTTGGATAGCATCAAGCCTCTGGTTGATCATACCCGTGCAGCGTTTTACTTCAGAGAGGACCGTCTTCAGGAAGTCTGGGCCTTGCTGAAGAGAACCAAGCCATGATTTGAGGTAAGCCGCGCTGTCATTCTTCACATGCTTCGTGAGCCCATGCTGGCTGGCAATAAGGGCGGCCGACAGTTCGGCCGTGAGTTCCTCCTTGGCGTACTCCTCTGAGCCGAACGCATGTCCCATCGTTCTGTTGAGCCGGGATGCGGCTCCTGTTGCATGAGCACATTCATGAAGCGTGTTCGTCGCGAACGCTTCACCATCGACGAACTGTTCACGCGTCGGAATGACGATCTCATCCCTGAAAGGGGAGTAGTAGGCCTTGTCACCCTTCACCTGGTTGATCGGGCAGAAGAAGAGATTGTCGTCAATCATCTTGTCGATGGCCGGATCGCTCCTTAGGTCTCCCTGATGCTCAATCTGACCGGCGGCCATCTGTTTAAGCTTCTCGTACAGCTCCGGCCGCGTCTCGGCGACGTTCGTCTGACCGGCGACATTAAAAACGTTGAAGACCTGGAGCTTTGGATAGACCTTGTACTTGGCTTGCTCCTCCTTCGACAGGTTCCGGTAGTCATCATAAGGAATCCTCTCCTTCGTCTGGGGATTAACGACGGTCAAAGTGGTCAGGAACACGGGGAAGGATTTCTCGCCCTTGTTGACAGCCACCATGGGAAGCTTGTTCCCGTTCTTGTCCCGGGCCTGGAACACGTTCCCGTTCTTGTCCTTGATGTAGTTGAGATTCGTGATGCGGTCGAAGGTGCCCCACACGGG
>JAEEGL014425794.1_pt1 | contig 11421 bp, 4 predicted proteins | sample 9134231 | NCBI WGS metagenome assembly JAEEGL01 (sample SAMN16246548, study PRJNA631951) | gut metagenome | biome: gut microbiome; feature: rumen; material: fiber-attached | host: Bos | place: Iran: Karaj | collected 2018-10
AAATCGGCTCCTCCAGCTCTAAAAGGTTATTGGAGGGATTCAATTTTACCTCTCTGTAATCATTTTTCATAATGGCTCCTTTTCTGTGCCAATTTGCCTTGGCAAATTGTGCGCTTAGGCACGAACTTCTTTTTGTTCGTGCCGATTCGGTCAGCCTGCTGACCGAATCATTTCTGCGTCAATTTGCTTTAGCAAATTGTGCGCTTAGATGCAATCTTCAGATTGCATCGATTCGGTCAGCTTGCTGACCGAATCATTTCCTCTTCTTATCTCTGATCAAAAACAGGATCATGGCAGTGCATATAAGTATCACTATCACAAACCATTTGACACTGACCCCGCCCCCTACCTGCTTATTCAGGCTCCTGATCACGCCGTTAACGGTATTGCCCGCTAAAGCCGGCCCGCCGGAAACGGTGGTCTCGGCCCCTCCCGAGCTGTCCACATGCAGTATGGATCCTCCGGGCCCGGAAGGCATGGCAGGCTGCGCCGTACTGAACAGGGCAAAGGGGGAAAGGTGGCTTGCGACAAAACGTACACAAGCTACATTATCCACCACAATCTCCGAAACTGCAAGTGGTTCGAATACCAGATTGTCATTCAGGGCCGCTGCCTTTATCCCTCCTGTCCCCTTAAGGGCCGAAGGTACCGGAATGCATATCTCAAGCTTGCCCGTCCCCAATTTGGTAATGTTAACATTACCCATCATCGAGCTGAGGCTTATGTCAAGGGGCACCAGCCTGAAATTACCCGTTGAATATTCCCTGCTGATCGCCTGCTCGAATACGGTTCTGCAGCTCTCATCATCTGATACGGTAAGGACGTAGTTCTCAGTGCTTCCCGGGATCGATGCCGAAGCCCCCGCGGAAGAGTCAAAGGAGTCTCCTCTGCATAATACCTTTATGGCATTATTCTCCGTATTCTCTACGGGACTCCCTCCTTTGTATATTCCTGCCAGAAGCCCCTCCAGGGCCTCGCTGCTGTTTCCCTGAATGGTTATGTCCTTAAGCGCCCTTCCGGCCCACCGAAGCCTTCCGTTATAATAATAATCCTCACTGTATTTATCAAAGGCTTTGTCGGAAACATCGCTCATCACATAGGGACGCCCGCCCGCGTTCACATGGGGATCGATGTTTACAAACCCGTTTTCATCCGGAGCATTGAGGGCCCGCACGAGCTTCAGATTTCCGGGGCTCTTTGAGGAATCGGTAATGGTATAGACCGCTCCCCTGAAGCCCAGGCGATCCGGGGCAAGAACCGATGACTCATCGGAGAGGTCCGCCGTTTCGGATATTATGGCATTCTTAACGCCGTTAAAGGCAGGAGTTCTCAAGGAGCCCGCAGAGAGCCGTGAAGCCGTGGACTTTGCAGATGCGGTCGGGATCGTGTTTCCGAGAAATACCACATCATTTAAGGGCATGGTCCCGGTGTTGTCAAAGGCTCCTATACCTATGGATCTTACTGAAGCCGGTATGATGACTTCGCTTAGCCCTGTGCCCATAAAAGCCCTGTCCTCAATTGTCTTAAGGTTAGGAGGAAGCTCCACCTTGGACAGGTTCTTACAGCCGTCAAAGGCCTCCTCCCCTATCTTTTTTACGGACTCGGGGAAATGAACGCCTGCTATGGTCTGATTGTTGAAGAAGCACTGCGCCCCTATGGTCCTTACGCCCTCAGGGATCGAAATATTACCACCGTTTCCTTTATAAGCCAGCAATATCCCGTCTCCGACAATGAGGAAATCCCCCTGAGACGGATCGTGGTACCAGTTATTTAAAAAGGGAGTCCCCTCAAAAGCGCCCAGCTCAATGTTCTTCACGGTGGAAGGTATCGAAACCTCTGAGAGAGTCGGGCACTCGTAAAATGCCGCATATCCGATATCGGTAACGGAGGAGGGTATCTCAATGGCCGAAATTCCGGACCTTGCAAAGGAAAAATCACCGATCTCCTTTACCGTATCGGGGATGACCACTCCCTCCAGATAGCTGTCCTGATAAAAGGCACGGTTTCCTATCCTTTCCGTCTCCGCGGGAATGTTCACAACGGCATCGTTCCCCGAATAATCGGAAAAAATACCTTCTATGAGGTAATAATCATCCGTGCTCAGGGAGGCTGTCCCGGACTCGGAAACGTCATCCTCGGTTTCCGCATCCGACATATTCACCCCCTGTACCGGAGTTCTTGCGGAAAGCATGACAAGGGCGCTTCCGCCTACGATCTTAGTCTCCGCATAATCCTGTATCGTGGAATACGGCCCGGCGGTCGTAGTATTCCCCCAGTCGTTAACGGGCTCGTCTCCGTGGTAGACTGCCTCTCCGTCATCGGTCTTTTCCAGGGCGTTTCCGGAAACAGTGCCCTCCGATACGGAACCCCCGGTATCCTGCCCCTGGTCAGGAGAGGAAGGCTGTGACACTGCCCCCTCCTCAAAGTCAAGAGCAACCTTTTTGCTGCTGGCAAAGGCGTTTATGTCTATGTAACCTACGGAATCGGGAATGGTGATATTTCGAAGACTGTTGCAGTCGGAGAAAGAATATGCCATGAGCGAACGAACTCCGTAGGGCAGGACAACAGAAGTCAGCCCTCCGCAGTTTGCAAAGGCATATTCGGGAATCGTCTTTACATTTGAGGATATCTTTACATCTGTCAGGTTCCCTGCTCCCCAGAAAGCATATTCACCTATCTTTTCAACGGCAGCAGGCATTGAAAACGAAGTCTTGGGGCGGCCCGCAAGATACTGTATGAGGTTTTTTCCGTTCTTACTGTAGATGACCCCGTCAGAACAGACAAATTCCGTATTCCCGGAGGCCACCGGGACGTTGGTAAGACTGGTGCAGCCCGCGAAAACGCCGGAGCCCAGAGAACGGGTCTTTTCCGGCAGGCTTACTGATACAAGCCTTGTGCATCCCGAAAAAGCGCCGGAGTCAATTGCCTTCACGCTTTTCGGGATTACTACTTCTTCAAGGTTGGTACAGTTTTCAAAGGCCGAGTATCCGATCTTTGAAACACCATCGGGTATTACCACTCTTATAAGGCTTTTGCAGTCGGAAAAGGCATCCTTTCCTATCTCCGTGATATTATCGGGCAGGGTCAGCCGTTCGGCATTTCCCTTATATTTTTCGATGACGGAGCCGTTCATCAGATAATCTCCCCTCTCGGTGGAGGCAAGAGATTCCGGTGACGGAATAAAAACCAGTATCAGCGCTGTCACGCATAACAGCACGGCTATGCATCTTCGGATAAGCTTTTTCATAAAATGATCCTCAGGGACTGCTCCTATAATGTTTCATGCACAATCCCTTACGCCGGGGCGATCCGCTCTCCCCTGTCCTTCTTCAGGAACAGGAAAATGCTCCCCGCTATCAGTCCTGCCACCAGAAACCATTTCGGATGGATCATGTCTCCGGTCTTGGGCGTCGAATCAAGCACCGTAGAATCGCTGAGATTAGCGGTATCCACATAGATCACATAGGGCGTTAAGTGGGTACAGGTAAAGTTCATGCAGGGCACTCCGTTAATAACGGTAAATCTGGGATCCATCTTTTCGAGAACTCCGCCCTGTGTGCAGGCAACCTTTGCGTTTCCTCCATAGATCGCAAGATCATCCGGGATCGGCGTGGTCACGCTGATAGTGGTATTCTCAGGAATAGGACTGATCTTGTTATTTCCGCTGCTGTCGTAAAGACTGATGTCCATCGGGAGAAAACGTATGTTATCTAATGAACCGTATTCCTTTGTCAGCGCCTGCACAGCCATCTCATAGGCTTCCTGTGTTTCGCTGAACTTAAGCACATAATTATCGGAGCTTCCGTTGACGGTGGCGCTCATCTTCCCCACATCACTGATGCCCGGTGTGGTGGAAACCACTTTTGTGTTTCCGCTGCCTCTCTGAGAGCCTCCTCCGGTATTGCCTCCGCCGGAGCTAATATTGCCCACATTTCCCACAGGAGTATAGCCGGATACAGCCCCGCTTACCACCACAGGTACAGTGGAGGAATTGACGGCCGAGGAGCTGGTCATGCTGGAGCTTCTCGAGCTGGAGCTTGAGCTCGAACTCGAGCTTTTGGAGCTGGAGGTGGTGCCGGTTGATCCTCCGGTACTGCCTCCTCCTGTGCTGCTCGTGCTGGAGCTTGACGTAGATTTAGACTTCTTTTCGTAAAGCGCCTGCATCTGGATATCATCAACCAATCCATCGGCAGGATAAGGAAGCTTACCCACATTCCAGCCGGTGAAGGTCCTGTTCTTCCTGCTGTTAATAGTCAGTGTAACTTCTATGGGTATATTATCAACATCCACCTTGGATCCAACCGGGTAGTCCTTTACATAATGCATACCCATAAGATCGAAAAATGTCACAGTAACATAGTCGGTCGGCTCGGGCGTCGGAGTGATCGGGATCACTGTCGGCGTTCCGGTAGGCGTGCCTGTAGGGGTCCCGGTAGGAGTACCTGTGGGTGTCCCCGTGGGAGTCCCGGAGGGCGTCACCGTAGGGTAAGCGGGAGACATATATTTTACCTTGATGATATTATCGCCGTTTACAACCCTGTGAGGAAATGTCGGAGTAAAACCGTAAGGATCCACAGGGAGTATCTCAACATAATTGGGATCCGTGGCGTTATAAACCGCTTGCGGAAGAACATCCTCATCCCAGGACAGCCAGTCACCTACAACATATTCCTGCACTGCCAGCGTATTTGCATACTGGTCGATAAAGGTCAGAGACACGGTCTCTACAGGTTTGTCATAATGAGCGACCAGATGGTAGTGGGATTTGATATTCCTCAGAGGAAAATCTACCCTTACGTAATTATTGTCCATATCCTTCCAGTAAACAACCTTATATCCGTTGTGAGTATGGTTAAGGATAAGCTCCGGATCGGCGTCGGAGGAAAGGTTTTCCCCATCTCCCACAGTTATGCTTTTGATCATCCCCTCATCATTTTCTTCAAAGAAGCTGACTGTCCACTGTCCGAAATCAAACCAGTTTATACTGATGATCCCGTGAGTGCCTTTATAGGATCCGTCATTATGATACTGCAGATAGTATTTATGGGTAGCCGAACCCTCCCTGGCCTGAAGGTTTACCTCTTCAACATGATCAAAGGCCGTAACGTCTATGGAGGAGCTGTCGGAATAATTGACTAACAGGAAGGTATCGCGGCAATCGGCAAAAGCCTTTCCGGCGATATTACCTACCGACGAAGGCAGATCAACCTGTTTGAGCCTGTCACAGTTTTCAAAGCAGCTTTCGGGAATAACCCCTGTAAGATTAGTCGCCGATGACAGATCCACCCTGGTCAGATAATCGCAATTCATAAAGGCGCCCGGGCTTATGGAGGTCACATTGGCAAGGGCAGGGTCACTCGCCACCGAGATCACTTCAAAACCGTTTCTGTATTCCGTGCTGTCCGGGTTTCCTCTGTCCCCCAGGACTTCCACGATGTTATAATCAGTCCCGTTCCTGGTACTGTATATGATCTGATTCTCACAGAAATACTTCGGATTTGAATCGGAAGGCGCCTCCTCCGCCGCGAAGGTTACCCTGCATAGTCTGGAGTCATTTAAAAACGGAAGACTTCCGAGCCTTCTTACGTCAGACCCGAAGGTAACCTCAGTCAGCTCTCCGTTATCGGCAATCGAATGGATCGCATCCTTTAAGCTCTGCGGGCTGTCAGGATCCCCTCCCGCGGCAGTAGAATAAGGGAACTCGGAAACATTTTTAATTGTATAACTCTTTACTCCATAGGTCCTGCCGCCGTCATCTTCATAGTTCTCCCTCAGATACCTTCTTTCAACGACACCGGAATGATTCATGACCGCTGCTTTATCCAGCGATACGATCCCGTTCGGAATGGTAATATTTTCATACTTCTCTATTACCTTCTGCTGATTGTCTGTTTTGGCGTTATCATACAGCTCCTGTATTTTCTTAGTTCCGTCATATATCGTGTCAACCGAAGGATAAGATACCAGAGAAGCCCCGCTGTCATCATAGTATTTACATATGATATTCTCGGGATTCCCGCTTGCATATGTAATATACGCTCCGGTAGAGTTACTTATCTTATTATTACTGTCTATGGCATAACCGTAGGGATAGTAATCGTATCCGTCATCGGGGAGCGCCCCATGCATTATCAGAAACGGTTTATCATCATAATCCAGTATTTTCTTAAAGGAATCAAATACATCCTGCTCTTCATAGCCCGGGCCCAGGCTGGAAAAATCACCCGATGTCACCGGCGTGGCCCGGTTTGTCCAAAATGCCTGATTTCCTATGCTCGTTACCGGCGCAGTACGGTCCGAAGGCACTTCGGGGTCATCGGATACATCAAAGTCCCTGAAGCTTACTACCGCAAGCTCATTACAGCCATAAAAGCAGCCATCCCCAATGGTCGTATCACCGAATATCACATTGCCGTTGTCATCTACGGCCTCCTTAAACCGCACAAATTTGAGCGATCTGCAGTCCTTAAATGCATTACTTCCTATACTCGTCCCGGCTGTATTGATCGTAATAACTTTTACCGAGTCGCATCCCTCAAAGGCATTGTCTCCGATACTTTTGACCGATGAGGGGATAATGATCCTTGTAGGGTTATCCGTATCACTGAATGCTCCGCCATCTATTCCGACCACATCACAGCCCGCGATAGAAGAAGGGATCTCCAAAGTGTCTCCCGCTCCGGTCGCATCTATAAGCTTCGATATCCGGACACTTCCGTCTCCGTCCTTGTAATAATCCAGGACATAACCACCTTCACCGCCTACATAATGACCGCCTGTCTCATCCTCGTAATAATAGGTATGTCCTTTTGATCTTGCATAATTATAGACAGCCGGCCCGCTCCCATCAGGTTTTTCTCCCCAGATATAAAAGACGTCCGGATCCGTATCCACAAAGGCGTCTGTATCGTTTAACGTGGTGCTGTTGCCGAAAAAATGCACATAATTCAGAGCATCGCAGCCTCTGAAATTACCCGTCCCTGTAAGTGTCCGATCAAAATTACCCGGAAAGTTCACCCTCTCCAGAGCCCCGCACCCCATAAACAATCCATTCGCGCCGGCCAGATCATCCTGTACTATGTAATTTGAGAGCGTTATCTCATCTAAGCCTTTATCATATTCCGGATCGTAACAGTTGGCGAATAAATAACTACCGATATTTATAATGTCTCCCGTATGCCCGCTTCCAAAGCTGATCCTTGAAAACTGAGTACAGCCATAAAAAGCTCCGGAGCCCAGGGTAACACTGGTATTATCAAACTCAATGCCCTCGAGTTTTGAAAATGCAAACGCCCCGTCTCCGATAGTGATCGGCCCATGCTGCTTTATGCTTATATTGCCGACCGGACAATACATAAACGCTTTTTCACCGATAGATGAGCAGTTGTCTCCGATATCAACATTTGCCAGATCGGCACAGCCTTCAAAGGCGCTGTCTCCTATCTTCTCCAGTGCCCCGGGCAGCATAACGGACCCGATCCGTGTGTTTTCTTTAAAAGCCTCATCGGCAATATATCTGATCGATTCGGGCTTGTGCTCAACATTGCCATAGAATCCCTGGAAAACTATACCATTTTCATAAGGTATGAAAACATCGTCTTCTACATGGCCCTCAACGCCTTTAACACGAAAATAGTGAGCTCCGGAGACTGAACTATCCAGCTTTTGAACCTCCAGCTGATAGGTTAAATCATCAATTAAAACAGTCTTGCCATTCAGAGCAGTATATGTATCCTCATCATTTGTTTCGCATGTGTTTATCTTCATGTCCACATCGGTATCTTCCCCGCAATACCGCGCCAGGCATGAATAATCGCTGCCTCCCCCGATCTTTGACAATTCATAAACAGGTGAACAGGCGGCGCTGTTACTTTTGATCCCGAAAAAAGAATAAACCTTACTGTCGCCATCGACCGTGCAGGTAAAAGCTTTATCCACTTCGTCCACTTCATCGGAATCATTGTACATCGCATAAGTATAGATCCTGTCACTGTCAGGCGTAACTTTTGTTTCAGTGCCCGTTTTTGAATAACTGGACAGGACTTCATCAAGCGTGGGAAGTACATAACTCCCTGATTCCGCCGACACATCCCTTACCGGAACCGCCGCCACTATGATAGCCGTTATCAGCATAAGGGCCGCGATAGTCCGCCTGGCGCTCTTCTTAAGCCTCAGCTTCCTTCTTCTCTTCTTCGTATTATTTACGGTCTTTTTCGGCATATCTATTCCTCTTGTCGTAAAAAACAGATCAAATAATCTGACATTTCTATATATATCGTCTTTTTCCATTCAAAAAATAAGCCCCTCTGTAAAAACATAAGGGACCAAAGGGCAGACTATTCCCCCCTTCTTTTTACTCCCTCAATATTATTTTACAATATATTGGATAAAATTCAAGACAGTTTCGAGATATTGTACATACCTTTTTTAGGGAAACACTGAGCAAAACGATTCCCGCGCGAAATCCGCAGGTACGAAGTGCCCTTCCTCTGCAATTTTCTGCGCATCCCGCCGTAGGCTGCCCGTGATATACTGATCTGATCAGTCTTCCCTTAAATATGTATAGAATATCTATGCGAAATAGGTTAAAATATAATAAGCATTCAGAACCAAGCGGATTCATTACGGAGTAAGCGCCGAAAGCACGACATTACACACCTTTCGGATCAGTTCGAAAATAGGAACCGTGACAGCGCAAAGTATCAGATAGTTCTTCAGTGATGGAAGGGAGTCCTTTATGTCAAATATGAATGTGCTAATGCATAATATGCAGTCTATGTTTTCGAAGACCCAGCTTGGTATCGTAACGAACAGGAAAGCGAAAGCCACTGAGAAGCTTTCCTCCGGTTTTAAGATCAATAGAGCCGCAGACGATGCGGCGGGGCTCACTATTTCAGAAAATATGCGCAGCCAGATCCGTGGGCTTCATCAGGGAGCAAAGAACATTCAGGAGGGAATATCCTTCTGCCAGGTGGCTGACGGTGCCATGGCAGAAGTAAATGATATGCTGCAGAGAGTGGTCGAGCTATCGATCAAGTCTGCGAACGGAACGAACACAGATCAGGACAGGCAGGCAATAGACAGGGAGGTTCAGGAAATACTTAGGGAGATCAACCGAATAGGAGATTCCACGGAATTTAATGAAAGAAAAGTATTTCCTGCAGGTTCAGGGACGAATGAGTTCTATTCTCTTGATAATCCGACAGCCAAAACCAAGTTTTTTCAATTGTTTGGAGATGGTATTTCGAAAACGGGATTTATGTCAGAGCCTTTGGATTTCGGATTGATCCAACAGCTTAATTCGGAAGGGAAGGGAACAGGTAATAATAATCACGGAGATCATGATTATGTTGGGGTACATATAGATTTTAATTCGCTTTTTAACAATAACAGTTTTCAAAATCTGGATGGTACTGCATTTTATGTTAATTGCTGCACGGATTGTTGTCCAAATAAGGTAGAGTTTTCAGAACAGAAAACCGGAGTTAGCAGGGATGGTGATGTAGTTACTATCGGGTTAAAGGATCAGAATGGTCAATATTATTCTTCTGCGGATAGTTTTTTGAAAGACATAGTAGGTAAATACGGCAATCAGTTAAAAGATAGTCATGTTGAGTTTGCCTACAATGATTCTACCCTGTATATCTACGATATTGATAACAATGAATGGAGTGACCATAATAAAGAACTGGCTTATTTTTGTGATGTGCCTGATGATTTCACAAATCCGTATGTGCCGACATCGGAGTATGCGGAGAAGTTATGGATACATATGGGACCAAAGATGGATGACGGTATGGAGATCCCGCTTCACGAGTTAAGCGCTAACAGCCTGGGATTGGACGGAGGTAATTGCTTAACGGCCGAAAGTTCCAAACAGATGATCGGGATGGCTAAGAGAGCTAATGACATTCTGAATGATAAGCGCAGTATGTTCGGTGCTTTTACCAACAGGCTGGAACACGCGTATAATACCAATCTGAATACAGCGGAAAACACCCAGGCTGCGGAGTCGGGGATCCGCGATACCGATATGGCCGACGAGATGGTTCGTTTTACAAAGGATAATATCCTTGAGCAGGCAGGGCAAACGATCCTTGCGCAGGCTAACCAGAACAGGCAGGGAATACTGAACCTTCTGCAGTAACTGAAACGCAGAATATGATCACTCTTTCTTCTTAGCCACCACCGCAAAGCGCTCGGCGTCGGGCTCATAGTCACAGGTCGAGAGGGTTATGAGCTCATCCCCGAAGGATGAGGTCACTCCGGTATCATACAGCGACATCTCCGCCATTGCCTGCATATTGGAATCGTACTCCTCCTCTGAGTCTGCTTCTATGAACTGATAATACTTAAAGGTTACCTCGCTTGCCCCGTGAACCACTTCCGGAAAGACATACATCACCTGATAGATCCCCTTTTCATAGATTGTATCGAATTCTATCAGCGGATGCTCATTATAATAGTCCTCACTCTTATACTTATCCAGAGTCCCGAACATCTTTCCCGACTTCATATTATGCCCGTAGATCAGAAGGTTTTCGCTCCTTGGCCAGATACTGCACTGGGAGTCGATAAAAATAGAGCCGTTATTATCCTCGTTCTGTTCAAAATCATGGTTCAGATAATAATCATTGTTCCTGGTCTGCATTACCGGATAATCTATTTCGGTTCCGGGGATCCTTATCCAGCCAGCCAGGCTCTTATTTTTAATATAGAGAGTCTGGTATTCACTCAGTATCTCCGGCGGCTCCTCCAGGAGATCAAGGTTCACGGTCGCCTCGGTCTTTACCTTGACCGGCGGCTCATTATCCTTAAGCTCTGAAAGTGACTTTGCCTGCTTAGCGGTATTTGCCGCCTGAATACAGTAAAACGCAAAATACCCAAGGCACAAGGCCCCGATGATGCCGCTCAGCCCTGTAAGGACGCGTCTCAGCTTCTCCTTCCCGCTGATAACTTCCTTATTCTGTTTTTTCTTTCCCGAACTCTTTTTATTTACCTTTTCTGCCATGGTTACGCGTCAATATATTTACCGGTTCTCAGAGTGTTTTCGATTATCCTTTGTATGGACTCCTTATAGGCCGTCTCCGAAGACACCCCGTTCAGCCTTTCGGGTATGTCATCCGCCAGGTTCTTAAGGCATTCTATAAGCACGGGATTGAATTTCCCGCATTCTCCCTTCAGTATCATGTTGACAGTCATCTCATGAGGATAGGCCTTTTTATAGCAGCGCTCGGTCGTCAGCGCGTCATACACATCCGCAAGGGAAACCAGCTGGGCCGCTATCGGGATATCATCTCCTGCGATCCCGTCAGGATATCCTTTTCCGTCATACCGTTCATGATGCCACCGGCAGACAGCGCCGGCCGTCATGATAAGCGGATCGTCCTTGTAGGCCTCGATAGAGCTGAGTATGCTGTA
>JAEEGL015936506.1_pt1 | contig 11421 bp, 14 predicted proteins | sample 9134231 | NCBI WGS metagenome assembly JAEEGL01 (sample SAMN16246548, study PRJNA631951) | gut metagenome | biome: gut microbiome; feature: rumen; material: fiber-attached | host: Bos | place: Iran: Karaj | collected 2018-10
AGCGATTTATACGGGGGTGAAATCATGGTAAAAATAAGATTACAAAGAGTTGGAAAGAAAAAAGCACCTTTCTATCATATAGTAGTTGCTGATTCTAAATCACCAAGAGATGGAAAAATTATTGAACAAATAGGAACATTCGATCCTATGACAAAACCATCAACAGTTGTTTTAGATAAAGAAAAAGTAGAAGCTTGGATTAAGAATGGAGCTCAACCAACAGATAAGGTTAAAGCTTTAATCGCAAACAACTAATTATTAAACATTAGTATTGTTTAAGATTTGAAAGGAATGAAACATTATGAAAGATACTTTAGAAACAATTATCAAAACATTAGTTGATGATGAAAATGCAGTTTCAATTAAAGAAACTGAAACAGAAAAAGAAATCACTTTTGAAGTATCAGTTGCTGAAAGCGATATGGGTAAAGTAATTGGAAAGCAAGGAAGAATTGCAAAAGCAATTAGAACTGTAATCAAAGCAGTAGCTGGTAAAGAACAAAAGAAGGTTTCAGTTGAATTTTTAGGATAATATAGGAAAGTAAATATGCAAGAATTTTTAGAAATAGGTCAAATTGTAAATTCATATGGTATAAAGGGATTTGTAAAAGTAGTTCCATTTACTGATGATGTAACTAGGTTTGAAGATTTAAAAACTGTATATATTGAAAAAGGAAAAAAATTAACCGAATATATTATTGAAGAAGTAAAGTATAGTAAAAGAGTAGTTCTACTAAAATTCAAAGGCATTGATGATATAAATCAAACTGATGAAATAAGAAACTGTTATATAAAAATAGACAGAAAAGATGCCGTAGAACTAGAAGAAAACTCATATTTTATAGTTGATTTAATTGGTTTGGAAGTTTTTTCTGATGAAGGTACTTACTTAGGAAAAATAGATGATGTTTTTCCAACAGGAAGTAATGATGTATACGTTGTTAAAGATGAACTAGGAAAACAAATTTTATTACCTGCAATCAAAGAGGTTATAAAAGACGTTGACATTGATAATAAAAAAATGATTGTGCATTTAATTCCTGGATTAGTATAGGAGTAAAAATGAAATTTGATGTTTTAACATTATTTCCTGAAATGTTTCAAGCAGTTAAGGAAAGTGTAATAGGAAAAGCAATTGAAAAAGAATTAATTGATATTAATTTAATAAATATTCGTGATTTTTCTAAAGATAAGCATAAAAAAGTAGATGATACTCCATACGGTGGAGGAGCCGGCATGGTTATGATGCCAGATGTGGTTTATGATGCATACTGTTCTATAAAGGATAGAGAAAATGCAAAAGTAATATATCTTTCTCCACAAGGTAAAACTTTAAATCAACAAAAAGTTGAAAGCCTTAGTAAAGAAAAACATATAATTTTGTTATGTGGACATTACGAAGGAATAGACCAAAGAGTAATAGATGAAATAGTAGATGAAGAAATTTCCATTGGAGATTATGTTTTAACCGGTGGCGAACTTCCAGCAATGGTACTTATTGATTCTGTATCAAGATATATTGAAGGAGTTTTAAATGAGTCTTCAATTGAAGAAGAATCTTTTTCAAAAGGACTTCTAGAATATCCTCAATATACAAGACCAGAAGAATTCTTAGGAAGAACAGTGCCAGATGTACTGAAAAGTGGCCATCATCAAAATATAGAAAAATGGAGAAAAGAACAAGCAATAAAAATAACAGGTGAAAAAAGACCTGATTTGCTTAAAAAATTTGAAGATGCAGAGTAATAAAAAATAAGGTACTCTTCTCATCTTTAGTATGCCGATAGGGCAGGAAGGAGAAAAAAATGGATATTATAAAATCAATTGAACATGAACAATTAAAAAATAAAGTTCCAGTACTAGATATTGGTAACACAGTTAAAGTTCATGTAAGAGTAAAAGAAGGAAACAGAGAAAGAATTCAAGTATTTGAAGGAATTATTATTAAAAAACAAGGTGGAGGATTAAAGGAAACTTTCACAGTAAGAAGAATTTCTTATGGTGTTGGTGTTGAAAAAACATTCCTATTACATTCACCAATGGTAGAAAAAATCGAAGTAGTAAGAGTAGGTAAAGCAAGAAGAGCTAAACTATTCTACTTAAGAGATAGAATTGGTAAAGCATCTAAGACAAAAGAAAAATTAGGTGCAAGAATTGAAAACAAAGAAATAGTTGTTAAAGAAGAACTTGAAGTTCCAGAAACAGCTGCAGAAGTAGAAGAAACACCAGTTGCTCCAGTTGAAGAAGCAGCAGTTGTTGAAGAAGCTCCAGTAGCAGAAGTTAAAGAAGCTGTTGAAGAAAAAGTTGAAGAAGTAAAAGAAGAAACAACAGAAGCTCCAGCTGAAGAAACAAAAACAGAAGAAACAGAAACAGTTGAAGAATAATATTAGGGGCGACCATTTTTAGGTCGCTTTTATATTAGAATTTCAAAAGAGAGAGGGGATTATTATGACGAATAAAGAGAAAATAGAGGAATTCATGAAACAAATAGATCCAAACTGGGATGATTTGAAAAAATTAAGGTTTATTTGTGTGCAATTATGCCAATTGTATAACTATGATCCAAGATATGCATATGCAACAGAAGATGAAAAATCTGAGTATATGAATAATTTACAAAGCAAATTATTATCTAATAATCCAGAAGAAATCGATGCTGCAATAAATTATGATGATGATAGAAAAATCTGTGTAAGCCTTTTTGAAATTTATATGAGATTAGTGAGACAATTAGGTATATCGGAAGAAAAGTATACAGTATTAGGAAATGCTATATATTATACAGGAGATGACGGAGAAACATATGCTATTCAACCAGTTAAAGAAATGTTTTGTGTAAAAATAAAAGCACAACCACAAGGATTCAACAAACTATATGGCTCACAAGATAATGAAATAGATCAAAGAGTAATGCAGATAGATAAAGAGATAGGTTTAATTGACGAGACAGGATATACTGAGGAGGCATCTTTAATTGAAGCACAAGTTCCTCAAGATGAAATGGAATTAGCAGAAAAAGTTGAAGCTGTATTGGAAAAGGGTACCCAATACTTGGAAAGTACTTTAGGTGTTCAGATTAACAATGTGGAATTCCATAAGTTTTATAAACATTTATTAAGAACTTCATTTCCATCTAGCCAATGTATAGTTAAACCACTATCAAATGAACAATTAGATAACATTGAATATGTTATTCTTGCACGATTAACAGCTGATGTAAATGAATGTGTTTGTTTTTTGTATGATAAAACTGATAAAAGATTTCATAGAAAAAGTTTAGAAGAAATCAAAACAATGATAAATGATTTAGGATTGATTGACATAGGTAATAACAATGTTGGCTGTATAGATGAAATGTGCGATGCAGGAAGATAGAATTATAATAAATTAATAAAAACAAACTCTAGATATAATCTAGAGTTTGTTTTTATTTAGTGTTTAGTTTGTTTTTATTTTTATTCTTCTTTTTATTCTTATTTTTCCTCTTTTATATTATATTTTAGTGAAATTCTACAGGATAATTTTTAGCATATTTCTTTAATTTTTCATAAGCTAAATAATTTATACTTCCAGCAGGGAAATTACCTGTTTTATCTTTTTTTCCAGCAGGAACATTTGTTAAAACTTCAATTCCTTCTTCAATTGTAGAAACTGCATATATATGGAAAGTTCCTTCTTTAACACTTTCTACAACTTCATCTGATAGATTAAGGTTTCTAACATTTTGAATTGGAATCATAACACCTTGTTCACCGGTTAATCCACGCATATTACATATTTTATAGAAACCTTCGATTTTTTCGTTAACACCACCTATAGGTTGTATTTCACCCTTTTGGTTAACAGATCCTGTAACTGCAATTGATTGATTAATTGGAACACCTGATAAAGTAGAAAGTAGGGCATATAGCTCAGTACTTGATGCACTATCACCATCAACACCATTATATAATTGTTCAAAACATATACTAGCTGTCAATGAAAGAGGCATTTCTTGAGCAAACATTTCTCCAATGTATCCACCAAGAATATATACGCCTTTTGAATGAGAAGAACCTGACATTTCAACTTCTCTTTCAATATTTATAATTCCTTGTTTTCCCGTATATGCAGCTGCTGTTATTCTTGAAGGCATTCCAAAAGAATAATCACCAATAGACATTATTGTTAAACCATTTATTTGACCAACTTTAAATCCTTCAGTATCTATTAATAGAGAGTTTTCTTTTATCATTTCTGAATATTTGCTATCATATTTTTTTACTCTTTCAATTCTTTCATCAAGAGCTTTTTTTACAAAATCTTCTGTAACAACTTTTGCCTTTGACATCTGCGCCCAGGTACAAGCTTCTCCAACAATTTCTGATAAACTATTAAATTTTGTAGATAGTTTTTCTTTATCATTTGCAAGTCGAGAAGCATATTCTATTACTCTTCCTACAGCTTTAGTATCAAGATGAGGAAGACCTTCTTGAGAGCAGAATGAATGGATAAATGATGCAAATTTCAATGCATTTTCTTCTGTACTTGGAGCATCATCATCAAATTCAACTTTTATTTTAAATAGTTTTCTAAAGTCTGTATCAAGAGATAGAAGAGTATGATATATTTCAGCATTACCAATTAAAATAACTTTCAAATCTAGTGGAATAGGTTCTGGTTTTAATGAAACAATAATCATCGCAGAACGTTGCTCTAAGTTGTTTTCGATAGATAATTCTTTTATTCTTAATGCTTTCTTTAAAGCTTCATAACAAGCAGGATTCGAAAGCAGATCTTTGGCTTGGAAAATAATATATCCACCATTAGCTTGGTGTAATAGACCAGATCTTAACATTGTGAAATCTGTTTTTAAAGCACCAAAATAATTCTCATATTCTAGTTTTCCAAATATATTATGGTATTGATAGTTAGAATCCATAATAATTGGAGCACCCTCAGATTTACTATTATCAACAAATAAGTTTACTCTATAATTTAACCATGGTTTTGGCATTTCAGGTTTATTAGGTATTGGCATTTGAGGAGTTTCTGGTTCATCAGGTGCAGTAAAGAAAGAAACATTTTTTAAAACATCTTGTTTTACTTTATTTAAAAATGTTGTTATTTTTTTATTTCTCTTGAATTTTGATTTTACAAAATTTATATGAACATTTACTGTAAGTAGGGCAATATTTGATTGCCAGTCTTCAATACGTTTATCTGATTCTCTTTCTAAACGTTTGATTTCACCAATTACAGCCATAATATTTTCTTGAACAATACTTGATTTTTCTTCAAATTGTTGCTTTGTTTCATCATCTAGTTTTTCAAATTCATCTTCTTGAAGAGTTTTTCCATTTATGATAGGCATCATATAAATACCGTTTTGAGCAGTTTTAACTTCGAAACCAAGTTTTTTAGAGTCTTCATTTAACTTTTCTAATAATTTAACACGTTTTTGCTCAAAGTCTTGACGAATCATTGCCTTTTCTTTTTCAAAATCATCAGTACTAAAAGTTTTTTGAAGATCAGAGCGAATATCTTTTATAAATGTATCCATTGTGTCTTTAAATTCTTTTCCTTGACCAGCAGGAAGAGAGACAGCAATAGGTTCGTTTGGATTATCAAAATTATATATATAACACCAATCAGGAGGTGTTTTTTGTTTCTTAGCAAGTTTATCTAAGTAATTCTTTGTATATCTTGTTTTTCCAACACCACTTGGACCTTCCAAATAAAGGTTATATCCTTTAACATCAACATTAAGACCAAACTCTAAGGCTTTAACACCACGCTCTTGGCCGATTTCTGCATAATAATCTTGAAGTTCCTCAGTAGTTTTGAATTTAAAGATATTAGTGTTGAATTTTGTTTTTAAATCCTTGTAACTAAGTTCATTTTTTTTCTTCATTTGTATCGCTCCTTTTCTCATCTTATGTATTAATTATAATCAATTATTTATTAAAAAATCTTGTCATAAGAATGGCATTATCAGTGCCATTATAATAATTCTTTCTTAAGCCGACAGTCTCAAAATTAAATTTTTTATATAAATTGATTGCGGCAATATTTCTTTCATTTACTTCTAGTGTTAAAAATGATGCATTATTATTTTGGGAATAATCAATTGCATGTTGCAAAAGGGAAGAGGCAATGCCAAGATTTCTACAATCTTTTTTAGTAACAATGTTGGTGATATGAAATTCATCAAGTATATGCCAAATCCCAATAAATCCAACAATTTCCTCATTTTTCTTTGCAGCTAAACAATATGAATTTTGATTTTCTAGTTCACTTTTAAAAATAGAAAAAGACCAGAAATCGTCAAAATCATTAATCAAAGTATCTTTTATTGATAATAAATCTTCTACAGTCATAGAAGATATAGTAACTTTATTATTCATAATTCATTTCCTTTAAAACCTTAAGCTTCTGCATTAGATTTTTTTATATATAATGGAACAAGTGAATTTGAATAACCATATAATCCTTTTTGAAAATGTCTAAAAGCAATAATACCAATTGCTGTAGCAGTATTTTTTTCAAAATCACTAGTATCAATTACATGAAATTTTTCTGATTTTGATTCTATCATACTTTTAAAAAGTGTGCTACCATTTCCGACAAAAATAATATTATTATTTTTATTTTTTACAATATCTATTATATTATTAATATTTTCAAATAAAAAATCATCAATTTTTATATATTCAGAATCCTTCTTTTCGAACAATCCGTAGTAAACATTGTCATGTTTAGCATCAATTAATGAACAAATAAGACCATTGTCTTGATTAGCAAAGGCAAGCGTTTCTAAGGATGTAACACCAACAACAGGTTTATTTGTTACATCGGAAAAGGCTTTTATTGTAGAAACTCCAATTCTTATACCTGTAAAAGAACCTGGACCAATTCCACAAGAAAAAAGATCAATGTCATTTATAGTTAAATTTACTGATTTTAATAATTCGTCTATTAATGGCATTAATTTTGTAGAATGAGTATTTATATCATCAATATATAATTCTTTTATTACATTTTCATCTTCTAATACTGCAACTGAACAAATAGAAGATGAAGTATCAACTGATAAGGTTTTCATATTTTTCTCCAATACAATCTATATTTATTATTCTTTTAGTTTCATCATCTGAAATTTTTTCAAAAGTAATATTAATATAACTAGGTGGGAGAGCATCTTTAATGATTTCGCCCCATTCAATAATACAAATTCCTTTTGAAAAATATTCTTCTCCACCAATAGCATAGAATTCATCAGATGATTCTAGTCTATATACATCAAAATGATAAATATTAATATCATTTTTTTTATATTCATTAACAATGGTAAATGTAGGACTTGATATTTCATTTTGCAAATTAAAATAAGTTAATATTCCTTCTGTAAATTTTGTTTTACCAGCTCCTAATTCACCATGAAGAACAACAACATCACCAATATTTAATTTTTTTGCAAAATCTTTTGCAAAATTTAGTGTTTCAATTTCTGAATTTGATACAAATTTCAACATAAAAAACTCCTTTATAACTACATAGTATTGTATCTCAAAACTAGTATTTTGTAAAGGAAAGTCAATAATAATTATTATAAAAAAGATAAAAAGACTATATTGAAAAAAAAAGCTAGAAATGATAACATATAAAAAAATCAAAAGAAGAAAATGGAGAGTGTTTATGAAATACAGATTTGAAATAGATCAAAGATTACCTAGTTTAAATGAATATACAAAAGCTTGCAGAACAAACAAGTTTGTTGGTGCTCAAATGAAACAAGAAACAGAGACTCAAATATGGGCATGTATTAAACAACAATTAAAAGGTGTTAAAGTGGAAACTCCAGTAAAGATTAATTTTACTTGGGTAGAAACAAATAAAAAAAGAGATCTTGATAATATTTGTTTTGCAAAAAAATTTGTTATTGATGCTTTAGTAAAATCAAAGATTATATCTAATGATACTCAAAATCATGTCGTAGGATTTTCAGATACATTTGAGTATAATAAAAAAGGGAAAGTTATTGTTGAATTAGAGGAGATTTAAGAGGAAAAAAATGAAAATAGGAATAGATCTTGATGGAGTGGTATTTGATACAGAAGCATTATGGGGAGTATACGCTGAATTATATGATTGTATTGAACTAAATAGAAATAGTGTTATTGATAATGGAGAACCAAGAGTTCAGGAAAGATACGATTGGACAGAGGAAGAAAAGAATACTTATTTAGATAAATATGTTAATTTAAAAGACTTTAATCTTGTACCTGGAGCAAAAGAAGTTATAGAGTTATTAAGAAAGGACGGACATGAACTAATTGTTATAACTGCAAGAGGAGCATTAGAAAATCAAACAAATGGTGTTAATATTGCAGAAGAAAAAATAAAAAAAGAAGGCTTGGTATTTGACAAGTATTATTGGAAAAGAAGAGATAAATTAGATGTTTGCAAGGAAGAAAAAATAGATGTTATGATAGAAGATAATATCCATAATTGCATTGCAATAAATGGAGAAAACATCAAAACAATTTATTTCAATTCATTAGGAAGAAGACATGTAATTAATAATGATAAAATAACAGAAGTTGCAAATTGGGGAGAAGTATATAGAGCAATAAAAGAATTTAATGTTATTAAATAATAAGGAATAATATAATTGAACTGATTTGAAAGTAGACCTTAAGTCTACTTTTTTTCTTATTTTATTGACAAAATTGAATAATTTGATAATAATAGTTTTACTGATAAAGAAGGCAAGGTGATTTTTAAAATTTCTATACAGAAAACCTAAAACAAGAATATGAAAGAATAAAAGATTTAAACATAGGAGATTTATCTGAAATAATGTATGTTAACATTGTGGAACCATATTACTATTTCAATATTTCTGATTCAGATGGAAATGTATTAGAAATATGTAGTAATCAATATGAAAAATAATAAAAAAATAACACATTGAATGTGTTATTTTTTTTTGGAGCGGGTAGCGAGAATCGAACTCGCGCGACCAGGTCGGAAGCATGGCATTCTACCACTAAATTATACCCGCGATTAATCTAATTAAAATTATAATTAGTTTTTATTGAAAAGTCAAATTTTAAGTTAAAGAACCAATAACGGACTTCCAGCTTTGAAAATAGATGATGAAGTTCAAAGAGAAGCAAGAATAATGACACAAGATATAGTAAATAATAATTGTTTTGTATATGAATTGCCAACATACGGAACACTATTTCAAATGTTAAAAAGTTACAGTTACAATTATACTGGTATTGGAGTAGTAAATAGTCTTAAATATGTAAAAGTACATGCTTAAATGTTTATTAAACAAACATTTACATAATACTGAAAATATGGTATAATAATAGATAGGTACAAAGTCGGCAACGCTGACGGAGTATACTAATGAAAGGAGGTACTACGCAATGAGTAAGTACCGGAAATTGATGGCGTTGTTCGTCATCACAATTTTTTCGTTCTGCATGATGACAGCGTGCGGAACAGAGCGGGAAACGGCTGAAACCAGACAACAAAGCTGTTTCGAGGACCAGGTGGAAACTGTCACCACCGATACAGACGCAAATGAGGACAATGCAAGCCAGGACAATGAAGATCTGGACATCTGGGTTAGGACAGGTAACATGCTGCCGGTTGACGAGAAAGCTGTGGCATGTGATTTGTTAGTCAGTGTTTCGCAGGCACAAGCGATTAAGGAGATTCTCGAGACGACGGAAGAAAATGGTGAAGACAAAGACATCATTTATTATCTAAAGCAGGTTCCGACAGACACATCTCAGTACAAAGTGACGGAGATCAACACGGGTTCTGGCAAAGCAAATGGCAGAGAAGGCATCAAAGCTGTAATCAAGAAAAGGGTGCCAGTTGCTTTGTTCAGCGAAGATGAGAATTGGATAGTTGTCAACGGAATTTCTAACAGACATACAGATTTCGTGGAAATTCATTATCTGGCACCAAATGGAATCCATGAAATGGATTCGATTCAATTTGGAGAACTCAAGTTTAATTTCGGATATTATCTGGAACCGGTAGAAACTCTTACGAGTTACAAGTCAAAAGCAGGTAATATCCCTGTAAATTCTGCGACGGAACTCGTACAAGACATGATGATGCTTACAGGCAATATAAGTATCTTTGAGCAGACGGAAGAACTAAGCAATGTTACTGACATAAAGAAGATAGCAGATTTTATGGAGAAGACAGAAGATTATAAGACATTGATAAAGGTGGAGCATTACGAAGCGTTGGACTTGTGCTGGCACGAGAAAAAAGATATGCTGCCTTTTGGTGTTCAGAATGTTGCGACAGGTGAGATTTTCATTTTGGTCGACAGCGTTGAGAATGACAAGGTGCCGTACTGGATTATTCTTGGCAGTGATGGATACCAATCTGTTGACTGGCTGAAATTTACAGAATCTGCAACGGAAGGCGTTGATATTTTGCTGGTGTTCAACTAACTCGCACAGGTGGAGGGAACAAGTTTACTTGTTCCCTCCATTTGCGTTTGTTTATAAAAAATTTATAGACAAAATTGCTAATTTGTGATAAAACTATTTAAATAAATTTTTTGATAAAATAATACAGATAATAAATAAAAATACTTTAAAGGAAGTGTATATATGAATATTGATGAATATAAAAAAGTTTTATTTATAATTGATATGAATAATGGATTTGTAAATTTTGGAGCAATGGCAAATCCTGCATATAATGCATTAGTTCCAGAACAATTAAAAATGATAGATAAATTTAAAAGAGAAAATGGTAAGATTAACTTTATTTTGGAAGGACATAATGAAAATGCAACAGAATTTAATACTTATCCTAAACATTGTGTTTATGGAACAGGAGAAGCTGAATTAATTCCAGAATTATTAGAAAAAAGTAGTGAAATTGAGAATGAGAAATTCTATAAGAACTGTATTAATGGAATGTTAAATAGAAAATTGCAAGATCAAATAAAAGAAATGACAAATTTAAAAGAAGTTGTTATAGAAGGTGTTTGTACAGATCTTTGCGTAATGGATTTTGCACGTACTTTAGCAAGATTCTTAGATGAAATAAATAAAGATGTAAAAATATTTGCAATAAAAAACGCGATGGATACATTTGATAGTCCAGATCATAGCCGTGAAGAATGGACAGATATTGCATGTAAAGTTATGGCACAAGCAGGAATTATAATTGTAGAAAATATAGAAGAACTTGAAGTAAAAGAAAAAGAATTGGGATTATAAATTTATTATAAATCTATTTTAATTAAAGGATGGTAAGAAAAATGAAAGTTTATAACAATTACAATCGTTTAGCACGTAACTACACAATGATGACAGATATGTATGAATTAACAATGGCATATGGATACTTTTTATCAGGAAGACATAAATGTGAAGCTGTATTTGATGC
>JAEEGL017230587.1_pt1 | contig 11421 bp, 13 predicted proteins | sample 9134231 | NCBI WGS metagenome assembly JAEEGL01 (sample SAMN16246548, study PRJNA631951) | gut metagenome | biome: gut microbiome; feature: rumen; material: fiber-attached | host: Bos | place: Iran: Karaj | collected 2018-10
AACAGGGATATCAAAAAAATTTACGTAAAATAATTATGGTAAACTGATCAGAGCAAATTAAAACCACCCTTGGGAGGGTGGTTTTATATTATCCGACTGTATTTTCCAGAACTCCGATGCCGTCGATCTCACATCGGACGACGTCACCGGGTTTGAGGAACGTCGGTGGATCCATTCCCATTCCGACCCCGGATGGAGTACCCATTGCGATTACCGTTCCTGCCTTCAGCGTAATGCCCTGCGTCAGATCCGCGATCGCCCCTTCAATGGTCTGTATCATCCGGGAGGTTATGCTCTTCTGCCTGAGTTCTCCATTTACATAGCACCGAATGCCCAAAGCGTATATATCTCCAAGCTCATCCGGCGTTACGATGCAGGGTCCCATTGCCGTAAACCCGTCAAGGCTCTTGCCTACATACCACTGTTTGTGCCGCGTCTGCAGATTTCTGGCGCTGATATCGTTGAATACGGTATAACCGAATACATATTTGAGTGCCTCTGCCGGTTTTACGTTTTTTGCGTCCTTTCCCAGAACAACTCCCAGCTCGACCTCATAATCGAGGCTGTCAACGTATCCGGGATAGCTTGGTATCAGTGCGCCCGGGCCAATAGCCTCGCTGCAGCGTTTTGCAAAGTAGATCGTATACGGGCGCTCACCGCCGAAGGCTTCTTTCGAGAACTTGCCCGCCTCTTCAGCGTGATCGGAATAGTTTATCCCGAGACACATGATATCCTGTCTCGGACGCACGATTGGGGAGAGCAGCGTATAATCCGAAAGAGCAGCTCCGAGCGGAAGAGAATCTCCCGAACCGGGCGCGAAACCTTCTATCAGATCGTTCATGTCCTTAAAGCCGGTGACTTCATAAAGTGCTCCGTCTTTTTCAGCGGCCGGTATCTCTTTTCCTTTGAATAATACGGTGTAAAGTTTCACGGGTCATACCTCCTTTTCAGCTGTGTCTGTTATTTCCTGCGGAAATGATTTTTTCCTGTTTATGATGAGCATTACGGCAGAGAATACGACAAGTATCGCAGCGAGCAGTTGGGAGACTCTGATACCGGTGTGCCCGATATAAAGGCTGTCTGTCCTCAGACCTTCTATCCAGAACCTGCCTATCCCGTAGAGAAAGAAATATAGGAGGGTGAAGTGCCCGTCGTATTTTCTCCTGTTCTTCTTGAGCAGCACACACAAATAAATGAAGATGCAAAGATTCCAGAGACTTTCATATAGAAAGGTCGGATGTACAAAGATCGTATTGCCTGAGGGGTTTGTAAGGCCCATGCGGCAGAAGATGTCGGTCTCCGCTCCGAAAGCTTCACGGTTAAAGAAATTGCCCCACCTCCCGAAGATCTGGCCTATCAGAAGGCCCATGATGATCAGATCGAGCATAGCGAAAGGATTGATCTTTTTGACCTTGCAGACAATGAGCAGAGTTATCACTCCCGCTATTATGCCGCCGTATATCGCAAGGCCGCCGTTCCAGAAAGCAAGGAGCTCATTCGGGTGAAGGGAATAATAATCCCACTGGAATGCGACAAAATAAGCTCTCGCTCCGAGTATGCCGATCGGCATTACAAAAAGAATTACGTCGTAGACATTGTCGGATTTGAGGGAAAACTTCTTCGCGTTTGCAGAGCAGAAGAGGATAGCAATGAGAAACCCGATCCCTATGACTATACCGTAGAGATATATATTCCTGCCGAAGACTGTAATATAAGCAGGAGGATCTATGGTCAGATTTCCGAGCATAGGAAAGCTGATTACGGAGTCCCTTTGTATAGTATCAAAAAGAAGCAGAAAGAGGTTATCAGGCATTTCCGGCATCTCCGTTCTTTATCGGATTTATAACGGACATGGCAAGCCTGTCATCCGAGAGATTTTCTTTTATGAAATCCAGGCAGTCCCCGAGCATTACGGAATCAAGGCACTGCACGGATATCATCGGATCATATCCGGAAAACAATCCGTCCATAAGACTGAGACATACTCCTTCAAAGTCTTCCAGACTCTTGATCAGACTGCCGTACAGAGCTCTCTTCATTCGTTTGAAATAGCTCTCCTCTATGCCGTTTTCGCAAACATGCTTTACGGCTTCCCTGAATCTTTCAAATACCGCCGAGGGGTCTCTGGATTCACCTTCAATAAATATCGTTGCGAGATCGCAGGAGAAGTCCGTATCATAGCCGAAACCGGGGTTCAGCAGACCCTTTTTGTACAGATCGTTATAGAATCCGGAAGAGGTGCCCAACAGGAGATTGAGAGACAGAGTCGCGGTAAGCTTCTGTTTCAGCAGCAGCAGATCTCCATGTTCCGGTTTTATCTTTGAACCGAACAGAAACTGGGGAAGAGCGACTTCCATAGTTTCTTCTCTGAACCTTTTATGGGGAACAGTGCCTTCTTCAGGACCGAAATCAGCTTCGGGCATTGTGCCGCATTCTGCAGTGACCGTTTCAAGAGCAATGTTGTATATTTTCTCCGCCTCTACAGGTCCCTCGACTATCAAAACCATATTGACCGGGTTATAGAAGACCCTGTGGCAGTCATATAGAGTTTTGGCTGTGATACCTGCAATCGATTCCACAGTACCTGCGATCTCGTCTCTGATGGGATGGGAGCTGTAGAGAAGCTTTAAAAAATTATAGTAGATCCTGTTTCCCGGATTGTCTTCTCCCATCATGATCTCCTGCCCGATTATGCCCTGCTCCTTTTGAACGGTTTCATCCGTGAAATAAGGAGTAGAGACAAATTTGAGAAGCATTCGCAGATTCTCTTCAAAAGACTCTGTGCTCTCAAAGTAGTAACAGGTGACGTCCGAAGCAGTAAAAGCGTTCGGATTTGCCCCGTTTGCAGCGAGTACTTCCAGTGCGTTTTCCCCGTCAGGCATATCGAACATCTTGTGCTCCAGAAAGTGGGCGATGCCTGCCGGTGTATCAATAAGCTCTCCGTCAAGTCTGAAGCGCCTCCAGGCTCCGCCGTAGCGGGTCGCAAAAACGGCATATCCCGTCACAAACTCTGGCTTTTCTATAGCTTTAATCCTGAGACCGTTGGGAAGCACTCCGGAAAAGACCTTCTCGCCAATACGGGTATATTCTTTAAGCTCCATATTATTCATTATCCGAACCCTCCGTACCTTTGAGGAAATAGATCTGGTCACATACGACACTGTTTGCCACTTCCACCACATCGTCTTTGCTGACATTCATAAGGTCTTCTATCCTGTCGTTTGGTGAAATGTCTTCGCCTTCAAGCATTCTCTGAAAATAAAATCCTTCAAGAGACTGGGGACTGTCAGAGACCATGCGGTACGAGGAACTGAGCCCGGCTCTTGCAGCGGAGAACTCATAGTCGGAGATCTCTCCTCTTTTTACGGCTTCGAGCTGGGCAAATATCTCGTCCCTGGCTTTCTCATAGTTGGAAGAGTCTATGCCGGAGTTGACAAGCATAATCCCTTTGGCTACATCCGTAAAGGAACTCGCATAATAGGCAAGCGACAGCTTCTCTCTCACGTTCATGAAAAGCTTGGATGTAACGGTTCCGCCGAAGATCGCGTTGAACAATGAGATAGCTGCAACATTTCTATCCTCCATGCACTCACCGAGGCGGAAACCTATTGAAAGCTTGCCCTGGCCGACATCAAGAACTTCTTCGGTGTATCTCGGAGCTTCCTCAACGGAATTCATGCGCACGTCTGTTCCGATATCGTTGTTTATGTTTCCGCGCGGCAGAGTGAAAAGAGACTCCGAGAGGCGGCAAGCGATCTCATCGGGATCTTCCGAGCCCACAAAGAAGATCTCTATCGGGCTCTCTGAGAGAAGCTTCCTGAAATGCTTGGTCAGTTTGGTATAATAAATGCTCTCTGCCTGCTTCTCTTCACCGATCGAGCTTACACCGTAGTCTTCAAAGGCGCACATCTCTTCTATACATCTGGATACGGCGTATGTGCGCTTGTCATTTATACGGCTGCGAATACGGTCCAGGAGAACAGTTTTTTCCTGTTCGACATAGTCGGGAAGAAGCAGACCCCCTCTTGTAACCGGGTTTAAAAGCATTTCACAGGTAAGCGATATTACGTCCCCGGTTACGGATTCACCTGAGGGAAGATATTTCGCATCCGGGAAGTAAGAGGCAAAGCCGACGGAATGTATCTCACCCGTCTTCCTGACCGTGGGATTAACACCTGACCCGTACAACTCCTCCATACGTGCAGAAAGCTTCTCCATATCGGGATATGACGAGCTGCCCCTCGAAAGAACAGAGACAACTGCCGCATCGGAAGACGCGTCTTCCCTTGTAAGCTGGGAAAGAAGACTCACAGTAAACAGAGAAGTCTTGAATTTATCGCCGGTAAGACAGTTGAGAGCAACTCCCGGCATTATTTCATTTCTTGAAAAAATCATGAGACTGCACCCCAATTGAATAATAAAATATTATACCACGCACTATGCTGCTTTGTCAGCATTTTATTGTGCATGCCTGTTAAGAAAATATACTTGACACCCGTATACTTTTGTTATATAATCCCGCAGTCGGTTAAAAAGGACAGATAATTATGGACAATGTTGAGCTTGCGCTTCTCTTTGATTTCTATGGGGATCTTCTTCCGGAAAAACAGAGAGAGTGCTGTGATCTTAAATACAATGAGGATCTTTCGCTGGCGGAGATCGCCGAACACTGCGGTATATCGCGTCAGGGCGTGTGGGACAACATCAGACATGCTGAGAAAGCACTGACGGAGACTGAACGGAAGCTGGGGATCGTGGAAGATTTCCTCGCGATCAGAGAGGAACTTTCAAGGCTTGAGAAGCTCACAGAAGGTGAAGCGAAAGATGCAGTCAAAAGGATAAGGATGAGGCTCGAGAAATAATGGCATTCGAAGGACTTTCCGAAAAACTCAATAACGTATTCAAACGACTCCGCGGCAAGGGCAGACTTACCGAAGCTGATATAAGAGAAGCCATGAAAGAAGTGCGCATGGCACTTCTTGAAGCCGACGTCAACTACAAGGTAGTCAAAGAGTTTACAAACAAAGTAACTGAAAAAGCCATCGGCGCGGATGTGCTTGAATCGCTGTCTCCCGCTCAGACTGTAGTAAAGATAGTAAATGAAGAGCTCACTGCCATGATGGGCGGAGACACGAAGAAGCTCGATCTGTCAAATCCTCCGGCTGTTATCATGCTGGTAGGGCTTCAGGGCGCGGGTAAGACGACAAACGGCGCGAAGCTTGCAGGACTGCTAAAGAAGCAGAACGGGAAGCGTCCTCTGCTTGCAGCATGTGACATATACAGGCCTGCTGCAATAGAGCAGCTTGAGACTGTCGGAAGGCAGCTTGATATTCCCGTGTTCCAGATGGGAAAGGAAAACCCCGTCAATATAGCAAAAGCTGCTCTGTCTCATGCAAAAAAACATGGCAACGATGTCGTTTTGCTTGATACGGCCGGGCGTCTCCACATAGACGAAGAGCTCATGAACGAGCTCAAGGATATAAAGGCAGCAGTGTCTCCCAATGAGATAATACTTACTGTCGACGCAATGACGGGCCAGGATGCTGTCAGAGCCGCTTCGGCATTTGACGATGCGCTTGGAATAACCGGAGTTCTCCTCACGAAGCTTGACGGTGATGCGAGAGGCGGAGCTGCACTATCTATCAGGGCAGTTACAGGAAAGCCGATAAAGTATGTCGGAACGGGTGAGAAGCTCGACATGATCGAACCCTTCCATCCGGACCGCATGGCGGGCAGGATCCTCGGAATGGGTGATGTGCTCACCCTGATAGAGAAGGCCGAGCAGACAGTAAACGAGAAGAAGGCTCTGGAAGCGGCGGAAAAGCTCAGACAGAACAGGTTCACTCTCTCGGATTATCTTGATCAGATGGAACAGCTCAAGAATATGGGCGATCTCGGAGATCTCGCCGCGATGATCCCGGGTATGGACGCAAAGGCCTTGAAGGGCGCCAAGATCGACGACAAGACCATGGCACGCCAGGAGGCGGTCATAAGATCTATGACTCCGAAGGAGAGAGACAATCCGCAGATAATCAATGCAAGCCGCAAAAAAAGGATAGCTGCAGGATCGGGCACGTCTGTGGTGGATGTAAACAGAGTGTTGAAGCAGCATGAGGCCATGCAGCAGATGATGAAGCAGTTTTCGGGCAAGAAGATGAAAAAGCTTCAGAAAAAGTTCGGTTCCATGGGCGGCATGTCCAAAATACCCGGTATGGGCGGCTTCCCGGGAGGATTCGGATTTTAATAAGCGCCGCAGCGAGTTCGGCGCAAAGTATTTCAATGGTTTATTCTTAACAGGAGGTAAAGATAAATGGTTAAAATCAGACTTCGCAGAATGGGTGCAAAGAAGGCACCTTATTACCGTGTCGTGGTTGCAGATTCCCGCAGCCCGAGAGACGGAAAATTCATCGAAGAGATCGGAACCTATGATCCCGCAGCTGAGGGCAGCAAGCTCACAGTCGATATGGATCGTGTAAAGTACTGGATCTCAAACGGTGCGCAGCCCACCGATACAGTCCGCGGCCTTCTCAAGAAAATCGAGGACTGATGAGGAGCTTTCCCCAATGAAAGACTTACTGACCTACATCGTACAGAGCCTTGTCGATAACCCCGATAAGGTTTCTGTGACCGAGCGCGCTTCCGGAGGAGAGACCGTATTTGAAGTACGTGTTGCTGACGGAGATATGGGCAAGGTCATCGGGCGTCAGGGGAGGATTGTAAAGCAGATCCGCATCCTCATGAAAGCCGTTGCTGCAAGGAAAGGGAAAAAGGTTTCAGTCGAGATCCTCGACTGAAACCGCAGTTTCCTTTGCAGATGAAGATCGACATTCTTACACTTTTTCCGGATACGGTCGGCGCTGTTCTTCACGAGTCGATACTCGGAAGAGCCGCTGCCAAAGGAATAATTGAAATAAATACCGTTCAGATCCGCGACTTTACGGAGAACAGACAGAACCAGGTGGACGATTACCCTTACGGGGGAGGCTTCGGCTGCATAATGATGGCGCAGCCTCTTAAATCCTGCCTGGATTTTGTCATTTCCGGAAATGAACAGAGGCAGATATCCCGGGAGAGAACAAGGGTTATATACATGTCTCCCCAGGGAAAGACCTTTGACCAGGAGACTGCTAAGAGGCTCAAATCGGATTATGACAGCCTTATCCTTGTATGCGGGCACTATGAGGGAGTCGACGAACGCTTTATAGAAAACTGTGTCGATGAGGAGATCTCACTCGGGAATTTTGTGCTGACAGGCGGAGAGATAGCTGCAATGGCCGTTGCAGACTCGGTATGCAGACTTGTGCCCGGAGTCCTCTCTGATGAGCAATGCTATACGGGGGAGAGTCATTGGGACGGGCTTTTGGAATATCCGCAATACACCAGACCGGAAATATGGGAAAACAGAAAAGTTCCTGATATACTTCTGGGAGGAGATCATGAGAAAGTCAGGATCTGGAGAAGAAAAAAACAGCTGGAACGCACAAAGAACAAAAGACCCGACATGTGGGAAAGGTTCAGTCCGGAATCTCGGGAGGATAGAGAACTCATGATACAGATTGAAAAAGAATCCGAAGCTTTTCATTTGAATCAGCCCCTGGCGTTCCGGAAGATGACAGAAAATGATCTGGACGCGGTGCTTAGAATCACTTCAGAGGCTAGAGCGCTGATTAAAGGAAAAGGCTTTGACCAGTGGCAGGGAGAATATCCGTCAGAAACTCTTTTCAAACAAGATATTGAAAACAATATTGGATATGTCGTTACGCATGGTGATGAGGTTTGTGCTTATTTCGTAATAACGGACACGCCCGAAGAGGATTACGAAAGCATCACAGACGGCAAATGGAGCAATGACCTTCCGTACTGTACCATACACAGAACGGCGGTAGCGGGGAAATACCACGGAAACGGCGTTTTTGCCTTTATACTCGACACCTGTGAAAAGATGGCAAAGGAAAAGGGAATCAGATATCTGAGGGCAGATACCCACGGAAAGAACAAAGCTGTTCAGCACGTATTGAAGGAGAAGGGTTTCCGATACAGAGGCAATGTTACCGTACTTTGCGAGCCCGGGCATGAAACTGCCAGGCAGGCTTTTGAGAAGAGAATAAAATGAATCTGACGGATCCCGAAGTAATAAGATATCTGCTTTTTAAACACAAGTTCAACTTCTCGAGGTCCATGGGTCAGAATTTCCTCGTTTCAGACGAGATCCCGGGGAAGATAGCAGACAGCGCACTTCTGGACAATGAAAGCGGCGTTCTGGAAATAGGCCCCGGAATAGGATGCCTCACGAGGGAGCTTTCCAGGAGAGCAGGAAAGACAGTTGCAATTGAACTCGACAGCGGTCTTAAAGGCATTCTATCCGAAACATTGGAAGACTGTGAAAATGCAGAGGTCATGTTTACGGATATAATGAAAACGGATCTCAATGCTCTGATATCTGAAAAATTTGACGGGTTAAGGCCATGTGTGTGCGCAAATCTTCCGTATAATATAACCACTCCGGTTATTACAAAGCTGCTGGAAGCAGATCTTTTTGATACAGTAACCGTAATGATTCAGAAAGAAGTGGCCGAGCGTATCTGTGCAAAAGCAGGGACTCCGGAATATGGAGCATTTACTCTTTTCATCCAGTGGCACTGTACAGTCGAGAAGCTTTTTGATGTCGGCCGGGAATGCTTCATGCCCAGACCTAAGGTCACATCCTCCGTTATCAGGCTTAAAAAGAGACAGGAAAGACCATGTACCGTAAAAGACGAAGCAAAAATGTTCAAGATTATAAGGGCATCGTTCAATATGAGAAGAAAGACCCTCGTAAACGGGCTGAAGAGCATTTATCCCGGGAGGAGCAAAGAAGAACTCGCACAGGTCCTATCCTTATGCGGGCTCGATGAAAATATCAGAGGCGAAACACTCACAATCGAGGAGTTTGCTGCTGTTTCGGACAGGTTGTAATATATGAGTGAATTTGTTTCAGCCGGAAAGATCACAAATACTCACGGCGTAAAAGGAGAACTTAAGGCCGAAGTCTGGCTCGACTCGGTCGATTTCCTCAAAACATTCAAGAGACTGTATATAAACGGCAAAGAATATGCTTTCGAGGTAACCGGAATTCAAAACAAATACGCGCTGATTCGCTTTAAAGGTATAGAAGATCTGAATGCAGCCATGGCCTTTAAAAATGCCGAGATAATGGTCAGAAAATCAGATGCTGTGCTCCCCGAAGGAACGTTTTTTATAGACGATATTCTGGGAGCCGAAGCGATCGATCAGAACGGCGTCAGGATCGGTGTTCTTAAACAGGTTCTTGAATATCCGTCCGGGAATATCTATGAGATACATGGAGATATAGAACATCTTATACCGGACAACCCGGAGTTTATCGTCGAAAAAGATATAAAAAACAAAAGGATCAGGGTAAACCTGATCCCGGGCATGTAAAAATCCCGCATTTGCGGGATTTTTACTTTTACAGGGGTATATTGCATTTTTCCCCGTCTTTTTTTATTATCCTCGCCGGATTTCCGACGACAATGCAGTTATCTGGAACTGATTTGTTTAAAACAGTCCCGGCTCCGATCGTAACATTGTTTCCCACTGTAATAGGTCCGAATACGATTGATCCGGTAGATATCCAAACATTGTCACCTATGATCGGGCTGGTTCTCCCGGTCTCGTCAGCATGCCCCTCTCCTATCGTGACAAGATGGCCGACAGTCAGATTGTTGCCTGTTCTTTCGGGATAAACGACACAGCCCGTGTTGTGAAACACAAGAAGGCCGCTTCCAATATTGTCTCCGAATTCAATGGAATCAAGAGGTCTGTAGAAAATACGGTTAAGCCTTGCAAGTACTCTGACTTTCCGTAGCCTCATATAGTAAACTGATCGGAAAGGCTTGTTGTATATCAGCAGGTAATTCAGCAGTCTGAATCCGGGTTTGGAATATGGCGTCATAAATGCAGCCCTTTTCATGTCTTCATCCAGAAAAGACCTGGCTGGTCCGAATCTGTATAAAAGCCAGGACAGCAGGCTCCTGCCATAGAAAAGTATTTCGACAAATTTATGCATTCCGGTGCCCCCGCAATCTTTCTTTGAACATGACAAAATCTATATTATTGAACGGCAACAGCCATCTTCCCGGTATTCTCGTTTTTCCCCAGGCACAGCCTGTTGTTATGTAATCGAAATCTGACGAATAAGAAATGCAAAGCCTGTAAAAACACCTGTAAAAGCTCCTGTCGGGATGTCCGACAGAAAGATGTATAAGAGGGATACTGCACGCATATACTTTTCTGCCGTTTTTTATATTTCTGAGGCATTGCTCGGCAGCATACAGATGCCAGCCGTTACAGAGAGATTCATCAAACGGATTGTCTATAAAATGAATGCTCTCTCCTCCGAAAAAACACTCATCGAGAGTCTGGACTTCCATCAGCCCGTCAAAGCCTGTACCCGGATTGTACAGAGTTTCTGCGCTCTGCCCGTGGAGTATGCAGCTGAATGCCTGTGACTGACCCGGAACTTTTCCCGCTACTCCTAATATGCTGCCGGGTTCTGAATTCTTCATTGCGTCAAGAAAATCTCTGAGCATGCTGCAGCAGGGGAGCAGAATATCCTGATGGGCGAAAACCACATATTCGGTCTTGACATCTTTTATCGCATAATTCAATGCAGACGCGCAAGAAGAAAACTGTTTCGCAGTATTATCTATGCCTCTAACTGCAAAGGGAATGTCCTGTGCATTCAGCGTCTCCAGAAAAGCGTCATATTTGATCTTGTCATTGTAGCAGGTGATGACAGTTATTTCTTCCATATCTTTTTTATGACAGCTCCGGCATTTTCAATCAGAAATTCGTCTCTTATGATGAGCAGATAGATCAGGTATACACCCATACCCGTAAATACGGTTATAAGAAGCCATAACAGATCGGGTTCTGCAAACTGCTTTACAAACAAAAGAACGGCTGACATTATCAGGGAAGCGAGAAGATATCTCGGAGCACCGTTGAATATCAGACCCGTTTGCATCTGATCTGTTTTGCGCACGAATCCAATCTGATAGGCAGTAACAGCAGTTTCAGCTGCAATGGTTCCGAGTGCAGCTCCAATAGAAAACAGACGGGGAATAAGAAGCAGGTTTACGGCCAGATTGACAGTTGCCCCCATGGTAACAGAAAACGTATAAGGCTTTTGCTGTCTGGTAGGGACGAGATACTGCATGCCTATAACGGAGCTCAGCCCGATCAGAACAATAATAAAACTCAGAAGAGGCATTACTGTTTCAACTTTTTCATAACCGGGTCCGAAAAAGACCGGAACAAATATATCGGATACGCAAAATATGCCGGCTATCATAGGAAGACCCAGACACCAGATAAATCTGAAGGATTTACCAAGATAATAATCCATATTTTTTTTAT
>JAEEGL010150931.1_pt1 | contig 11420 bp, 13 predicted proteins | sample 9134231 | NCBI WGS metagenome assembly JAEEGL01 (sample SAMN16246548, study PRJNA631951) | gut metagenome | biome: gut microbiome; feature: rumen; material: fiber-attached | host: Bos | place: Iran: Karaj | collected 2018-10
ACGCTGCTTTACCCGCTACGTCTGGGACGATGGTACTCCCGTCGGCCCAGAGTGCGGGATATGCGACCACACCGGCTCCTGCAACTACCACATGCCTCCACGCGAATACTTCAAGATCCATCCGGAGGCCCGCCGCACCGAAGAGGACTGGCGGAAGGCCCCAGATTGGCTGAAGCAGAAACAGGAAGCACAGCGGACAGTCCAGGTGCCGGCACCTCAACCTCCACGCCCTCTCTGCGTCATACCTCCTGATATCGTGGCCAGATCCGTCAGCCACCGCACCAAATCCTACCTTGTGGAATTCCTGGACACCATCCTAGATCCAATCGTCGTTGAGGGCCTCATCGATGAATACCGGCTCGGAGTCACACACAGCCGCGCAGCCATCTTCTTCCAGATTGACGCGGAAGGAAGGTGCCGCACAGGCAAGATGATGATGTACGACCCCGAGACTGGCCACCGGATCAAAGACCCCGACAAACCAGGCCGCATCAACTGGGTTCACGCTGTCATGAAGCGGGTTGGCCAGCTGCCGGAAGACTGGGAACTCACGCAGTGCCTATTCGGTGAGCACCTCCTGCCGCTGTATCCTGACAAGCCCGTCGCCCTAGTTGAGTCCGAGAAAACTGCTGTCATCTGCGCAGGCCTGATGCCCAGGTTCCTCTGGCTGGCCACCGGCGGCAAACAGCAGATCAACGCGGAAAAGTTCGCCGTCCTGGGAAAGCGCAAGGTCACAGCCTTCCCGGATGTCGATGGCTTCACCGAATGGACCGAGCGCCTCCACGCCATACCAGGCCTCAACGTGACCATCGCCGACGTGCTGCAGAAGGAGGCCACGTCTCAGGACTTCCTGGATCACATTGATATCGCCGATTGGCTGTTGAGGACCAGAGAGCGACCAGTGGGAGAAGACGGCCGGCGACATAGCCGCACCTTCCTGGAAATCCAGAAGTACATCTCCCCGGAAGTGGCCGACGAGGTTGAGGCGCTCATCGACGAGCTGGGCCTGGAGTTCTTTGGAAAGGTGGAGAAGGTGGAGGTGGAGGAGGATCTGCCGCCGTAGTGTCCCACTTGTCCCACGTCAATTGTGGGACGGGACATTTTGTGTAACAAAAGAACGCAAAACCACCGGCAGAGCCCTGTCTACCGGTGGTTTTTGTGGAGTTATGTAGTATCGAACTGTTCTAATGAACTAGCGTTTGGAGAGAGCCCTTCCTAATTAGAATTCTATCATTCTCATAAGGGTTGTCTTCTGTCAGACCTTTTGTTCTGAAGGTCTGATATGAAATACCTATTCGTTCCTTCACCCTGGGGTCATCGAACATTGCGGCAAGTGACCCAAAGTAAAGGTTCTCGTGAGTGTCCTTAAACTCAACGTGGATAAGTGACTGTGTACGCTTTAGCATCCCTGTAATTCTTCTCAAAGATAGTCCAAATGAAACGAATACCCAAAAAATGTTCGATTTTATTTGGATAATTAAAACAAATACCCGATATTTGTTTTGCGATTTGAAGGGTTAAGGAATCTGCATTATCCCTCGCCATTAGAGTCGCGCTATTTTTTGCTAACTTTGTAACCTTATAATAAGCGGAATCGTTAATATGAAATCAATCGAGGAGTTTAAAAGAGGAGAGGAGAATTTCATTTGTTCTGGCATCTTGGACCTTGTCGGTACTGATGCCGGCTATTCTGGCTTATCAGATGAAGAAGTCAATTCTAGACTTGATGATGAGAAGGTCGTTGAGTGTCTTCATGGGCGTTTCGTTTTAGGAGCCATCCAAACCTATCTAATTAGCAAGGGTGTCAAGAAAGCATCTCAGTTTTGCTACACTTATTTGGGTGGCGATGTGTTCGGTAATACAAGCCCACTTGATTTTGAGTCGCCTGAAGATCTTCCGTCTTTTTGTGAGTCTATTCACATCGACTTTCTAAATTCCCAGTATCTTTATAAGAAGGGTAAGGTTGTAAAGGTCATCTCTAAAAAGAACCTGGTAGATAAAGGGGCCGTTTACACTCAATCAGGAATTGCTCGTGATATCGTGGAGAAAACTTTGTCCCCGGCAATACAAGAGGGTGTAGACGTTAAAAAGATCAAAGTCCTAGATTTTGCCACGGGAACAGGACGATTCTATTCAGAGATCGTATCTTTTTTATCAGATAAGTATGGATTAGACACGGAATCGATAGTCCTCAACTGTGTCTACGCCATCGATTTAGACCTTATTGCCCTCAACATCACGAGGCTTAAAGCCTTCTCTTTCTTGCTAAATTATAAGGAGAGCAATCTCAGGAGAATCTGTGATAGAATCATCTTGAGAAATGGTCTTTTACGGGAATCTCTCTCATTGGTTTCTTCTGATGCCATCACTCCCGATGATTTCGATGGGTTATTCTACGAAGGTTTTGATGCCATCGTGTCTAATCCTCCCTATCTGGTACTCAAGCCCAATAAGAAAATACCTCCGAAAGCGTGGGCGATACTGCAGGAACAGATCAATTATTTTCGTTCCAGCGGCGTTTATTCCTACTCCATTGAGGGAATGTTGAATCTGTATCAGATTTCAATCGAATCCATGCTTTTAATGTTGAGGCCTGGCGGGGAATTGGGCATTATCTGCCCATCAACTCTGTTTGCAGATCTCTCTGCTTCTAGATTAAGGCGACATCTGTTACTGCAGAACAAAGTCAGATCAATCCGTTATTACGCAGAGAGGGATGATCTCTTCGTGAATGTCATCCAAGCAACCAGCATTTTCCATCTGAAGAAGGGCTCGGTAACGGATTCCATTGACATCAATGATGGGAAACGTGCGTTTAATGTCCCTCTTAACCTCATTCAGGAACTGTTCCCAGACAAACTGGAAATTCCTAACATTTCTGAACTGGAATGGGGTATCCTTCGGAAACTGAAATCTTTCGCCCGTTTGAAATCTTTACAGGGGGTAAGAAGTAAACGTGGCGAATTGGACCTGTCATTGTTGAGCGGCTTTATTACCAAGGAACCAACTCAATATCGCTTGGTGCGCGGTAATATGATTTCTGAAGGAGGCATTAAGACAGATAATGGAGAGTATGTGACAGAGGAATTCCTGGGGGCAAAATCAGATGAATATCTGAAGTATGATTTTGGTAAGCGTAGGTTAATATGCCAGCAGATCTCAAACGCGGCTTCCGCTCGTCGCTTGCTGTTCTGTTATTGCGCGCCAAATGATATATTGGGCAATTCTTGCAACTACATTTCGGCAGAGGCAAATATCCTGGCCAGATTGAATATCATTCTGAATAGTCCTCTTTTGAACTGGAGATTCAGAATCACGAGCTCCAATAATCATATCAATAATTATGAGCTGGACGAGCTTCCGATTGTTGATTTGAACGGGGTGGATGGCAGAAGAGAGTTCGCCTCTCGCGCCGAATTGAGTGACTATGTGTGTGGCCTGTATGGCCTCAATAAGAAAGAAACGGAGTTTATTCGAAAGTATGAAACTATATAATCACGAAGTATTCAAGATGGGCAAGTATGAGGCTGCACTTGCTGAGCATATTCCGGAGGGAGGAAACTGGAAGGATATCCCTCTGGAGTTTAATGATGTCCGTCTTGAAAGCATAAGAAAAACAGGAGGTCGTACTACTTATTATGGCCGTCTGCGGTGGGATATGCCAAGCTATACCATAGCGACTTATTTCAACCGAGTCGGGAATGGCTGCAATTTGCATCCTTCCCAGATGAGAGTGATGTCCAACAGGGAGGCTGCTCGTTTTCAATCATTCCCGGATGATTTTGTGTTCACTGGTTCGAAAGCATCACAGTACAAGCAAATTGGTAATGCAGTACCTCCGCTGCTGGCCAGGTTTGTGTCTTCGCTCATAAAGCCATATCTAGATAGCTATAACTTCGTCGATTTGTTTGCTGGATGTGGCGGAATGTCAGAAGGTTTCCTTATGAACGGTTTCAATCTGATCGCTGCAAATGAGTTTGATAAGAACATCTTTTCGACCAACATCTATAACCACGAGAAGTATGCTGGCCCAGATGCTTTTATCCTTGGTGACGTTACATCCGATGAGGTAAAGAACAAGATAATTGGTGCCTGTGAAGGGAAGAAAATAGATGTGATTATCGGCGGACCTCCTTGCCAGGGATTCTCAACTGCCGGCTGGCGGAATCCTGATGATAAACGCAATCAGCTTTTCAAAGAGTTCGTGTATCTGGTAAACGCAATACGCCCCAGGTTCTTCGTTATGGAGAATGTAACTGGAATTCTTTCTATGAGAGGTGGTGATGCAGTCAAAGAAATAATTGAATCATTCTCTGAGCTAGGTTATTTCGTGAGCAATCCAATTCGACTAAATGCCGCAAATTATGGTGTACCTCAACGGAGAAAACGTGTGTTCATCATTGGCTCACTTGACATGGTGACCTTTGAACAACCCAAGCCTCTGTTCACAGATGAAGATGATTCGCTACCCGGATTTGTTACGGTACGTGATGCGATTAGCAGTTTGCCGGTTGTTGAGGATGGCGGAGGAGCAAGGGAAATGGATGTGGAATTCTCGTCACCGACTCTCTATGACAAACTGATGACAAGGGAGATTGACTTTGATACCTTCTATGAAGGTTGCAAACAAAAAATGGGGCGCTAGGCGCTCCATTTTTTATCTACAATGTACTGAGCCATTCGTCTAAATAGTGCTCGTAGCCTTTTATCTGCAAAGCAATATAGTTTTCTCTTGGCCAATTCTGCTATCTGGCATAATTCCTTGGTGTCCTCATTGAAATATAATTCGTGCCTCCTGTTGTCCTTAGAGAAGAATTCCTCAAGGGACTCAAAGGCGACACGGAAATACCGTTCCTGGTTACTCCTGGAGTTCTTGCTATCAACATCGGATTCTATAATCTCGAGCTTCCCGAGATTCATTGGATCAAAATTCTTGAATTTGTATTCCTTAAGGGAGTACTCAGGATGCAGGTAAGTGGAAAGGAATCCAGTCCCAGACTTCTTATAAATGATTGCTAAAGCGCAAATTACATTTTGATGATACTCAGCCATTAGCGAACTCGCTAGTTTGGCTGACAAATCATCCTTGATTTGATACTTTAGAAGATCCCAAAGAGGTTTGGTGTGCCAGCTTATTACCTGTTCTCCATTGCTCTCAAGCCTAAGCAGTTCATCAACGTCCTCCTTCGTGAATCTATTGTTCTTAGAACTGTTGCATTTTTTGCATAGAGGGGCAAAGTATTTCGTGTGACAGAATCCCAAAGAAATAGGTCCGATATGATCTGCCGACATTTTTTCCATCTGACCACACCGGGGGCATTTATAAAGAGTAGTCCCTTTATTAAATTCCCCCATTAGTCTATTAGCAAGTCGATAGTTGCCATCAGACCAGTCCTCATAGGCACGTCGGTCCTGAGTGTAAGTCTTCATGTTGTCAGAGTGCCTTCCTTTGTCAGAGCGCTCCCGGCAGCATAGCCCATCAGAATGATATCCCTCTAGCCGGTCAGGACAGTTGCTCATTGCTCCCGGAGATAATTTGCTTGTATTTCCGTCAGCGAGTTGAGTTCTGATAAGATCCTTTAACTGATCTGCCGTTTTTCCGGCGGGCAAACCAAGATAGATGGCTATTTGATTCCTTTCAGTTTGAGTTGAGGAAAACTGGTCGATGATTGAATAAATATCATAGTCTGCTGGCGCCACATCACCAATTGCCGCAAAGCTGGGGAGTATCGATTGAAGCTTCTTAATGGTCGTCTTGGTCGGATAAACATAATAGATGCTTAAGGAACGACCACAGCACTGACAGACATGCATTTTTGTAGGGTGAATAAGCCGAGAAATCTCGGCATAGCATCCCTTCTGAATGGTAATACCGTGCTTTTTGCACTGAACATCCCACCAAGCAGTCCTTGCTTTTCCTTTTTCAGATTTTCCGGCGGCCACCCATTTAATACGTTTGGTTTTGGAATCACGTTCATACGGAAGGCCACGATAATTTGGATGACTTACGATCATCTCCGTGTATTGGACATAATTAGGGTGCCAATCACGACTAATTTCCTCCTCGTTTTGAGGAAGAGGTTTATTTTCACTCATATTTTGGGTTTTCTTGCTGTTTGCAAATATACGAAAAAAAACAGCAATGGGGAAACTCCCGGAATATCAGTAGATTCTACTCTTTGATTTCTCCGTCATACCAGAAGCACTTCACCAGGTCGTCGAGGTTATCTACGACTTCGTCGAAGAGCTTGTACATCAGCTCGGGTTCAACCATTTCCGGGATATATACAATGACGCGCTTACCGGCACCAGCCATCCAACCGGCTTCTGTATGGGCGCTGCGGCCGCAAGGAAGGACGAGAATGCAGGTGTCAGCGGCTTTCAAGGCCTCCAGATCGGCCGTAAATTGACGCTCTGCCAGTGGATGGTGTAATCCCTCCTCATACTCCTTGAAGGTCCAATTTGGGGCATTTGGGTCCACGTCGGTCCAATGGAAACCGTTACCGCCGTGGGGCGGGTTCCGGAAGTCATAGACGGGCAGGCCTTCTTTCTTGAGACGCTTCACGACATCTTCATAGTATGGGTTTCTCCAGCTGGAGGCTACATAGATCATGGCGGATGGGTTTGTGCTTGTTGAGGTCAAAGTTACGGATTTTTCGGAGAAGGCTTTATAAGATTCTGTCATGGCCCTGTTCAAGCATACCTGGTTTTGGTAGCTAACTTCCGCAATATTAGCCACCATTTTGATACTTTAACAATAATTATTAGAAAATAGTTGTTGCTTTGCCAATAATTTCCTACATTCGCACCATAAACGACGAAGGTTATGATAAACGTAGAAGAAAACCTCAGAGAGATATGCCGGCGGAAAGGCCTCCGGCTCTCCGATGTGGCCGACCGAGTTGGCGCCGGCCAGTCCAACCTGATCAACAGCGTCAAGGGAAATCCCAAGCTCTCCACCCTGCAGGACATTGCCGATGCCCTCAACATCTCCGTCTCCGAACTCCTGACGATGCGCCCCACTGCGGCCGAAGGAATCGTCATCATCGGCGAGAAGACCTTCCAGCTTTCCAAGCCAGCGACAACCACCGTCCAGCTGCCCGCATTTGACCGCTACGACGCACTCCGGGACGAGATAAGGGAATTTGTCAAGAAAGCCATTGAAGGCGCTGAAACCGTGTCCAAAATGGGCCTGCTGGAGACGATGGAAGTCTTCTCCCTGGTCTATGACCCTAATGCGGCCAAATTCATCCTTACTCTTTGCTATGCCGATGGAAAAACAGCCACCATTGTCTATGACAAACTCGAATACTGCGACTGGAAGGAGAATGATACCGACGAAACCGTCAAATGGGATCTGGCCGATGTTACCCAGGACATCATCAATGATATAGAAGGATACGTGCCCACCAAGCTGCAGGAGCCATGATCACCAAGCACGACCACGTCCGCCGGCAGACCTGTGCCGATACCACCATCACCGATGTCATCCGGCAAGCCCTGGCCGACAACTTCGAGCGCATCCCGTTCACCAACGAAGGCGGCTTCATAGCCACGGACCTCGGGGAGCAGGAGGGCGATGAATTCCTGACGATAAACATCTGCGGCTTCATGGGCGGCACAGGCCAGATGTTCCAGCAGATCACAGTCATCTACTTCGACACCCTGGAGAAAGCCAACCGCTTCGTCAACTCAACCGAAGGCGGCCTCTTCGATGACCCCTACGGCGATGGCCAAGACAACTTCGAATACACCACCTATGCCGGAGACCCCAAGCTGCCCTTCCTGATCACCACCATCCTGAAGAATCACTTCGGCTTCAAGGAAAACTCCCACCTGGTGGCCCACACCTACTGCGAGGTCGATTACTTCCGGAAAGATCCGGACAGCAGCGCATCACACCAAGTCAAATCTTAACCATCTGAATGCCGATGAAACCGACCCTACAACAAATCGCCGAGGCCTACCCGGACATGACCATCAGTGTCAAACTCTCAGACCTTCTGGATTCCTTCCGACAGATTGCAGAGGAAATCTACGAGAAGCGTGAGGAGGAAATCCGCGCAGAGAAGGAGGACGTATTGATAACACGAGAGGAGGCAATGCAGCAGCTTGGGGTAAGCAGCTCAACTCTGTGGCGCTGGAATCAGGAAAAATACCTTTGCCCAGTCAAAGTCGGCGTAAAGTGTAGATACCACCAAAGAGACATTGATGCGTTGAAAGACAAGTGCGGAGGCTGGCGATAACCTTCCCCCGCATTTTTATTGTCCCACTTGTCCCACCTGTCCCACACCTTAATTGGGACGGGACATGAATTCAGATAAAATCCGTATCTTTGTGTGTTAAGCAAGAACAACGGCTTTCAAATAATGGATTATTCGCATATTACATCTCTATTAAATGACTGGGGCTCATTTCTAAATGAACGCCAATCTTGCTATGAGGAGTTACTATGCGATAGATCTTTGAAGTGTCTCCTGGCTGAACACAGTTCTACTATCGAGCAGGTCGATAAAAGCAAAGCGTTTACCGTTTTTGAGATCATCTCAAGCCTTTATTATAGGGAGAACTTCCATAGCGACTTGATTGCATTCTTCCTAGATCCCGGTCAAAACCACGGCATGGGCCTTCTAGGAATTGAGTTACTTGTGAACTTGGTCATTAAGCAGACAGGTTGGCAGATAAGTGCGGAGAATTATGAAGAAGCGACGGTCGTAAGGGAACAGGGGCGTATTGATATCTTAATTAGGGACGACTATTCTAAGCATGCTATCCTTGTTGAGAACAAGATGAACAACGCTGGAGATATGGACCGTCAAATCCCGCGATATTGTGATATTCTCGAAGAACAAGGTTATACGATTGATGCAGCCATATACCTTCCGATGCTCAAATACAAGACTCCGGACAAATCTACCTGGAAAGAGAGCGATTATCGTTGGCTGCAAAAGGTTGTCGTCATTCCAGCTGTATCAGACGTTCATGAACTGAGTTTGACAAAGGACTGGCTGAACCCTCTTGCCACGTTGTGCAAGAATGAAGATGTAGCATCAACTCTCAGGCAGTATGTCTATCTAATCACGAAAATAAGCAATTACAATATGGACAAGATCTCTTTTGACAAACTGTACAATTATCTTTTAACAGACGATCATCTGGATACCGCGAACTCTTTCGTGTCGATGATGAATGATCTACCGAAGTACCTTGCTCAGCGCATCTTTGACATTTACTCTGAGCGTTGTTATCCGTTCACGAAGGTATGGATTTTCCGTGAAACTGACACTGTCTTTGAAGAGTGTATGATTGACGGATTGTATTTCAAGATGGATGTCTGGTGCGATACTCGGACATATAATGTTCTCTTTTGGGCTCCTTCGGACAGAGATGTTTCAAAACTGGATTCTTACAACAACGTGAAAGAATTCCTTCAACGCAAAGGATTGTCCGTATTCGATGGGTACGATGTGACAGAGAAGTATAGGATAAGTTCTCATATCCCCATTACCACTCCTTTGCCCGAGTTTATTGAGCCTATAATGGAACAGCTTAAGGCAATACGAGATAAATAACTGAGGTATAAGACTCGTAAATCTTGTCCCACTTGTCCCACCTGTCCCGCCCCTGAAAAGGGACGGGACAAATTAATTTTCGTATCTTTGTGAGAGAATCCCATTTATATGACTTGGCAGAAGCATTTCGACACACCGCCTGCACCAGGTGAGATAGATCCAGTACGATTGCTGTGCTGGTTCCAGATGGCCGTGGATTCTCTGGCAGTGCCGGAGGACGTGATGCAGTATATCTGTGATTTCGATGCCTGGGATGTCCAGAACCTGCTGGTCTATGGTTCCAATATGATGCCGATAGGCTGGCCGCACGATTCGGAGATAGACGCGGCGCCCAACAACGAGGAGGTCTGCCGAGTGCTGGATTATGCGGCCGATATTGTCTGCAGCCAGATCTGCCACGCCCCAGAATGGAAAGAAGAAAGGCCGATTGAAGTGTCCTGGAACGACCGGCAGTACGAAGCGCTCAGGAAGGGCTACAATCCCGATATGGACTTCAAGTTCGCCACTTTCCATCGGCGCGGCAACTTCTACGTCTACCGTTCTGGCTACATCCTCAAGAAGTTCCGAGTCAAACGAGGTGCCGATGGCCTTTGGCACATCACCAAAGTCTTCACCACCGCCAAAGAAGGAACAGAATTCGTGATGGGCGAAGTCATCAACTACGGCTACTGGGATGTGCCGCTAGGGAATAGATAATAATTTGATTCGTACTATGAGTCAGCGCGACCATACACAAGAAGCCCTGGATGAATACTACACCACCGGAATAGACCCCACCGGCGGTGAGATTGCCGATGACCTCGATGAAGTGGAACAGGCCTTCTACGCTGAAGAAAACGGCGCAAGAGAAATCCCTGCATCAGAAGAATCACCCTGGGCTGGTATAGATCGACTTGAGAAGTTGGTGGACGATAAGATTGCTGAGGTCGATGCGCTGGAAAAGAAAAGAGCGGCCGAGAAAGCAGCGTTAATCGAGTCACTCAAGGATAAGCCGGAACAAGAAATGCCGGCCTCTACAGGAACAAAGGTAAAATGGGGCAATGCGATCTGGAACCTCATCATCATTGCATTCTTCATCGTGATGCTTGTGATGCTGATAATCTATTTGTAGGGCCGATGAATACCAAAGCTATGCGCATACTCTTCGTTGATGTCGAGACGGATGGACTCCCGTTCCGCCGCGATTTCTTCGACCCGCTGCAGATGCCCCATATCGTCCAGGCCGCTTGGATAGTGGCCGATGGCAAAGGCCAGATTCTCCGCAGTGCCTGCCGCATCATCACGCCCGAAGGATTCTCCATCCCGCAGTCAGCTGTCAAGGTCCACGGCATCACTACATCGATGGCCAGGGAGCAGGGAACCGACCCCAGAATCGTTCTCCACGTCCTGAACAGAGAGATAGACCGGGCCGATAAGGTCGTGGCCCATAACCTGGACTTTGACGCCAACGTCATAGCATCTGAATCAGGCCGTTTCGGAATTCCCTGCAGCATCCTGTCCATCCCGGGCTACTGCACGATGAAAAACACTAAGGATCTTACCCAGCTGGGCTTCCCGGACAATCCATACCCCAATGAATGGAAATGGCCCACCCTGGAAGAGCTCTACCGCCACCTCTTCGGCCACACCTTCTCCGGAATCCACGATGCCGGTGCCGATGTACGCGCCTGCTACGATTGCTACTGGGAACTCAAAAGAATCAAGTGGATATAAGCCGATGTCTGGGCCGATGGTGCCCCGTTCCAGCGTCCTTCGGGTGCGGAGGTCGATAGGAAAGCGGTACTTGCTCGTCTGTCAGTTTGGTCTCCGGCAGAGCCTCCGCCCAAACAGCCAGACCAGCAACCATCA
>JAEEGL010221504.1_pt1 | contig 11420 bp, 10 predicted proteins | sample 9134231 | NCBI WGS metagenome assembly JAEEGL01 (sample SAMN16246548, study PRJNA631951) | gut metagenome | biome: gut microbiome; feature: rumen; material: fiber-attached | host: Bos | place: Iran: Karaj | collected 2018-10
ATCTGCTTGGAGCAGGGCTTGACCTTACCGGTCTGGATGTACAGCTTGCCGTCGAAAATGTTCACGGTGCCGAAGGGACGCACCCGGGGCTGATCCCCTTCCACGGTGGCCAGATAGTAAGTGCCGGCCTTCTTCAGAAATTCATATACTTCCTGCATTGTTCGTTCCTCCTTTATAGAATTCTTACCTTTTTCAGTATAACACATTCTCACTATGGTTTCAACGGTCTGGCGTTTTTCTCAGAAATTCACCATTTTCGCGCCAAGGCGGAAGGCCTCCTCCTTTTCCTTGGGAAACACCTCGGCCCGGCGTTTCTTTTTCGCCTCCGGGTCGAACATCGTCCAGCCGAAGGGGGAATAATCCTCCACCTGCAGCGTATCCGCAGAGATGAGCACCTCAGTTGGCCCAATAAAACCGCTCAGGGTATTCTTGTAATTCTCCACCAGCTTGCCGTAGACCGGCCCCTGGAAGAATGCCTCGGGGGCGTTTCCGGTGAAGATCAGCACCACGGGGATCTGCCTTTGGGCATAGCTCCGGGGTTCCTTTTTATAGCTGATATACTGGAAGATCAGGCGCTCATACAGGGCGCGGAAGCCCGCTGTTGCCTCGCTCAGGTATACCGGAGTGCCCAGGATCAGCCCGTCCGCCTCCCGGATCTTTTCCAGCACGGGATACAGCCCGTCCCGGCAAACGCACCTGCCCAGGTTCTTCTCCCGTTTGCAGCCGAAGCAGGATATGCAGCCGGTGTATTTCTCCAGCCTATACAGGTCGATGACCTCGATCTCGGCTCCGGCCTTCTGCGCACCTTCCGCGGCCGCCCGAACCAGGATATCCGTATTCCAGCCGCTGCGGGGACTGCCGTTTACCGCAATGATCTTTCCCATAAACGTCCTCCTTATCAGTAATCCAATTCGTCCAGGGTGAGGATCTCAAACCCCTCCGCCTTGCCCTTCAGCTTGATGGTGCTGCCCAGGGAGGTCACCTTTGCCCGGTCCCCCAGGGCGTCCGCCACGGCCCGGGAGATGAAGATCTTACCGCCGGGGGCGTTGGACTCCAAGCGGGAAGCGGTATTCACCGTATCCCCGATGGCGGTGTAGTCCATACGCTTCGGCGCGCCGATGTTTCCCACGACCGCAGGGCCCACGTTCACCCCGACGCCGAAGGCTACGGTCCTGCCGAAACGCTCCTGCAGCTCAACGCCCAGGGCCTTGGAGCCCTCCACCATATCCATGGCCGCACAGCAGGCCAGGAACACCGGGTCCTCCTGGGGCACCGGTGCGTTCCAGAAGGCCATGGTGCAGTCCCCCACGAATTTGTCCAGCATGCCGTGGTGCCGCATGATGCATTCCGTGGTCAGAGTCAGGTAACGGTTGATGATCTCCACGACGGTCTGGGGCTCCAGGGATTCGCTCATGGTGGTAAAGCCCCGGATATCCACAAAGAGGACGGCGATATCGTAGATCTTGCCCCCCAGCTCCAGGGCGTCTCCCCCCTTTTCCAGGAGTTCCTTCATAACCGCCGGGTCCACATAGCGCCCGAAGGTATCCGTCACCTTGCGTTTCTCCCGCTGCGTACGGATATAATTCAGGGCAACGGTCGCCACAAACAGGACCGTGATGAACAGGGGCACCCACAACACATGGAGGATCAGGCCCTGGCGGTAAAGCAAAGCACAGAGGCCGATCCACAGGCCGGAAACAGCCAGCCAGATGATGACCGCCGGCAGAACCTGCCGGTCCCACAGGAAAAACAAAACGACCGCGCAGATTAGGAACAGGAGGATCAGCTGAACCGTTCTGTCCGCCTCTTGCGGATAAAAGCCGCTGCGGAAGGCATCGATCTGGTTCGCCATGATCTCCACACCATACATGGGGGAGGAATGCTTGATGGAGGTAGGGTACGCATCCTGCATTCCTGCGGCATAGGGACCGATCAATACGATCTTGCCCGCGAAATACTCCGGCTCCACCTCTCCGTCCAACAGATCGATCACGGAGATGCTCTCATAATATCCGCCGCCTATTGCGGTAAAGGGCAGATAATAGAAGCCGTTGTCTACGGTTTCCGGCATGGGGTTGGGCGTTATCCCGTTCACTTCGCACCAGTGCTCATACACCACCCGGGCAAAGGAATACACCCGCCCCCGGTCCGGTACGTCCACATAGAGAAGGGCGTGCCGGATGATCCCGTCCGCATCCGACATGGCGTTGATGTGGCCGGTATCCGTCACATCTGCCAGGTCCGGATAGGGGGAGTCCCAGTAGACCACGGCGCGCTCATCCAAATAAAAGCTGTCCCCGTTGTCTACGATCCGGCTGTCGAAGGTCGCGGCAGAGGCCAGCACCAGGTTCTCTCCATCCGCCGCCACCTCGGCCAGATACGCATCTGCATCCGGGTCGGCGCTGGCGCCGACATACAAAACATCTATTCCGATCACCGCAGGCTTCTGCTCCGGATCGGAATTGAGGTATGCCAGAGCGTCCGCCATAATGTCCCTGGGCCAGGGCATGGGACCGAGGGCTTCCACAGCCCGCTGGTCCATACCGATAACGATGATCTCCCCATCCGTCATCTCCGGATGTTGATACAGGGCATCGGAAACCGTACCATCCACACTGTCCAAAATGCCTGACCAGGCGACAGCGGTGAGGATCGCAGCACCCAGGATGGCTGCGCACAGCCGGATCAGCAGCTTTTTGTTCATTCCTCCACCTCCCAGGCTTTGCTGTCCGTAAACAGCTTCAGGATATCCCCGTCGATGCTCCCCTCCTGTACCATGCTCTCCAGAATGCTCAAGGCTTTTTCTGCGGACATGGGCGCCTTATAGGGACGGTCCCTGGCGGTCAGCGCATCAAACACATCCAGGATCGTGAGCAGGCGCACCTCCCGGGGGATCTGATCGGCCTTGATATGATCCGGGTAGCCGCTGCCGTTCAGCAGTTCATGGTGCGCCGCCGCCCACTTGGGAACCTCCGCATAGATCTTCGGGAAGGACACCTGGCTGAGGATCCGGGCGGTGACTACCACATGGCTTTCCATGATCCCCCGTTCCTTTGCGGTGAGGGTGCCCTTGCGGATGCACAGGTCCTCCAGCTCTCCCTCCGTCAGCCAGGGCTGCTCCCGGCCCTCTTCGTCCAGGAATCGTTTTTCTCCCAGAAGCTTTATCTTCTGCATTTCCTCGTCGGGAAGGAAGCCTGCCCGGTTCACCTTCTGCACCAGCTCCGCCGCCGCGATGCGGTCTTCATCCCGTTTTACCAGTTCCTCCGCGTTTATGTGCCCTTCCAGACAGGCGATCCGGTCCAGAAGCCCGATGGTGCGGAATCGCTGGAGTACCGCGTCCAATCCGCTTCCCAGGCGGGTCTCCTTATCCATGACCTCCAAGGGCACCACCAGCTTACCCACATCGTGGAGCCAGACAGACAGCAGGAACGTACGCCGCTTATCCGCCGAGAACTGCCACTCGTTCCCCGTTTCCTCCAGCCAGTCCAGGAACTTCGCGCCATATCGCACCATGTTGCGGGTGTGGTTTGCGTTATAGGGCGTGCGTTCATCAATGGCGGTGGAGAGCGCGCCCACAAGGGAATCCAGCAGATGGGTGATCTGCTCGGAGTACTGCATATTGGTGATGCTGATGGCGGCCTGGGCGGAGATGGCCCGCACCAGCAGCTCTCTCTGGGCCGGGAAGGGAATGGTGTCTCCGTTGTCGTCCAGAGCGTTGATCAGCTGCGTGACGCCCACCAGGTCCCCACGGTCATTCGCCATGGGTACCACCAGCATGCTCTTGGTCCGGTAGCCGGTCAGGTTGTCGTAACGCTGAGAGCCGGAGAAGTCGAAATGCTGATCCGTGCGCACATCCGCCACATTGATGGTCTCATTGTTCAGCGCGACCCAGGCGCACACATAGCTTGGGTCCATGGGTACCGGGGGCAGCGTGATGGGATCCGCGTGTCCCCCCTGCCGGATACGCAGGGACCGGGTCACCATACGGCAGAAATGCAGGCCATCCTCCTCCAGCAGGTACAGGGTACCCGCATCGCAGTGGGCCAGATCCATCGCAGTATCCAGGATATTGGACAAAAGCGCCTCCCTGTCCCTCTCCTGAGACAGGGACAGGCACATGGCCAAAAATTCTCTGATCTCTTCCGGTGTCACAGCTTGATCACCTCTCCTTCCCTTCCGAAGCTGCAGCGGGGATGGATCCCCAGCAGCTCATGGGCATGATCGTCCAAAAAATCATCCGTATGTACCGGATCATGATGAATGACCCGGATCTCCTTAGCTCCGGCTTCCCTGCCCAGCATAGCCGCGTACTCCCAAGTGTTGTGTCCGAAGGTGGAATGGGTCTCCCACTCTTTGCTGCTGTACTGCCCGTCGCACAGGAGCAGATCGCAGTCCCGGGAAAACTCCGCCAGCTTCGGCATGAGCTCTGCGGTAATGGTACAGTCCGTGATCACGGCCACGCTATTACCGCCGCCGGATACCCGGAACAGGGTCACTCCGCCGGGATGCAGGCCTTCCATAAAGTCCACCTGTACGTCTCCCACTTGGATCGGGGCGGTCAGCGTATGTATCCGAATCGCACAGGGCAGCTCCTCCGGTCCAACGGGCCACAGGGGCGGGGCAAACAGCGCACGCACCTGTTCATCTGCACTTCTGCCCTCATGCTCCGCCGCGTATAGGTGAAGCGACGCCTCCGAATTGAACAGATACGGACAGAGGGGCAGTCCGATGAGATGATCCGCATGGGGATGCGACAGCAGCAGTGTCAGTTCCTTTTGTTCGAACAATCTATGCGGCAGATTCAGCAGCCCGGTCCCGGCGTCCACAAGGACCGGCGTGTCCGCGAGTTCGATCAGGATGCTTGTGGTGGAACCTCCATAACGCAGAAACGCTTCTCCGCTGACCGGTATGGAACCTCTGACGCCCAATAACGTTACCGTATTTTCCATATCTTCCTCCGGTATTCCCAGGTAAACTATATATTGACACAATGGCATAAATTCACAAGATAAAACTACAATATATTCGCCGGACTGTCAATAGGAACTTTCATCGGACTGCTTTCTCAGCGGCCGTTTAGCACTCCTTTGATCCGAGTGCTAAGTTTACAGTCTGTTCATTTTTTATCGCAGATTCGTTCATATCTATGGGGTATCCTATAGGTGTTCCAAGAAAACAGGAAGCAAACACCGGAGTGAATAATCGATGACAGGAGGTTTTGATCATGTCTCTCATTCCTTACCGCAAAAATAATACCATTTCCACTTACTTCGATCCCTTCCGCATGATGGCGGACATGGAGCGGGAGTTCTTCGGTGATCGCAGGACCGGTTCCTTCAATACCGATATCCGCGAGACCGATACGGAGTACGTGCTCGAGGCCGATCTGCCCGGCTTCAACAAGGAAGATATCCATGTGGATATTTCGGAGGATACCCTCACCATCAGCGCCGAGCGTCATTCCCAGCACGAGGACAAGGACAAGAAGGGCAGCTATATCCGCTGCGAGCGCTCCTACGGCACCTATGAACGGAGCTTCAGCCTGGAGGGCGTGAACACCGAGGGCATCAAGGCTTCCTTCACAAACGGCGTTCTGACCCTTAACATGCCGAAGCGGGTGGAGCCCAAGGTCGTGGGCAGAAGGCTGGAGATCGAAGGCTGATCAGAAAGCCGGGCCTCGCCCGGCTTTTCCCCTGTTTCCCCATTACCGGAAGCAGAATATGAAAACAGGATGTGCAGGATCATGACGGAAAACAACCAGACCAACTCCCTGGCCGTTTTGCAGCAGGCAATGCAGAAGAACTCCTCGGACCTTACGGTGCAGCAGTGGTTCCATGAACAGACCCAGCCTTATCAGGAGCTGATGGCTTATTACCGGTGCGCGATGATGGAGGTGGAGACCAAATTCCGCGTTCTGAATGAAGCGTTCTCTCTCCAGTACGACTCCAATCCCATCGAAACCATCAAGACCCGCCTGAAGAAGCCGGAAAACATCATCGACAAGCTGCTGCGGTACAATCTGCCCGTTACGGTGGACAGCATCGAAAACTACATAAACGACGTGGCCGGGGTCCGGGTCATCTGCGCCTTTCCCTCTGAGATCGATATGCTGGCGGAAGCCTTGCTTCGGCAGGACGACGTCAAGCTGGTACAGAAGAAGGACTATATCCGCAACCCCAAGGAATCCGGCTACCGCAGTCTGCATCTCATCGTAGCCGTCCCCATTTTCCTGCATGACAAGAAGCGGATGATGAAGGTGGAGGTACAATTCCGCACCCTGGCCATGGACTGGTGGGCCAGTTTGGAGCACAAGCTGCGCTACAAGAAATCCCATCCCCTGACGGAGCAGCAGAACGATTCCCTTCTGGCCTGTTCGGAGATCGCCGCCGAATTGGACCGGCGGATGGAAGAGTTAAACGGCAGCATCGATCGTTGATCTGCCGATCATATAAAGCAGCCCGCACGCGGTCAAGCGTGCGGGCTGCCTTTTTCTCCGCTGATCAGCCCAAGCGGGCTTCCCTCAGCGGTTTTTCCCAGAGGACCTTTCCGCCGTTTTCCTCCGCGAGGACGTCGATCTCCTCCCGGAAGCGCTCCATCAGCTGCTGTTCCCGTTTCTTTGACCGGCGGCCGGCTGCGGAATACAGTTCCCGGGAAAAGTACGCGTCGTAGGAAACGGCAAAGTCCTCCTCGTCCTGATGGGGGAAGAAGCTCACCGCCGCCTCGTATTGGATCGTTCCGCTGTCGCTGGTGGAGATGAGCATCACCAGCGCGCCCTTCCGGGGCACACCGTTGAATTCCCCTTCCGCGGCGAAATACTGCTCATAAACGTTGATGACCTTCATTGCGCTTACCTTTGTTCGTTTTTCCGCTTGCGGTACAGGTATTCGTCCAATTCCTTCTTGATCCTTTCCGGCATGGTCCTGGAAACCGGGCAGAAGGCCGCGTTGGTCATGCGTGCGGTGAATTCGGTGATGAAGCCGATATCCTTTTCCAGCTGCTCCAGGGAAAGGACCTCCGTTGTATCATAGCGGCAATGGATGGGCGCCACGCTGTTGCTGGCAGCCCTGGCCAGGGATACGGCGGGCACGCCCTTATCCGCGAAGCTGGTTGAGTCGCTGGAATACACGCCGCTCCAGGCGGAGACCGGGAAGCCCACCTCCGCGCCCATATAGCTGAGGTAATGGGCCAGCTTATCCTCTGCCGTGACGCAGGCAAGGAATTTGCCCATGGCGGATCCGATCATGTCCAGGTTGATGTTCAGGGCGGTCTTCTCCATCTCCGCCTCATGGTCCTTCACATAGGCCTTGCTGCCCAGGAGTCCCCGTTCCTCGCTGCCGCAGAAGACAAACCGCAGGCCGTAATTCCGTTCCCGGTCCTTCATGGCCTCCATGACCCCAAGCAGGCCCACACAGCCGGTCATATTGTCATAGGCCCCGTGGGACAGGGATGTGGTATCGTAATGGGCGGTCATGGTGATGTACTCCTCCCGCTTGCCGGGAAGCTCCGCCACCACATTGTGGGATTGACCCTCATACTCCCGCTGGGTGATGCTGATGCACACCTCTTTGACGCCCTTTTTCACCAGCTCCACGGCGTCCCCGCAATGGAGCATGGCGCAGAGGACCTTCCGTTCCTCCCCCACCACCTGCTCCCGCAGGTCGCGCTCGTCAATATCCTTCTGGGGATAATACAGGTTGCCGTACTGGAAGAGGATCCCCTTGGCCCCGGCCTGCATCAGATCCTTATAGGTGAAAAGGTCCACGCCCTGGGTGTCCAGCAAAACGATCTTGTCCTTCGCTCCGGCGATGGATACCGGGTCTGTGCCCGGCATATAGTAGAGCTCACCGGAAACGCTGCCGCTGCCACAGCAGGCTACGCCCTTGCAGGGGATAGGCTGCCCGTCCGCCAGGACACGGGCGCTCTCCACCTCCCCCATGGGCACCCGGAAGGCTTCGATCCGGGCAGAAACGCCTATGTCCTCACATTTGCTCTTCAGGTACTCCGCGATCTTCAGTTCCTCCGGTGTGCCGCTGCGGTGAACGAAATCGGTATCCAGAAAGATCTGCTTCATTTGTTCCCGGTCCATGTTCTTCCTCCTCCCTGCAGTTCAAAGCATACAGCCATAGGCCACAGCCCGGACGCGGTGGTGGTGATAAAGCTCCTCATTGGGCATCATATTGTGCATATAGGCGATGGAGAATTTGTCCACCGGGTCTGCCTCCACCCAGATGCCGGAGCCGCCGGTCCAGCCGAAGCAGCCCAGATGGCCGTTATGGCCGTACTTTTGGGTCAGCAGGGTGCGGAATCCGTAGCCGTATCCATAGCCGGCCAGGTAATCGTTTTCAAAGTCCTTGAGCTGTACCGGGCCCAGCTGATTCGTATGGAGCATCTCCACGGTCCCCGCCCCCAGGAGCTTACGCCCCTTATAGGTGCCGCCGTTGGCCAGCATCTGCATGAAAATGGCAAAGTCCGTGGAAGAGGTGATGAGATTGGGTCTGGCCCCCACCGGGGTCACCGCCGGGTCCATGGTGGCGTCATAGAAATCCGGGGATGCCACCAGGGTCCCATCCGGCTTTTTCAGATAGCTCGCCACTACCCGGTCCTGATTCTCCGGGGTGAAGAAGGTATCCGTATCCTTCAGCTCCAGGGGTTCGATGACCCGCTCCCGGAAAACCTCACGCAGGGGCTTCCCCGTAAGGGTCTCCACCAGAGCACCGGTGATCTCGCTGCCGAAGCCGTACAGCCAATGGGAACCGGGCTCAAACATCACCGGCACATCCGCCATGACCCGAACCTCGTCCCGCAGATTGGGCGTACCCTGTTTCAGCAGCTCCCCGATCCGCTCGCTCATGGCGGCCAGGGTGGGGGTGTTGGCCTTCGGCACCGGGGCCATGCAGTAGGGCAGCCCGCACATCATGGCCACGGCGTTCTGAATGGTGAGCGGCCGCTCCGTGGGAACGACGTCCAAATTCCCGTCCGGACGGAGGACGAATTTCCGGGTCTCGCCCCACTCCGGCAGATACTTCCCCACCGGATCGGAAAACAGGAACCGCCCCTCCTCATACAGCATCCCCAGGATGGCGTAGGTGAACAGCTTTGTGGTTGAGGCCTGGCGGAACATGGAGTGTCCGTTCACTTTTTTCCCGGCCCCGATGTCCGCATAGCCCGCCGCGCCTTCGTAGATCAGTTCGTCTCCCTGCATGATGCTGCAGGTACAGCCCGGAACGCTGGTCTCCGCAAAATGCTCCAGCAGCTGATCCAAGCGTGAAAAGTCCCGTTTCATTCTCTTTCCTCCTGTATATGATTATTCTCCGATCAAATGTCCATAGGTCCTGCCCATTTCCAGGTGACGGTATGGCTCAGCTTCCAGCGTGAACCCCGCCTCCCGGCTGAACAGCAGGATGATGTCGCTGCCGCCGAAGAGGAAGTACCCCAGGGGGTCTCCCTTCTTTACCACCGCACCGGGCTTTACCGTTTCTTCAAAGTTCACGGAGGCCACCTGGCACATCCCCACGGGGACGATGGCAGACAAACCGCCCTGGGGCATCTCCAGGATCACCACGCCCCTGGTCTCGATGCTCTGCCAGCCGTAATCCTCCGAGCCGTATTCCTTATACCGTCCCGCCGCCTTATCCCAGACGATCACGCCGCCGGGGGCGTCGTCCCCCGGGATGACCGATACCTCCCGCACCGTCCCGCTCACGGGAAAGTGATAGCGGTGATAGTCGTTCACGTCCAGTAGCGTATGGGTCATAGTCCCCCCCGCAAAGGCGCCGACGTATTCACTGTCCCCCAGCAGTACGGAGACATCCGTCAGGGTCCCGGTCTTGATATCGGCTCCCCCTGCCGATACGCGGTTGTGTTCATCGATCCGCCATATCCCCTGGGGAACTGCGTCCGCCGGGGAAACGACGATGCGATCGTCCTTCGGCTCGTGGATGGGCCGCTTGGACGGGTCCTTCAGCCGTCTGGCGAAGAAATCGTTGAAGGTCTTCCAGTTGGCCGGGTCCTCATACAGATCCTCCCCCAGGCGGAAAGACGTGTCTGCCAGGGCGTTCAGGTAGTACTCCTGGCACCAGGAGTCTTCGGTACTCAGGAATGCACCGTAGGCAGAGGTGAGCTTCACCATCCAGCTACGGAAAGGCTCATGATACTGGAGGGAATTGTGGTAGTACCCCTTATCCTTCAGCGCCTCCAGAGGCTGGTCGCTGATGAAGTAAAAGCAGCCCATGCTCTGATCGATGCGGTCATACAGGGCCGTGTATTCCTCTGACGGCGTAATGGCCCAGGGCAAGGCCTGGACGGACCGGTCGATAAACGCATAATAGGTTTCCAGGGAATACACCGGATTCGTCTGCCGGTCCGGATTGATCTCCGCCGCCTGTCGGATCGCCTGCTCCAGCAGGGCTTTCAATCCCCGGTCATGCTCCACCATCTGGATCAGGTCCCAGGTGAGTGCTTCATGCTTCCCGGTACGCCGGATATCCGTTGTCAGAGCTGGTGTCGTTTCCTCCTCAAGGGTATCGGAAAGGGGATCTTCGCCGATCTCCGCCTCGGTTCTGGCCATGGACAGCATGGTTTTCCGCATGATCTGGCCGAAAAAGTGTTCCAACACGTTATTGCTTCCTTTTCATTCCTATTGTCCTGCGGGGATATCATCCTACCTGTCGTGCAGGACTTCTCCCCGTTCCTGCATAGCCTGTTTGATCGCCGTTTTATTCTCGTACATCTTCGCGTCCGCCTCAGTCAAGGCGATATTGACCGGCTCCCCGGACCTTCGCATGGCATAGCCAAAGGCACAGGTATATTCCGTCTCCGCCAGTTCCCTCCGCATATCCGTGATCGCGCCTTCGATATACGCTTCATCTGCATTGATATAGAGAAGCATGAATTCGTCTCCGCCGACCCGATAGGCTGTCCCCTTCTCCCCGCTATGCTCCAGCAGGACCTTAGAAATGGCCTTCAAGGCCGTATCGCCCGCTTCGTGCCCAAAGGTGTCGTTCAGGTACTTCAGCTCATTCATATCCACGGAAACCGCGGCAGTGATGGTTCTTTCGCCGTCCTTCAGGTCCTGATAATAGCTTTGCCGGTTCAGCAGCCCGGTCAGCGGATCGGTTTTTGCCGTATGGATGTAAATACAGATATAGTATAACACCAAGCCGGAGGTAAAAAGCGCGCTGTAATCGCTGTTCGTTTGAAAAACGATGTAAAGCACCACGCCGATGATCGGGCCGAGGATGATGTATGAGGCGAACATGCGGTTTATCGGGGATGAATTTCGGAAATAGTCCAGATTCCAAATCAGGAAGAGCAGGGCGTAGAAGCCGAATACCGCATACGGCAAGTTACTCAAAGGCCCGCCTTGATAGCGATTGCTGTCGTCATGCCAAAACACCAGCTGCGTCCATTGTGAAGTGAAA
>JAEEGL010469819.1_pt1 | contig 11420 bp, 6 predicted proteins | sample 9134231 | NCBI WGS metagenome assembly JAEEGL01 (sample SAMN16246548, study PRJNA631951) | gut metagenome | biome: gut microbiome; feature: rumen; material: fiber-attached | host: Bos | place: Iran: Karaj | collected 2018-10
AGACGGAGGAGAAGATTTACTCCATTGGCGAATTGCCTGACAATATGTTACTGTGCATGGAGCGCATAAGCAGAATCTATGACTATTGCTCGAAGAGTGAGGAGATGCGGGAGGCGTTTGTCGAACGCATGGACAAGGCTGCATTTAATGCGCTTATGTCCCTAATTCCAGATGCCGAGGAAAACAATGATAAGAAATAGTGGCGCGCTTGCGGATTTTATAATTGCCAATTTGTGTTTAGGGGGATTCCAAATTATGGTTCAAATTGATTCCATAGTGAGATGGATTTCGTAGCGTAAGCTGCTGTCTTGATTGAAATAACGACAAGACTCACATGACGGGAAAATTCTATATGGGGCTGGAATATCGTCATTTGAATCATGATTTGGAATTACGACGTTGTATTTGCCAAGTTTACTCGGGAAGACTGCCTGCGCTTCTACGGAAGCAACTGTATCATTGTTATATATAGGTATATAATAGGGCTGACGAGCATTCTCCGGATAGGGAACTTTTTGCTACTTTTTTTAATTTTATTGCTTGACATTCAGCCTTTGTCCTGTAATGTAATTTTTTTGTCTGTTATTTATTCCCCAATTCACAAACATGCATACATTTCTGGCAAACATATTTGAAGCAGTGTCACCAGTGTCCGTGATAATCATCTCGGTATCACTGATGCTTTTCTGCGGCCTGTTTGCCACAAGAATTACGAAACTGATGCGGCTGCCGAATGTCACTGCGTACATTGTCACAGGCATCATCATCGGTCCGTATTGCCTGGACATGATTCCCAAACCAATCATCACAGGGATGGACTTCATCTCCGACATTGCATTGGCGTTCATTGCTTTTTCCGCTGGTGAGTTCTTCAAGTTACCGACCTTGAAAGAGAACGGCGGTAAAGTCGTGATAATAACTCTCATGGAATCACTGCTGGCCTCTCTTCTGATTTTCATCTTGACATTCTTCATCCTTAAATTGGGGCTGGCGTTTTCAATAATCCTTTCAGCTCTGGCATCCGCCACAGCTCCTGCTTCCACAATGATGACGATAAGGCAGACTGGCGCAAAAGGTGATTTTGTTGACACACTGTTATCAGTCGTCGCTTTAGATGACGTAGTGAGTTTGGTGGCATTCTCAATTGCCGTTTCGGTGGCGATTGCGTCTATGGGGGGGCAGCTTACGACCATGACGGTGATGAAACCCATCATACTCAACATTTTGATGGTAGCGGTCGGTGCGCTTCTTGGATTTGTTCTCAAGGTTCTGATGTTTGACAACTCCAAAGACAACAGACTCATAGTTGCAATAGCCCTGCTGTTTGCAATCTGCGGTCTGGGAGCCGCCATTGGCGTTTCTCCTCTTCTAGGGTGCATGACAATTGGCATGGTCTATATAAACCTAACCAACGATGAAATGCTATTCAAACAATTGAACTATTTCGCGCCTCCGATACTTCTGCTCTTCTTTGTCAAATCTGGCTTGAACTTCAGAATGGACGCGATACTTGATGCCAAAAGTGCCGTCTCTGGTGTGCCTCTTCTCCTTATAGGGTTCCTATACTTCATCGTCCGAATCCTTGGCAAATATTTTGGAGCGTTTTTGGGCTGCCAGATGTCTGGCAAGAAACGTGAAATTCGCAATTACCTTGGCATGGCTCTGATTCCACAGGCGGGCGTATCGATTGGACTGGCAGCGTTGGGCGCACGTCTGCTTGGAGGAGAGACGGGCAGCATTCTGCAGACCATTATTCTTTCTTCCAGCATACTCTATGAACTTATTGGTCCAGGCTGCGCTAAGTTCTCACTATACCTTTCGAAATCATACATTCCTGACGGTGCTCCGCCTGAGCCAGAGCCCTACGATGTGGCAAAACAAGAGGTCGTGGAAGACCTCAAGCAGAAATTCTTCGCAATCCAATCAGAATTGCGTCAGAATTCATATTCGCGCACAGAGGAGGAGCAGGCATTCAATGGGGGCGCCAATAGCAATGGCGATGATGAAGTTTATCTTATGGACTACATGAAGCGTTTCGGTCAGCAGAAGAGACGCAGATGGGAATGACGATAATCTACTTGAATGGAGCATAGTGACAATGGAACATATTGATTTGATAGCAGGAATTCTTGGCGAGTGGTCAAGCGACCCCTACAACATCTGGACAATGATTTTTAGGGTGGCGCTTGCCATAGTCCTTTCTTCGATTATAGGCTGTGAGCGCGCCACCAAACGGCATCCAGCTGGTCTAAGGACTTTCATTTTGGTTGCCGTTGGGTCTGCGTTTGCGGCATTCTTCGATGTCTATATATTGAAAAAGCTTAACGCCACGGTTACGTTTCTTTCGGCGGCCTCCATCATCGGCATGGCGACCATTTCATGCAATTCCATTTTGTTCAGTTCAAAGAACCAACTCAAAGGACTGACGACTTCCGTCTGTCTTTGGGCAACAGGAATTATTTCGCTTGGCATTGGCTTCGGACTTTACACGCCTGCGCTTATTGGCTATCTTGCGCTGATTCTTTGCGTGGTTCTTTTCCCGAACTTCGAGTCTAGACTGAAACGTAATTCGCAGCACTTCGAGATTCACCTTGAACTGAAACGGCGGGAATCCCTACAGCTTTTCATGAGCACCGTGAGAAAAGTCGGACTTAAAATTGATGAAGTCGAGTACAACCCGTCATATGCAAGCGCGGGCATTGGCGTCTATACTGTGAAAATCACAATCCTTGACAAGGCAATGATGAAAAAGCGCCATTCAGAAATCATCGAGGCACTTTCATCGCTTGACGACGTGATTTTCATTGAGGAGATCATCGGCTGAGAAATATCTCATGGACGCCAACACATCGGCCACAAATGTTCACATCGGCTCGGCCTCTGTTCCGACCTTCCACAACGGCATGATGGTCATCTCCTCAGAGGTGTCACCGATGTTGTCGATGTAGATATCCACGGGTGCATCGACTTCATTGAAGAAGAAACTCACCTTGCGGTACTTAGTGGATGTGATGTTATCAAGCCTTGTGTCCGCGCCGCCGCTTGCAACCGATGGGATCACGTCTCGCGTCCATTCGCCTCCGACCGCAAGTTTATTCACACGAAAACGCGCATGAGGATCCGCGAACACGGCGATACGGTCAATCAGATAGTCGTTGGCATGACTGAAACCTTTGGCGCTGGTGACAATCTTGTGGTCAATGACAAGCGATTTTGCGCCATTTGCGACGGAATATGGCATGTTCAAATCAAGCCTTATATAGCCGCCGTCACGTGAATGTCCAGAATAGTTTTCTGGGGGCAGACTTATCTTGAGCACTTTGCTCCTTGAAGGCGATGTTGAATCAAAAATGATTTCGTGCTTTAGTTTCTCCAGAAGCGGTTGCTGCGCAGAGACGGAGACATCGCCCATACCGTCTTCGAATCCATATACTGTATGAATTCCCGCGTCGGAGCAGTCGGTGACGCCGACGCGTTTGGCGACAGCCTCGGGAGAGACCTTGCCAGATTGCGGGAATGGACGCTCTGCGCCAAAGGCTGAGACTGCGAGAATCACTGGCGATATGCCGTCTGTTTTCGTTGTCCCGAAATGGAACGACCTTATCTTGCGCCTAGGCTCAGGATTGATAAAATCACAGATTCCAAAACTGTAATGGTTATTGTCCACATCGACTCCACGCACTGCCCAGCGCATGGCGACGCCGCCAAAAGGCCTGTTCCAGTCCGTAATGCTCCATCTGTACTTCAGCGGAATACTGACCTTGCCGCCATCGGTGTATTCGACCGTGATTGCGGCAACCGTAGGGAATGTGAAAAGGTTCTTGCCACTGTAACAGGCACCTGCGTAGAGGCGCATGTTGGCGGAGCGCGACGTCGTAGTCAGGAAGGAAAGCCTTTTGATGGCGATGTCGCCAAGCCCGATGCGAAATCCCTCGCGGTTGGGAAATTGCGACTTCTCACCCGCCAGGCGAAGACCGTAGTATTTACCGCCTGGCGATGTCGCCAGATGGAATCGTTCGGGCAACTTGCTTAACGCGGCCTGAAGCACCTCCAAGTCGCCGTCGGAAGTGAATCGCGGAAACTTTCCAGAGCCTGAGAGTTCGGCGTTGACGACATCCTCCAGAGGAAGTGGTTGCGCAACATCGGCGGAAGAATCGGCGACCGCCTTTTCGGGATAAAGCCGCCGAACCATCTCGAATGTTCCGTCATATCCAAGTTCAGCGTATGGCGTGTCGGGATATTTCCAAAGGTAATCCGCGCCATTCACAAAGCCGCCGAGGTTGGCGGGGGTCTCCTTATCAAGAATCGAAAGCAAGCCATTTGCGGCACTTTCATACCAATAAACTAGTGTACTAGCGTTGCCTTTGTGCTTCTTAATCAGCCGCACCATATTGAAAGTGTTGAATGGCTTGCATGCAAGGGAGTGACCGATGAGGCTGAAGTTGCTGAAAGGCAGAATGCTGTTTTCAGGCAGGTGGTCATTGTAGTTCCACCATAGGATTTCCGTGATTGATGACAAATCGCCTCGCAATCTGTCGCCGAAGTTCCATTTGCCGTAGTTGATGAACGAGTCGTGGCAGACAATCGGCGTCATACCCCTGCGAAGCACAAGACCTTCAAAGCGCTGGACAAGCTCCTTGAACTGAAGATACGCATCCTTATCGCGACACTTTGGGCAACTGTGAAAGGGGCCACGATAGAACTCGTCCATCATCAGAAAGAAATCCTTGCTCTTGAAGAGGTCGATATGCTCGTTTATAGCCTGTTCCGTAAGACGTACTGCCAATTCGCTTTCGGGACATGGCTGGCTTTCCAAATGGCGGCTTGGCTCGCCCTCCTTCATCTTGTCCCATTCGGGATGGTATGTCATCCAAGCGGCGTGGCTCCAAACCTGCAGAGTCGGTGTCACGCTGATGTGGCGTCGTCGACAGTAATCTAGCAAATCGAGCAGTTTATCTCTTGTGAAGGCGTTTGGACGCTTGGTGTATGGATTGTCCGAGTATGGGAAACTTTCCGCCAGTTCCAGCAGAAGCCAGTTCATCTTCAAGGAGGCAAGCGTGTCAAGAGTCCGTTTGAGGAGCGGCAACTTTTCAGGGGGGAGTTTCGAGATGGTCATGAAATACCCTCGGCGGTCAAGATCGGGCCAGTCGTCAATCCTACAAGCGCACAATTCTGGCGAGGGGATGTTGCGGAACAAATTTCGTAGCGTTTGAGCCCCGTTGAAAAGACCGTCTGTGGAACGGGAAGCGACTGTTATGCCGTTTTCGGCAACGCTCAACGTGTAGCCCTGTCCATTGCGAGGCAGGGAATTATCGTCTGACGCAAGCACAAAACGGCAGAGGGCAGCGCCTTTGGACGCCTCGACTGTGACATTCGAAAAGCGCTTCAATGCCTCCGCGAGCTGCTCCACGATGAGTTCCTCGCCGTCAGGAACGGCAACCGTAAGCCTATCGAATCTGAATACGCCAGCCGCTGCTGCGTATTTCTGCACCCTTGGTACCAGCATTGGAACACCGTCATGGACAAAGTTCGACACTGGAGCCGCGCTTGCCGCGCCGTTGCTGCTCGAAATGCCATCGTAATTGAACACCCTTGTCGTGCCGCGCAGTTCCTTAAGGCGCTTTGCAGCCTTCGGGTTGGAAGTGGTGCCGTAGTGGCCAGTGAAGGGGCTTGTGCACATCGTCTTGTTGGTGGATGAAGGAATCGCGTTGTAGAACGCGAAGACGTTTGAAGGCGGACACAGTTCGTCAGCGAAGCCTGTGCAGACATAGACCTCGCATTTTATCATCGGCGCGAAGTTGACGCAATCGTAGTACGCGCAGGTCTCCAGCGGACGCCTGTCGCCGTCAAGAATCCGTTTGGCGATGTTTATATGAGGAATGGAACTCTTGCGCCCAGAGGCCCATCCGTCAAACTCGCAGAAGCACGGCACGTTTATGACCGCCGTAGTAACATCCTTGTCGAGGGCCGCCGCTGCTACCGACTGCGCACCGCCCAGACTGCCGCCGACAGAAACAAGCGTCTTGCCGTCCCACTCAGGAAGGCTCTTCACAAAGTCCAACGACCGCATCACACGGTAGAACATCCCGCTGAAGCACCATTTCTCACGGTCCTCTATGCCTTCTGTGCCACCCGCAATTCTGATGGTCGTGCTGTAGTTGTAGTACTCCTTTGGCATGTTGCAGGAGCGTCCGTGCCATGTCGGCGTGAATCCGATTGCTCCATGTCTCGCGCGTGTTATCGCGTATTCACGGTCCGTGTCCGAAGCCATCCAACTTGCCCAATCGACGTATGCGGGGCAACTTTTGGGGGCCGCTCCATCGGGAATGGCAAGATATCCACTGACAGGAAAATCGCCGACACATGGGATTTCGACTGTGAAGAGTTTGATTCCAGGCGCAGGGTCTGGTAGCCTTTTGTATTCTGGATGGATTGGCACTTTGTCGAGTCTGGTGCGCCGCTCCGACCAGAATGCCTCGAAGTCGTCAGGCCGTTTGACGGCGGTTCTGATTTTGTCCGCAGAGAAAAGCACCCCAGCCTCAGCCGTGGTGCTCGGTTTCATCCTGTGCTTGAAGACACCTTTCCCGGAGAGCGGTTTACCGTCCTCACCAAGCAACTCGAAGCGAAAGTACGCCCATCCAGGCTTGTCCGAACGATAGGCGATTTCGACAGCCTTGCCATTGGTCTTGAAGTCTTGTGTCTTTACAGCCTTGCCCTCCCAATAGATTGTCGCCCTCGCGACGACCCCTTCAAGCGGCTTGCCGTCCTCGCAGAGCGTGACACGGCAGACGGCAGTCTCCCCTGTCCTGTAGTAGCCGTCCGTTTTGCTCATCTCTATTCGATGTCCACTGTAGGCCCCTAATAGCAGATGCGCACTAAGCAACAAAATGACTGTAAAAACTCTTTTCATTCTATTATGATACAATCGGTGGTTTGTCATTATAAAACTACCTCATTTAGTATATAATTTGGCTGAACTGCCATTTTTCCAGAAGGTCCAAGGAAGACTTGAAGACCAGCCTATTAATGTTTAAGCAATGACTATGTACGTAACACATATATAAGGTTAATATAATACCCTCCACAGTCCGTCCGTCAAATTGTCTTCTGCAATAATCTGGAAAAATTGATAAAAAACTTCGTAATCCATCTGCGAATGATGACAATTGAAGCGCAGTTGCGCGCAAGAAATCTTCAAGCCTAGCCGCCCCTGAACTGCAGCAATCTACCATTATGAGTAATAGAGTCATTGAGTTAAAATTCATTTGAAATCAATAATACTTTTTATATACATTTATATTGCTTTCAACAGTACTTTTAAAAAAATATGTTATAATTACTTTCAAAATTATAACTGAAATCTTTTTTATTACTTTTGTGGATATAATTATTTGCATTTAATTAAGTCAGCATTAGATTATTGGTATTTATATAAATAATCGATTTGAAACATCACTCGAATGCTGTAAATTATAGACTGTCTTGATGGGGCAAAGGCACAGGCATTCGACATGATTATGCAACAAGGAGAATGCATGGGGAAATATGACATCAGGACACACGAACTACTCACTGACAACGAGGAGTTCGCAAGGCTCTTCAATATGGTACTGCATGGCGGTGAACAGGAGATTATGGCGGATTCGCTTCAGGAGATTGACAGTGTCTCTGTGCTGTCGGCATCCAGTGCGGGAATCGCCGGCAAAGACTCTGAAGTCAGGCGCGACCTTCTACGTAGGATGGTCATAAAACGAGACGGCAATGCCTACTACATGCTTCTCGGCGTGGAGAATCAGACCTTCGTGGACTATGGCATGCCGCTCAGGATGCTTTACTACGACATTATACGGTACATGCTCCAGATGCACGAGGCGGCCTCACGGCATAGAAATGACGGAAAGAAGACATCCTTTACGTCTGAGTTCGGACCTGATGACAGCCTCGAACCGATTGTGACGGTTGTTGTGTACTATGGACCAAAGCCTTGGAAAGGTCCGCGGAGATTGTCAGAGATGTTCCGCAAACTTCCGGAGGATCTTTCAAGGAAAATAAGCCCCTTTCTTCCTGCCTATCGGATACGAATAGTGTCAGCGCAGAACAGGAACTGTGAACTGGATCGACTTGGACGCAACCTCCGTGCCGTGCTGTACTATGCGCGAAGCGGCTGGAGACTTAAGAGGCTGAAAGACGTGCTTAGGGCGCATCCCGATTTAAGAACGGTCGGTGCTTCGGCGGCAAATGTGATTTCATCTTTTATGAACATTGGCAGTCAATTGAATGAAAAGATAAAGAGTGGACAAAAGGAGGATGTGGATATGACGACAATAGCGGATGAACTGAGAGAGGAAGGCTTCACCAAAGGGCGGAAGCGCGGATTGTCTGAGGGGCGGAAGCGCGGATTGTCTGAGGGGCGGAAGCGCGGATTGTCTGAGGGCAAGAGTGAAGAGAGATCGACAATCGTAAGGAACATGCACAGCAATGGCATGTCGTTAAAAGACATCGCGCACTTCACAAACATTTCAACAAGACGGCTCAAGAAAATCGTCGAGACAGAATCAAAAGGCAGTGTCTAACAAGCATGATGCATCATGTTTTAGAGTAGGCGGTGGAGATCATAGCAAATCTCAAAAAACAGATGGAATCATCCTGCTGATGCCTTTGAGAAACTGTTCCGCACTGAATCTGCTGGCCACGAATCTTTTGGCATTTTCGCCTAAAGTAAGCCTGAGTTTATAGTCGTCCAGAAGTTTTGCTGTCGCGTTTAGAAATTCATTGTTGTCATTTGGTTTGACAAGGATGCCAGTTACGTCATTCAGGAGGTTTTCGCCGATGCTTCCGCAGTTGAAAGCCACACAGGGGATGCCATTTGCGGCGGCCTCAACGACAGGCATAGGGAATGGTACTTGCCATCTTGCAGGGTAGAGAAGGATGTCAGTCTCAAGAAGTGTGTTTCTGTATTCAGCATAATTGAGTTTTCCGCAGAACTGAACTTTGTCGGAAATGCCCTTGATTTCCGCAAGTCGTTTTAACTGCTTCAGTTGCTTTCCATCGCCTATGATTTTTGCCCTGAATTTGTGCTCGAGCTGTGCCAGGGTGTTGATAAAGATGTCACAGCCGTTGGGGAAGAGTAGGTCTCCTACGAAAAGTATGAGCGGTTCTTCTGTGTCTGGGCGTTTTGTTTGGGTGTCTGGGCGAATGATGAATGGTTGGATGACATGTAGTGTTTCGAGGGAGAAGTTATTGCAAAGGAGAGTGTCTCTCATTGCTTGAGAAGTCACTGCGATGTGCGGGAATCTGCGAAGAAGGTCAAGCCTGTCTTGGAAAACAATGAACTTGTCTTTAAGCTCTTCAATGATTCCCTTTTCCCATGAGGAGAAGCGTTTCGCCATTCCGCACATGGCGCATCTGAGGAAGTTGTAGTGTAGATGGCATGGCGTGTGCGTGAACGGATAATACTTCCATTGTCGCGGACAATAGTATTCGTGGTCGTGAATAAAGATGACTGCCCTTGAGGAATACTTTAGAAGAAGTGTTCGTAATATCTTTATGTCCAAAATCTTATGAATAATAACCAGATCGAATTGAATATCTGGAATTTCATTTGTGCTGAAGATGTCTTTGAAAAGGGATTTGGACGAATTAATGTCGAAAATAGTTCCAGTGTATGCAAGCCATAGTTCAGCGCCGTCGGAGAGCATTGCTCTGGCGGAGGTGTATATGTACGACTCAATGGAGAGGTTTGAGTCGTCATAGTGTGAGACTATGAGTATTTTCTTGCCTTGGAGCATTATTATGAAGAATCAGTTAAAATCTAAATAATTTGCATTAGTTTTTCAATTTGGCAAATTGACATGTCCTTATTTTTCTTTATCAGATGATTTCAGGAACACAAAAGAAGGTGCGCCGATGATATTGAATCTGTCAATCAGAGCGGTGTTTTCGGTGGAATTCTCGTCGATGTTGACTTCAAGTTTAGCGAAGCGCTTCAGAGTTTCAAGGACTTCCTTGTTCTTGAAAGTTGTTCTGTCCATGGTATCGCATGCTTTGCATGACTTGCCTGTGAACTCGATGAGAATTGGCTTTGAGTCATGTTTGGCCTCCGCAAGAGTGTCCTCAAGTGATGAATGCCAGCCATCCCTTGGATTGTCACCTTTGTCTAGCAGTCTAATTCCAACAATTATATAATAGACAGCGAAAACGGCAATAAGGATGCCGAACGCTTGACGGACCCGTATCATCCAATTGCCTGGACGGGGCAGTCTTGTTAGGCCGAGGGCGAGAATAGGCCATGGCAGAGCCATTCCAAAGCCGAGAAAGAATGGCAGCAAGAGCGCAAGACGCATTCCTTGCGCATAGAGGGAAGTTGCTAGCACCATCGCCCAAATCAACACTGGCGCAACGCAGGCGCTTGACAAAACTGCCGTCACGCCTCCCATGAAGAAAACGCCAAAAGCGGAGGTCGCTTTTCCGCCACCACGCCAGCGTGAAAGGTCAATGCTGAACACATCGAAGAGTGAGAGGGCGAGCACTGCGAAAATTGTAGCTATCACAAAATTGAAAGTCGGACTGGCATTAATTGAGCCGAAAAGAGAACCCGTGAGGACAGTGATGACGCCGAGACTGCCGTATGCGAGCATCATGCCGCATGAATAGATGCAACTTCTTTGTAGAATTGTGGAGCGCACATCGCCAGTGGCTCCAATGATGGCTAAATTAATAGGAATCATTGGCAGGACGCATGGCGTGCAGTTCAGCATTGCGCCCAATGGTATGAGGAGCAGGAGAACCAGCAGTAAACCATACTTTTCAAAGGCCTTTTCAAGGGGATTCGCATCATTCTGTGTTGAACTGTTTTCGGCGATATTGCATAGTTTCAGAAACTTGCTGGCGCTCTGATATCCGCTTGCCTTGGCGGAGACGGTGAAACTGTCAAGAGAAGTGTTGGATTCCTTGATGGGAATGGTATCGGTTTCGAGTTTGGCAACGCTGTCTTTGCCGTCGAATGCGAAAGAGACTTTGGCGGGCATATAGCAAACGCCTTCTGTGCACGCTTGATAGTTCACTGTGAAGTTGAATGGGCGTTGCGGGACAGCGTACTTAAAGAGAAATGTGCCTGTGTATTCCTGCAAGTCTGCAGGAGGGGACTGAAGTTTGTCCGCCGCAATGTCTTCAGGAAAAACAACAGAGACTGAATCTGAATAGACAGTGGCTCCATTATCAAGCGAAAATGATATGTTGATTATTGGCAATGACGCCTCGTTGGAAACAGAGACCGACAGCTTGCATACGTCGGCGTATGCTAACATGCATAGTAATAGCAATATTAGTATGTTCTTTGTCATAGACTAACTGAGGATCTTGACTGTAAGAGTCATTTTGTGGACATTTGAGCCTGGAATTGAGATGCTGATTGTGTCATC
>JAEEGL011019497.1_pt1 | contig 11420 bp, 9 predicted proteins | sample 9134231 | NCBI WGS metagenome assembly JAEEGL01 (sample SAMN16246548, study PRJNA631951) | gut metagenome | biome: gut microbiome; feature: rumen; material: fiber-attached | host: Bos | place: Iran: Karaj | collected 2018-10
ATTTGATGCCATTTAGCTCAGAAGAGAGAACCGACTATTCTAAAGTTCTTGAACTACAACAGGCATGCAAGAAAGAGAAAATTTTCGGAATGGGATGGGATATTCCGTGTTTTGATTATGGAACTCCTATGACAAAAACAAACGCCATAGAATATATATTTAAGTATAACGGTACATATGAGTGGAGCGTATCTGAGGATGCTGTTTCAGGATATAGTGAAATAAAAAAAGGTGATTATGTCATTACAAGGATTAAATCCGGCCATTATTATGTAGGACGTGTTTCTTCAGACGGAGCCATGTATATTCATAAGGAGAACGATCCGGTGTATGGCCTTTTCTCATGGGGCGGAATGGTAGATGAGTGGATTGAATACGAGAATGATCAGGATGTTCCAAGTGAAATAGTAGGACGGTTTTCACAGAGACTTCACTCTACTATTCAGAGAATTGCCCCGTATCGACAGAGGATGCTTGTAATATCAATGTATGAGAAAAAAAGCTCATCTCCTCGATTTAACATACCTAAGCTTCATATAGGATTGAACAATTTCGTCAGAAGCCTGACATATATGGAACTGGAGGATCTTGTCGCATTGTATATTGCTGATAAGCACTCCGACGATGGCTATAAGCTGATTCCATCTTCTTGCAAGGTGAGTCAGCAGAATTATGAATTTACCTTTGTTGCCAAAGGAAAGAAACCCATAACCTGTCAGGTGAAGAATCAAAAAGAGATTGATATTGCTGAATATACTAACGAATCCTCTTATGAGAGAATATATATATTTTCCGGCAAGTGGAATGATGAGGCTGTTACTCAAATACGAAAAGAGTACAGTCGATACAGTCACATCTATATAATCTCTCCCGAAGAACTATTTTCTATTCTGAAGAAGGAAGGAGTTCTCTGTAATGAGTTTTATGATTATGAGAATGAACCGATTTCTCCACGTGATTTAAATCTGGATGGTTATCGTGGAAGAAAGAAGCCGAAGGGTGCGGACACGTATTCCATTGATGAGCATTTTGTATGCTTCGTAAACAAGGATGGCTTGTTTTATTCTGAGGAATTCGAAGCATTGATCCTATCATGGGATATTTTTGGTGAGGAATACGATAGAGGTTGTATCGAAAAAATCAAGGAAGACATTAATAGAGAAAGGACAGAAGCATGTAGGAATTAAGCAGAAATGAGAGAGAATTCCTGTCACAATGGATTCCATATTTCCATTTTGACCTTAAGCCCGGTATGCAGATGCGGATTGATGAGGATCTTAACGAAGGAATTATTGATGAGAAATAGGTTGAAGAACTTCGGGAATTAGTTGAGTATCTGTCACAACGTGTAGATGAATTCTATAAGCAAAACAATCTGTCCGAATTCTCAGACAGTGTTGCATACGATGAGGAAGAGGACGAATCAGAGGATAGCATTCGTATAGCGCTAAACAAAGCAAGAGATATGGAAATAGAGTTCTTTTCCGAGAATTGCCTGGATGATTTCGAATCAATCGATGAGTTGGATGATGAGACGTTAGAAACATTGGATTCAGGAGAACTGAAGAAGTTCTATGACATCAGGGAGTTTAAATCGGCTGTTCTTATGGTTGAAGCACTGATAAAAGCAAGGGATGAATCAGCTGATAGAAAAAAACTCCATAAGATCCGAAAGGATTTTGAATTAGCTATTCGTGATTTGCGAGGAATAAAGAGAGCCAAAAATGACGAAGCTATGCAAGCATCTTCAATCGTTATGATCATGGATGATCTTATTCAGATTTGTAAAGATTATACCAAAAGAACAATCGTTTTGGAAGAACGTCAAAAGAACAAAACTGATTAATGGGGTAATTTATGTACGCAACCGGCAATAAGAAAATGCTTAATATGCTCATTCTGGAAATCCTGCAGAAGTATTCGGATGAGGAACATTCCTTGACACAGCAGGAGATCATAAAACTGCTTGATAAGAATTACGGCATGGAATGTGACCGCAGATCCGTCAAGAGTAATGTGCTGTCGCTGCGGGAGATGGGATACGATATTTCTATGGAGAAGGGTTATCGTCTGATGTCACGCGAGTTCGATGATTCAGAACTGCGGATCCTTATAGACAGTGTTCTTTTTTCAAAATCCATATCTACCAGGCAGGCAAAAGGACTGATTGAGAAACTGCGCGGGCTGGCAAGCAACTATTTCAATGCGAAGGTGTCACATGTGAGCAATCTCCCTGATCTGCCGCGTACATCCAATAAGCAGGCCATGTATGCTCTCGATGCCATAAATGATGCTATATCAAAGCATCGTAAGATCAGCTTCATATACAACGAAATGGGTACTGATTTCAAACTTCATCCAAAGAGGGAAGAACTGTATATAGTTAATCCCTATCAGATTGTTGCAAACAATGGTCGCTTCTACATCATCGGTAACTATGACAAATATGATAACATCGCTCATTTTCGCATTGATAAGATGACGGAAGTGAAGATGCTGGATGAAAAAGCAAAACCGATGAAAGAGATACCGGAGCTGAAGGATGGATTGAATCTTCCCAAGCATATGGCCGAGCATATGTACATGTTCAGTGGCCCCAGTGTACCGATCAAACTCGAGACTACTGAGGATATGATGTCAGAGCTTGTGGACTGGTTTGGAACGGATTTCAATGTTCAGAAGATTGGTGACGGAAGAATCCGGGCGCGTGTTGTATGTAATGAAAATGCTATGCGCTACTGGGCATTGCAGTATGGCCCGTGGGTGGAGGTCGTAGAGCCGAAATCGTTAAGGGAACAATTAAAAACCGATATTGATAAAATGCAGGATGTATATAGCAAATAGATACAAATACAGACGCAATGCGGATTAAAAAGAGCCCTTCGAGCTTTTTTTGATGTCCAGAATATTGTACATCCCTTTTGATAGAATTTGATCAGATGGTGATCAGATGGCAAAGTAGTCTTATTTTGGGTAGAAATCGCCATATGGACATATGGTGTCTATGCAATACGATACACTGCATGCTACAGGGGGCACTATGGATACATATATGGATCTGACTTTCGGATGGGATACACTGTCCGGCAGCTCAATCACAGAAGTTGACAGTATATCAGATGCATTTGTCAAATATATTAAGTTTGATGTATATATATGAAACGTATGCTGTATATATATGCAAGCGCCGTAGTGTGTGTACGCACCAGAAAAACATTCAGCTGAACAACGTTCCGGTAGTTTGCTTACGTTCTTCCTTATTATCGAGTGGATACTAAACAACACAACTGCTGATATGCTAAAATATATGTTGTTGTATATTTTAGGATGTAAGCATTATGAAGACTCTCATATTCGTGCTGATCATCATCGGATCTGTTGTGATGATCACAAATATAATAAGATATATCGCATTCCTGCACTCTACACATGATGTTTTGTCTGCAGGCAGCCGTCGTGACAGGATCAGAAAGTATCTGGCGCTTGTCCTGTTGATATTCTTTTTGATAGGGTATCTTTTCATAGCGATTCTGTCTAAGCCGGATATAATGATGGCACTCGTGCTTTTCGGCGGAAGCCTGTTTGTAATGATCGTGCTTACATTGATGTTTGGACTTCTGGATACCGTGAAGAAGAGAAGTATCGATATTGCAGAGGTTCTTATCGGCGTGATCGATGCCAGGGATCCCAACTTAAACGGCCACAGCCGCAACGTGCAGGAAGTCACGATGCTTTTCTATAGTTATCTGCCAAACTATATAAAGAAAGCGATCAATCCGGTCAGCCTTGAATACGCAGCACTGATGCATGATGTAGGAAAATTGGGCGTTCCAGAGTCGATACTCAATAAACCTGCTAAACTTACAGAGGAAGAATGGGAAATCATGCGTTCTCATCCGAAGGTGGGAGTGAAGATTCTTAAGCCACTGGGATCGTTTGCATCGATATCTGACTGGATCCTGTATCATCATGAGCGGATTGATGGAAACGGATACTATAAAGTACAGGCTGATGATATCCCCATCGCAGCCAGAATCATTGCTATAGCGGATACATATTCGGCGATAACCATGAGAAGATCCTATAAGGAGCCAAGATCTCATGAAGATGCCATGAAGATAATCGAAGAGGTGGCAGGAACACAACTTGACAAGGAATTGGTCGATATCTTTTTGACCATTCCTGAAGAGGAACTTAAAAAATGTACCCCGACGCAGGTAAGCATCAGATAAATGGAGTATCTGTGATGGTATTGCGGTGGAGTACTTGAAAAAGGTTATATAGATTTGTAGAAATAAGTAATTCTGATGCCGGGACATGAATTGTACCGGTATTCTTTATGACATTGGGACAAATATAATAATGCATATGATTTCTCGTCGCCCCTAAAAACTGACTTTTTAATGAATATAGGTATATCGATACTAATCCACAAAAGATGGAAACCATTCATGGAATTGGGATATAATGGACAATGTGGATGTATACACATCTGACAAAGATAAAAATCACAGGAGAATAAGGCATGAAGAAGAAAATTGTGGCAGTAATGCTGGCTGTTTTAATGACTGTTATATCTATGGATGTGACGGCAGTTGCAGTTGATCAGGGAAATATTGAACTCCCGGTAGTTGATATTGATTATGAAATACAAGAGGTATCGTACGAGGATTCTGAACAAGACGTTTTGGAAGAAGAATATGCCAATAACAGTAAAGGTAAATGCGGTGATAATGTAACATGGACATTAGACAAAGCAGGAGGCACTCTTACTATATCAGGAACCGGTGCGATGTGGGACTATAGTCCTCATAATATTTATGACGAAAACAAAACGCCGTCCTATGATTGGGATTTTACAAAGCTCGAGATAAAGAACGGAGTGACTCATTTGGGAAACTATGCGTTTGATCAGTGTTCTAATTGTACGGAAGTTGATCTATCAGAAAACAGTTCACTCAAAACCATAGGGAATTATGCGTTTTCAGGATGTAAAGGTATTACAGCTATCTCATTACCTTCAACTGTCACAAGTATTGAAGAGGGTGCGTTTGCTGATTGTAGCGGTCTATATTTCGTTGAATTACCGGAGGGACTTGTTTCAATTGGTAAAGAGGTATTTGTAAGATGTTATGGTGGAACATATCCCAACGAAAAGACACTGTCTTTAAATATTCCTTCGACTGTAAGATATCTTGGTGAGGCGGCTTTTTCTCAATCGGGAATAGAAGAAGCCGTTATTCCTAAAGGGATAACTGTATTGGAAAAGAATTTGTTTAAATCTTGCAATCATCTTACGAAGGTAATTCTTCCGGAAGGATTGGAAAAGATTGGATATGGAGTTTTTTCATCCAGCAGGTATTTGGAATCTGTTACGATACCAGATTCGGTAACAGAGATAGGGGAATATGCTTTCTACTATAATTTTGAAATGAAAGAATTATATATTCCTGCCAGTGTGACGAGTTTTTCGATCAGTAATTCTATCAATTGTGGATTTGAATCCATAATTGTGGATCCGGAAAACAAAGTTTATGACAGCCGGGATGGATGTAATGCCGTCATTGAAACATCAACAGGGAGGCTCATAGCGGGTTGTAAAAACACAGAGATTCCGGTAGGCGTGAAAAGTATAGAAAAAAATGCATTTAACAGGTGTTCTATTGAGACTATTAAAATACCGACCGGAGTAAAAAGCATAGGTGAATGGGCATTCTGTGAGTGTGATTATCTTAGCACTGTATATATCCCGTCGAGTGTTACAGAAATAAGTAATTATGCGTTTCAAAACTGTCGGGAATTAACTGATGTTTACTATGAGGGAAGTGAAGAGGATTGGAATGCAATCAATATTGGCGAAAAGTATAATGAACACCTTCTTAATGCGGAAATTCATTTTCAAGGTGGAAATGCTTCATCGCATAAATGTGGGCCTAATTCGAAATGGAGTATCAGTGATGAAGATATCTTAGTAATATCTGGGACTGGTTATATGTTCGATTTTATATATGATGACGGAGAGGATGGAGAAGTCACGATTCCCTGGTGGGACTATCATACTCAGATTAAAAAGGTAGTGATAAAGGACGGAATCACAAACATTGGTGACAGTTCATTTATTCATCATTATGATCTTGCTGAAGTGCATATTCCCACATCGGTCACGGAGATACATGACTCTGCATTCTATGCAACGTTTGTTAAGGACATATATTATGATGGCACAAAGGCACAGTGGAATAAGATTAAAATCGGAGAGGAGAATGAGAGTATACAGAATTCTATTATGCATTTTGCTGAGGAACCGGTAGCATCAGAATGGCCAAAAGACATTTCATTTTCGTATTGTAATACCCAATTTGATTTTAGATGGTCTCCATCTGTCTTACTGGATAGTAAAGATGTAGTTGATAAGAATCTTGCGCAAATAAGTTTGATTCTAAGCGCATATTCTGAGTATTCAGCTGACGATGCAAAAACTAAGATAGATGAATCGTTGGAAACCCTTGGTTTGTTGAGTGAAACAACGGATGTTAGTTCGGATGTCACATTAAGAAGATGGCATGTCTCTTATGGTGATTCAAAGAAGGATAACAGAAGTGCGGCTCATACTATAGCACTGAACGAATACAAAGACGGAAATAAAACATATAAAATTGTGACAGTAATTTGCAGGGGAACGCAAATGTCGGAATTTGCAGAAGATGTTGCACTTGATTTACAGAATGAGGGGTTTGTAGAATCTGCGTGGAATACTTATATTGATTTGAGTGGTTTTCTTGCAAACAATGATGTCAGCGTCTCAGATAGAGATGTCAGATACTATATTGTAGGGCATAGTTTAGGGGCAGCGACTGCAAATCTCCTGACATCGTATTTAATATCTGCGGGGTGCTACTCAAATGATATCACTTGTTATACGTATGCGTGTCCGTTTACTACATGGGGATATGACAATGCACACAGAAACAGTGGTAATGCCATGAATTTTATTAAATCTGATGATGCGGTGACAATAGTCTCAAATGATTATGTATCGTTTGTTAATAATGTTGCCGATACCATCAATAATGGGAATCCATTTTATTGGATGTTAGAAGATTTGGGCATCTATACTCCAAAAGATTACAAGGCGATGAGGTTTGGATTTGATATATATTTAGGGAATGTTACACCAAAAGCAAAAGAATACTATAAAGCGTATACTGGTTTTAGTTTTGATAGCATTAGATGGGAAAGCCGTGATTTTAGAGATCACAGATGTGAAACATATATGGCTTTTTTGCAGGCAAGTATTGATGATGGGAACTTTGCTCGAATGCAAAACAACATGGTGGGAAATAGACATCTGTCAATATACTGTCCCGTAAATGTGAATGTGATAGATAACAAAACAGGTAAAGAAGTTGTAACCATTGAGAATAATAGAATCACGAGTCTTTTGGATGATAACATAGAAGCAATTGTAGTGGGTGATAAGAAGTTTATTTCGCTACCGCAAGGGTCTGATTATCAGGTGTTACTAAATGGAACGGGGGAAGGTTTATTACGTTATGTTGTGCAAGAACAAAAAGAAGTTCCCGAGGGCGCGGTTCTTGACAACACTGTAACGTTTGAAAATGTATCAATACAATTGGGAAAAGAGTTTACAAGTAGAGTTAATGATGATATCCATTCTGAAGACATACGGCTTTTGGTTTTAGATGAGAATAATTTGGCTAATAAGGAAGTTCTCAAAAACGGGCAGGAAGTCAAATATAACCGATTTGGTGATGTCTTTGAAACCGATGTACCCGATGATGGTACAATCCCGGATGGCATCTGGGTCGCAGGTGTAACAGATATGGTCTTCACCGGAAAGAGCCTTATCCAAGATTTTCGCGTATATGACGGAACCACCATGCTTACGCCTAAAACAGACTACACGGTAAAATATAAAAATAACAAGAAAGCATATACGATTGCAGATCCGAATAATCTGACTGCTACAGACATAAAGAAAGCCCCGCAAATCATTATAACTATGAAAGGTAACTATAGCGGCAAGGAGACGGTTTATTTCTCAATAAATCCTACAGGTGAGAATCCGGCGAAGACTGATATAAAGCCATATTCTATCACAGGAGATAAGATATCAATAACGGATACTTCAGGAAACAGTAATCTGTCAGCTGTATATGATAAGAGTGGAGCAAAGCCTTCTATAAGGGTTATGTATGAAGATACTGTTTTGAAAGAAGGTAAGGATTATACTCTTAAGTACTCAGGAAATACTAAATATCCGGCATCTAAGGCATCCGTAACCATTACCGGTAAAGGGAACTATACCAGCATGAAGACCATTCCGATTACAGTTACGCAGAGGCCTTTTTCAGAAGGAGCGGGTATAACCGTTGTTGCAACGGATAAGGCTGAAGGTAAAAAGGCAGGTCAGTACACAACAGCGGTCAAGGTATTCGATTCAGAAGGGAAACTGCTTAAAGCCGGCACTGATTACGAGAAGAAGATCATCTACCTTAAAGATGGAGTTGAACTTACAAAGACCGACTATCCAAAAGCCGGAGATGAGATAACTGTAAGAGTAACCGGAAAAGGCGGATATACAAAAGGTTTTATTGATACAACCTATAACATTGTTTCGGCCGGACAGGTAAATGACATCAGTAAGGCAACCATCAAGATCAAAAACCAGACATATAATAAAGGGAAAGTCATAACCATTACTGATCAGAGCATGTTTAGCCAGGCGTATATAGGAAAGAACAAGAGTCCATTGACCTTAAGTACAGATGGAGGAGTAACAGGAGACTTCATGGTTGTTCCGGGAAGCTATTCAAAGAACACAAACAAAGGAACAGCAAAGGTAACTTTTATGGGTATAAATGGATATACCGGAACCAAGACAGTAAGCTTTAGTATTGGTACGAGGTCTCTTAAGGATATATGGTTTGGGTGGATAAGGTAGACTCTATGGACTGTGGAGACGGATGTGAGAATCTGGAAGATTGGAATTACAGGAATAATTGGAATTATATTGGCTTCTGCACTAAGAGAGGATAGTCATGGCTGGAAGTGTATGTGATATATGCAAAAAGGTACCTCCGAGGATTCATATTGAGGGAGTTGGGGAGTTTTGCCTGGATTGCTATAATAAATGGGCCCTTGAAAAATATGACGGGGAAGATACGTACCAGTATGCCAAAAACATGTCGGTGATCGAACCTGGTGGAGCGTATCATACATTTGAGATAGAGCATATGATCATGGGTCCGCTTGTCACCTGGGAGGCCAGAGAGATTGGCGGCGGATATAAGTTCAGGGAGATTTCCTATATTGATGAAAACGGGGCTGCAGTAGCGAGCCGGTTCTTTAAGAAGATTGCCAGGGGAGTATGTACCAAAAGTCTGGATATCAGTGATTATCCGACATCCAACACTGTAAACCGAGGTGATAAGTCATACAGCCTCAAAGAAAAAGGCGTTGTTCATATTGAAGAGGATGAGGACGATTACTCGAGACTGGCATTCTTTGTGGATGGGATGAAGTTCTCGGAAGAGGAGTTCGCGAAGCTCTTTGGTGCTGTTCCCGGTTTTGATCTGCATTACCAGATACATGATGCTTCGGATGATCTGCCCGGGGAGCATGATTATCCGGTCTATGAACGAATAACAAAGGATGGGTTGTTAAAGGAATTCCATACGTTAGTCAGTGAGTATTGCTCCGGAGGACACATATCTTCGGATAATGCCTTTAATCTCAGCTATGAATTAGAGCAGATTAAGAGAAGGATACGGGTTTTGGTTGAGGCAGGAGACAGAGATGTCGCCGTTGAAATTGCCGGCGAGATCATAAATACCCTAAAAGACATTAAATGTGAGGATGGTATCTTTCCTTATGGAGATATGGCTGCGATATGCAGGATCGTGGATCCGTACCGGACAAATGATGAATTGTGGGGACCACTGTTTTGGGATGAAGAGTAGGTAATGATTATGAGAGAAGAGATAAATGAGAGCGATTGGAAGCTGCTGAGGAAGAAACTGCCTGACTGGCAGGAAGACTTCATGGAGAAACTGTGTGATGAGTATAAGGATATCCTTAATACGGATGCCAATGCTTCTGACAGATTCTGGGAGTTGTTTGAACGCCTGAAGCATGACAGGGGTTATACCGGTGTCAGCTGTGAGATGCGTAGATCCAACATGATTCCCATTTTAATACAGTTGTTGGAAGAAAAGGCTATCACTCACGAGGATCTGGCTGATTTCAGTCCTGAACTGCAGGAGAGGTTGAGCCACATCTCTTCGGCAAAATAGATTTCTGACGTGGGGTTTATGCTGAAGCGGTGTAAATTCTTTGCCGTGAAAAGAATGCGAGCGGGTATATATAGATCAACGAAATAAGAGGGAAATGAAGAAATGGTAAGACATGTGATTCTGTGGACTCTGAAGGATGAATATTCGGGAGATCAGATTTCGAAGATCAAAGCCGGCATAAAGGCAGGGCTGGAAGGCCTTGCGGGCCAGATACCGGGACTTAAGGAGATTAAGGTCAATACTGAACCGCTATCCAGTTCGAACTGCGATGTTATGCTGGATTCGCTGTTTGAAGATGAGACTTCTCTTAAAGGATACTCGGATCATCCTGCGCATGTTGAGGTGGCTAATACCAAAGTTCGTCCGTACACGGCTACAAGAACCTGCATGGATTATGAGGTTTAGTGGAAGTCTGATCATGGAATTCAAAGAAGGATGCGGCTGGAAAGCCTGCTATGATGAGAAAAGAAATCTTTATACTGCTGAACGCAGTGGGGTAGGCGCATATCATTTGTATGAAATCTCAAAAGAGATTTATGATCAGCTGGAAAATGGAGTATCTGATGACCAGGTTTATAAATTGATCACTGAAGGGCGCCATTTGTATATGGATATAGATGACCGTTGTGGTCCTCCATATACGGTTATCTTAGATCATGATTACGAAGAATTATGCCCGTGGGCGAATGTGGTTTCAAGCGGTAAGGTTTGGCCTGATGAACTGACCGATGCTGCCGTAGAGACCTTTGAGTCGGAGAAAAACAATCGCGATCAGCGACGTAAAAAACGTGGCGAACGGGAAAAGAGGACATAAAGTATTCAATCTTGTATATTTGACATTTTTGAAAAATTTATAAAAAAGTGTTGACACGGTTTTTTAGATAGTGTATTGTTGATATATCGAAAGTGCCTGTTCGATTATTTTTGGTATCCAAAAATGTCGATGGCACTTATTTTTTTGTAAAGTTTTAGCAAAGGTTAAAGATGCAAACACTATTAGGTATGATGAACCGAATAACCAGGCAGAGAACATATTCACAAGATATGTTTAGTTCAGTATGCCCGAATTCTGTCGGTTTTATCGCGAATTATGATGTCATTGCG
>JAEEGL011479436.1_pt1 | contig 11420 bp, 6 predicted proteins | sample 9134231 | NCBI WGS metagenome assembly JAEEGL01 (sample SAMN16246548, study PRJNA631951) | gut metagenome | biome: gut microbiome; feature: rumen; material: fiber-attached | host: Bos | place: Iran: Karaj | collected 2018-10
CGCGTTCGCGGTCGGGGTATGGCTGACGCGCGTGGCCGAGGTCGCGAAGCTGCCGCCTATCGACAAGGGCCTGTCCGTGCCGCAGCAGCTGCTCTACCGCTTCATCCACGCGCATTATCCTCTGATACCGGCTGCGCTCATCATGTATGCGGTGCTGGCGACGCTCTGTCGCGCCGCGATGCTCTGCCTGATAACCCTCGCCGTTCTTGCGTTCCTCTACTACGAGTGTTCTATGCTATTCGCAAGGAGCAACCGCGCGAGCAGCGTGAAGAGGGCTGCCCTAGGCGCGGTGGGCGGCACACTTGTCGTCATTTCCATGTTCATCTTCGGCCCGAAGAATTGGACGCGCGAGCTCCAGACGGTCACGTCCCACGCCGTGCTCGACCGTGTCTCCGGCAAGGCCCAGTACCATTCTCGCGTGGCTACGGAGATATTCCAGGACAATCCGCTGTTCGGAATCGGCGGGTGGGGATACAGGCATCTTTGCACGAAGTACATGACGAACGACGAGCTTAAGCAGCTGCAGTTGCTTGGCGGCGCAAATGTCCACAACGACTACCTCCAGTTCCTCTGCGAGCACGGGCTCGTCGGGTTCGGCCTGCTGGTGGTGATCTTCCTGCTGCTCGTCTCGCCTCTCTTCCGCTGCTGGTTCAAGCTGTACCGGGCGGCACGCTTCCTGCGTGCCGAGGCGTTGCCTGCGAGTCCCCGTGCGCTGTATTGCCTTCCTGCGGGGACCTTGTGGATAATGCTGGGCGATGCCGCGCTGCTGATCTGCGCCAGCGGCGACTGCCCGTTGCGGTCGCTGGCCGTGATGTCCGCGTTCTTCGTGTCGCTGGCCTGCGCCGACGGCTACCTCCCGCACGAGCAGGGGGGCGGCAGGTGATGACTCTGCGCACGGGCACGCACGGCGAGCGCGTCAGCCTCTTGGGCTATGGCGCCATGCGCTACCCGACGGTCGACGGCGGCCACGCCGCCATGTCGCGAGGCGGCTCGAACGCGGCGATCGACACGGCCGCCGTGCAGCGGCACATCGACTACTGCATCGAGCACGGCGTGAACTACTTCGACACGTCGCCCGCATACTGCCGAGGAGAGTCCGAGAAGGTGCTGGGCGACGCGCTCGCCAAGCACCCGCGCGACAAGTGGTTCGTGGCCACAAAGCTCTCCAACTTCGCCGCCAAGACCCATCCATTCGAGGCGTCGCGCGCCATGTACGAGGCGTCGCGCCGGCTGCTCCGCACCGATGTCATCGACTTCTATCTCCTCCACTCCATCGGCGGCGGCGGAAAGAATTCGATGAAGCTCTTCAACTCGCGCTTCATCGACAACGGCATGCTCGACTTCCTCCTGAAGGAGCGCGAGGCCGGCCGCATCCGCAACCTGGGCTATTCATTCCATGGCGACGAGGCCGTCTTCCGCCACGCCCTCTCGATGCACGACAAGGTCCACTGGGACTTCATCCAGATCCAGCTCAACTGGGTGGACTGGCATCACGCCAAGGAGGTAAACCCTCGCAACGTCAACGCGGAGACGCTGTACAACCTCCTTGCCGAGCGCAAGATACCTGCCGTCATCATGGAGCCGCTTCTTGGCGGACGCCTCGCGCGGCTCAACGACACCATCTCGCGCAGGCTCGCTCGCCTCGATCCCAAAGCGACCCCGGCGAGCTGGTCGTTCCGCTTCGCAGGCTCTCTCCCAGGCGTGCTGACCGTCCTGAGCGGCATGACGTACCTGAAGTACATCGAGGAGAACGTGCGGACGTACTCGCCGCTCAAGCCGCTTGACGCGAACGAGCTCGCCACGCTCGAGCGCTCCGCCAAGACGTTCCTTTCCGACGACAACGTCCCCTGCACCGCGTGCGACTACTGCATGCCCTGTCCGTACGGGCTGGACATTCCCGGCATCTTCTCCCTCTGGAACCAGGCCGTGATCGAGGACCGCCTGCCGGACGATCCGAGCGATCCCGGATACGCGCAGAACCGCCGCCGGTTCCTGATCGACTACGAACGCGCCATCCCGCGCCTGCGCGAGGCGCAACGCTGCATCGGCTGCGGCCGGTGCGCGCCGCACTGTCCGCAATCGATCGACATTCCGGCCATGCTGCGGAAGGTGGACGACCTTGTCGAGAAGCTCAGGAGGAACGGCCGTGCGTAAGCTCCGCATCATTCGCATCGTCTTCGCGATGCTCTTCCTGCTCGCCGTGACGGCATGCTTCCTCGATTTCACCGGCACGGCCATGAAGTGGTGCGGCTGGACCGTGAAGCTCCAGCTGATGCCGGCCTCGCTCGCGCTGAGCCTTGCCGCCGTCGCGATTCTCGTCGTGACGCTCCTCTTTGGCCGCGTCTACTGCTCGGTCGTGTGTCCCCTCGGCATCCTGCAGGACATCGCGTTCTTCTTTCGCCGCATGGTCGGGCGACTTCTCCCAAGCCGCCGCCGCGCGTTGGGGACGACGCGTCCTGCCAAGCTGCGCAACATCGTCCGCGGTGCGATCGCCATCGTGTTCTTTGCTGGCGGATTCCTCGGCCTGCATTTCACGTGGCTCGAGCCGTATGCGATCTACGGGCGGATGGCGACGGGCCTCGCGGCGCCGCTCGTCAAGCTCGGCAACAACCACCTTGCGGTATGGGCCGAACGCCACGGCAGCTACGCGTTCCATGCCGTGGAGGTCGTCGCGCCGCCGCTCTGCCTCGTCGTTCTCTCCGCCGCGCTGCTGGTGCTGATTCTCGCGCTGGCCGTCTGGAAGGGTCGGTTCTGGTGCAACACGGTATGTCCGGTGGGGACTGTGCTGGGCTACCTCTCGAAGGTATCGCTGTTCAAGCCGAAGCTCGATTCCGCGACGTGCGTGAAGTGCGGAATGTGCGAGCGGGCGTGCAAGGCGCAGTCCATCGACATCGCGCGCGGCACGATCGACCGCACGACCTGCGTCGCGTGCTTCGATTGCGGAGCCGTCTGCAAGAAGGGAGCGCTGACATGGTCGAGGTGAACAGGAGGTCGTTCCTTTCGGCTGCGGCGACGGCTGCGGCCGGTGTTCTGGCCGACGATGACAAGCTGACGGACGGCGGCTACGCCGAGGTTTCGCCGCCGGGCGCGCCTGTGCGCAAGACGCCGCTCGTGCCGCCTGGGGCGGGCGGACTCGACAACTTCGGCCGCCGATGCGTCGGCTGCCAGCTGTGCGTGGCGCAGTGCCCGAACCAGGTCCTTCGTCCGCTGAAGGCGCGCCATCCGGGCGCGCCGCTGGAGATGCTTCAGCCAGTGATGGGATACGAGCGCGGCTACTGCCGCCCCGAGTGCACGACCTGCGGCGAAGTGTGCCCTGCCGGCGCCATCCGCCCAATCACGCCGCATGAGAAGAAGACCATCCACGTCGGCCATGCCGTGTGGAACAAGGCCCTGTGCCTGGCGGCGGAGGAAGGCGTCACGTGTCATGCATGCGAACGGCATTGCCCGGTGGGCGCAATCACGCTCGTGCCGATGGAGGCGGCGGACAAGAAGGCGCCAAAGGTGCCGAAGGTCGATGAGGCGAAGTGCATCGGCTGCGGTGCATGCGAGCACCTCTGCCCGGCACGTCCCCTGCCAGCCCTGGTCATTGAGGGCTTGGGGCGGCATGAAATCGACAAGATCGTCTGACGAGACGATCCTTTTCGTCAGACGATTCGATTCATAAGGTCTGACGATATGATCTGAATGGTCTGACCTTCTTTCTCATATTGTCAGACCATTTATATCATATTGTCAGACGAAGAAAGCAGAAAGGTCTGACCTTGATATTGATTTGCCGCCGTTCGCGTGCTATACTGGCGGCGCTTAAAGGACGCATAGGCAAGGAGAAAGACATGTCAGTCAGGAACCAACACACCGCCCGGGTCAACTACAAGTTGCGAGAGATCGTACTCCCCGGCAAGAAGGTGCCAGAGAAGGGGAAATACCGCGCGATCGCCACGGAGCGCGGCAGCTTCGATACGGACAAAGTGATCGAGGAGATGCTCGACTACTCCAGCTTGCGGATCTCGCCATACATGGTGAGGTCGGTCGTGAACGGAGTGATGGAGTCGATGATACGGAATACGCTGTCGGACGGCATCACGCGGCACTTCGGCGACTACTTCGCCGTGCGGCTTGAGGTGAAGGGAACCTTCGACGAGAAGGACGCGGCGTTCGATCCGCGGAAGAACGCCGTCAAGGTCGCGCTCGTGCCGCTCAAGCGCTTCCGCAACGCGGTGGAGACGAAGCGCCCGCAGAACAAGGTGAAGCCGCCGCGTGCCCTGATCACGGAAATTCGGGGCGAAAGTTCGGAGGCGGATCGCGTCAAGTACGGCGAGAACATCGTCATTACCGGGCGCGACCTGACGGTCACCGACATGGCCAACCAGTTCAATGTCTGGATGCGTGACAGGAATGGCTCCCTGCAAGTCGCCGGCTGGTACATCGGCAACATGATCGAGCATACGCCGACGCGCATCGTGGTGCCGTTCCCGAAGAACTTCAAGAAAGAGGACTTCCACCCGAACCCCCAGCTTCGGACTCTCAGCGTTGCCTTCAACACGAACAGCGGCAAGCCGAGCGGCCCGTACCGCACCATCAGGTACAAGCATGACGTCAAAGTGCTGATCGACTAGCCGCCGCCACGTTAGCCCGTGTCGAGCTTTTGCGGCAGACGGCAATTTAGTACCCGCTGTAAGGCGGCGTCCGCGAAAATGTGGTATAATTTCAGCGGCAAGATTAACGGAAGAACACATGCCAAATCTGATGAAGAAAAAAGACTGGGTGCAGACCGTGGCGGACGTCGGTGCGGCTGAAGGCTTTTGGCATGAAAACATATCGGCAGATGGCGGATATGCTCCTCTTCCCATTGCCGAAATCATGCACGAATTGCACGAAGGGGGAAGAATGTGAAATCTATGTCTGCCGATGTTGAGAGATTGAAAGCCCCTGTTGTTGACGCATTGCGGGTGGAGCGAAAGAAACCCTGCAACAGCGATTTCATTGGCTACGGGGCAAAGTTTCACAAGCTCTGCTCTACCGAGGAATGGAACAATCTCAAATCGTAGAACTGCAATAGAAGGAACAGGTCTTCGATGAGACATGAAGAGATGATGACTTCTGTTTAGACTGCATGCAGTGGAACAAGGGACCGAGAAAGGAACACAAGAAAATGAACAGAATGGTGACAATGCTTGTCGTGATGGCATTTTTTGCCTACAACGTTTTTGCCTCATCATACACTTCAGGAAACTTTACATATTCGTATTATTCTGGCAGTGATAAAGCACAGCTCCAACGATATTCTGGATCAAGTTCAAGCGTCTCAGTTCCTAGCAAATTCAGCATAAATGACAATACTTACTATGTCACAGAAATCTATGCTGGCGCATTCAAGAACAACCAAACAATCACTTCCGTGTCGTGGACATCAAACCTTAAAAGTATAGGTGGAGATGCTTATTACGGTGGTGCCTTTGAAGGATGTACAAACCTTTCAGACATACCGTCATTATCTGGAATTACGGCGATCAGTTGGTGCGCGTTCGCCGGTTGCACGAGTCTAAAATCGGTGGAAATACCGAACACAGTCAGTTCTCTTAGTATGAACGCATTTGAAAGATGCACCGGACTCAAGACTGCGATCGTGAATTGCGAGGGGATCAATGTGCCCTCTGGACTGTTTGGCGGATGCTCCAGTCTTGAAAGCGTTGTATTCGGTGATGGGATTATCGGGATAGATGGTTATTGGAGTGGTTATGTGACTTATGCGCCACGTCCTTTGGAGGGTTGCAACAAATTGAAGAATATTTCTCTGGGGCGCGGGATTGCGGTAATACCAGAATCTTTTATCTATGGATTGTCGCTGGTGGAGCGGGTTACATCGTCGGGAGCTATCAAGCTTATAGGAAATTATGCGTTTTACGGGTGTGCGAGCCTTGTTGATATCCCGAGCCTTTCAGCGGTAACCAATATAGGTTCGTCGGCGTTCTACAATTGCTCCAAGATTGAGTCCTTTCAGTTTGGCAAGAATCTAAAATCGATTGGTTCTTCGGCATTCTACAACTGTACAAATGCGTCAGCTTTTACGTTTGCGGGGACTCCGCCGAGTGTGGGATCGTCGGCGTTTAGCAATGTAAAGAGTGGTGCACGCGGATATTATACCACCACACACGCGGCGGAGTGGGAGGCGGTAATAGATGCAAACGGATATTGGAATGGGTTGAAGATGCGACCATACGATTATATCGAGCTTCAGGCATCTACTAACCTCTACGACAGTATCAAGTTGTCGTGGGAGGTCAGTTCGGGATTGTCTGGGGCGAGGTATTTTATAGAACGACGCATGAACGAGAATGGTTCTTTTGAACGCATCAACCCAACTAAACCTATCAATGAAAATCAATTTTCCGATACGGCATGTTTGCCGGGTGTGAATTACTACTACCGTGTTATTTCTGAAAGTGGCGTAGAGTGTAAGCAGGTTGTTGGAAAGCGTGTCGCAAAGACGGTAGAGCCGGAATTTTCGCTTGAAATTAAAAGCTCCTTTCGCCCCTCAACACTAGGTTCGAGTGGAGAAGACAGCATTCTGGTGGCAGGTGAACCAGTACTCTTCAATATTTCGCCAACAAACTACAATAACGGTGTTATCAGTTATAAGCGAATTACGATAATTGGAATCCCACAAGGTGGCGCAAAGGCGCAAAAAGAGCATGAAATAAGGTGGGCTGAGGGTGGCATTATTGATTTTATATCTGCGTATCAAGAAGGTCAACTTATGCATCAAGGCAACAATATTGTTTCCATTGTCGCCATTTTGCAAAAAGGTCCTGGTTATCACGGTAAATATAAATGGTTGGTAAGGTGTGACTATGAGATAGACGGGAAAAGCGGTTGGGCGGCAATCCAGCTTGATAAAAATGTGTATTTTCACAAAGAAGGCGATGATAATGGAGAGAGAGCGGAATATAAATCAGGTAAGCCTATAGCTCTGAGTCGTTTCAGGGGGGATAGAATTCCAAATTGGTATGCATATTGGAGAGACGATGCTGCTGTGCCCGGGCTGAAGATGCCAAAAGTAAGTTATCGTGGGAAATTTGATTCACAAGGGATCTTTCGATATGGCGGGTCTTCAGACGGCACAAATGTTTACATCGACAAAGATGCATCTGCGAAGGCATCCCCCTTGAAGATCAATAATCAAAATTGGAGTGAATATGACAGATGGTTTTTCACGAGACGTGTGAATAATGTTGATTATGCCGTTTGCGGAATCTATCACGTTCAAGACATTGTCGCACACGAACAGCGACACAACATAACCAGAAAACATTATTATGAACAAATTCAGTCAGAACTCCATAAGTCATATTTCGAAGCGTCTAAAGCGGAAATACGGACTGTGGATTCAGATTACGATAGTGAATGGTGTGTTTTTTATACGGGAGACTTTGCCAGATGTAGGGGTGAAGGAAATGAAGTAGAAAGGAGCATGGGCGATAAAATAGTAGATGATGATGAAAAAGAAATTACTCCCTATTTGTATGAAGAATTAGGTGTACATTTTGGATTTCACTATTATGACGCTGATACATATAAGTTGGGTCCGGGATCAGACGGAAAGGCGAAAAAGCATTGGTCGTATGGCGGATATGGCGACAATGAACTTGTCTCAATGGTCGCAGGTAGACAAGCTATGGATAATGTCCATCCGGATCAGGACTGGGCATATCCTGGCGAACAGTCAGGATTTAACTTTTCTACAGTAGTCAACTTGGGCGGAGGAACGCGAAGTGCGAATCTACTGTCTGCGTCACCAAAAACATCACAAAGTCGTGGGGAAAGCGACTCGATACCAAGCACAAATTTGTACATTTCGCTTACAGGCATATCTTGCCATATAGTTTCAAATGAAAACAACGTCACTGGTCTAGTTTACACGATTGGCGTTTCTATTCAGGGTGACGAGATTGTGGAGTTTAACGGTTATCTGTATGATGCGCAAAGCAATACCGTTGTCACTGCAATTTCTGCCGCGAGTTCGGACACGACTTCGGTAGAACTGTTTTTCGACGCGCGAGATATTTTCGAGAATTCCAGCGGAGGTCCATATACGCTCGGCAGGGTCGAGTTGACGGTTGATGACAATTACAGCACAAACAATGTCCTTACCACGCTTTATGATTTTGCGGTCGAGCCGATAGAAGTGGCAAAAGAAGAACTGTTGTGCAACAAGGGATATATCCTTGACACCGTTATAAACGAACAGTCCGAGACGGGCGTCGTCGCTACTGTTTCGACCAAGATCAACATCGCGGATGCCTATCTGGTTTCGGCAGAGCTGGTCAGCACCAATGACGAGCTTGTGGCGTATGCATCCGTCTCCAATCTTTGCGTTGTGGGGACGAACACGTTTAGGCTGGCGTTTTCCAGCGATGCCATCTATCAGAACGGTATAAGCGGAATCTGCGCCGTGAAGAACGTGAAGTTGTGGCAGAACGGGGAACTGGTCGATGCCGATGCGACGGGGGCTGAATTGTCGAGCGTCTACGCCTGTTCCGACTTCGTGCCGTCAAACATATGCGTTGCAGTCGATTTGGACAGCGGGAGATTCATTGCGCCGTCAATGACGACCGACGGGAAGCTGTCATCGCTGAGGTTCGTCTTCAACGTGACGAACGGCACGGATACGGCAATAGGCTACGATGTCGCGGCGGTGTTGACGGGGACGAATTCCGCATTGGCGGCAAGCATAAACACCATTGTGCATGTGACCAATGGCGTCAATCAGATTGAACTGACCATTCCGGCTTCCGATCTCGCCGCTTCGGGTGTGGGAGGTCCCTATCGATTCGAGTCAATCGAATTGCGGCCGCAGGGCGATAGCACATGCGGAACTACTTATAGGCCGAATGTGCTAAGCGAGTCGTATGTCGCTTCCGATTTCGGCGCTTCTGCCATAAAGCCGTGTGGGATGCCTCGCCTCATTGATACGCCCGATGGCGACAGATTGGTAGTCGAGTATTCATATCAGGCATTGCGAGTCGGGCATGTGATTGCGGAAGTGGTCCTTGCCGACAGGAATGGTGATTTTGCGGCGCGGATAGTAACCACAAATGACGTTTCGGAAACGGGCGTCAAGACGAATGTCATATCTGTCGCAAGGAATGATGTTGCGAATGCGGGTGACGATTCCCCGTATGCGGTCGCGAGTCTGTCTGTTGTGCCGGACATCATTGGCGAATCTCCGGTTTACATGGACACTGAAAGCCTGACAAACATATTCTGGCAAGTCGCGGCGCCGGTATTTGCGCCTGCTACGAAGACGGTGTTCTTCAGGAACGGACAGCCGGTGGTCATATCCTGCGTAACACCGGCAGCTGAGATACGCTACACGCTTGACGGTTCGGAACCGACCGACACCAGTGCGCTCTACGAGGGTCCGTTCACGATTTCCAGCAATACAACAGTGAAGGCCAAGGCTTTTGCGGAGGGTATGCGTCCGAGCAAGACGGTACAGGCGGAATACGTCCGTGCAGCCATCGTAGGCGATAATCTTGTTCAGGACACTTCGCCAAGACACGGAACAGCACAAGCTTTGAACGTTCCTGTGGCGGGAACATATCAGGTTTCGTTTGACTATACGCAAGGTGGAGATGTCGAATTACGTCTGTTGCAAGATGGTACGGTGCGTACACTTGCCGCAGTTTCTGCGGAAAGCGCAGGGAACACGAATTTCGTGTTTGACGTTTCCGCCGCCGGCGACTACGAACTGATGGTGTATGATTTGTCATCTGGCACGCTGCTGCCTGCCGAGGTCTCAAATCTGAGCGTGTCCATTCCTGATACACCAGAGAATAGAAAACGTTTCTGGATCTATGAAACGGAGAGTACCTATTGTTCTACAGGTGAATGGGTTACGGAAGAGGGATTCAAGAATGGGAAAATGCATGTGAAGAACATTAGCACGTTCTTGCCCTATACACGATCGGATGGCCGATTCGTTACTATTGTCTCGGAAATTGAATTTCTCATTCCTTTCAGACGCGAAACACAGTGCATGGTTGATGAAAAGTGTGCAATCGGTATTGGCGAGACTGAAGATGGCGGCCTAACCTTCATTATATTGACAAAGGAAGATGGCGTAAAAATGTGGAAGCCAGTAGGTGCGAAGGGACTCGCAGAGCCGACATTAGGCACACCTTATACCGTTAAACTTCTACTGGACTATACGAATAAGACATATTCGGCATCCATTATTGAGCATGGAGATGTGGAAAAATTATTGGCCCATGGTACGACCAATGAGTTCGCTTTTGCCGACAAAGAAAACACGGCTGTTGAGCAGATTGTATTTTTGAGTCGGGGAAATGTCATGTCCTTGTCTGGCAAGTATCAAGACCTTAAATCAGAATTCGAGTGCGGTGACACGATCCCGATTGCGGGCGGGAACATGCCAATAGTCCTCACCGGCAGTCAGGCAACATGGCTTAATTCAATGAACGCATACGACTCTGTAAAGGCCAAAATCGCAACAATGGGGCAAGGCGATTTCAATGATGCCTACCTTCTGAATCTCGACATCTCGCAAAGCGAGTTCGGGCTTGGGAAATTCAAGGTGACGGGCATAGACGTCACCGAAAGCGAGGTGAGGATATCCGTTATTTTGAATCGAACCGGGGCAGTTCAGGTCTCTCGTGGAAATGAGTGTCATGATGCCCCGATCAACGGTATCCTTAAGTTGTATGGCGGTGAGTCGCCAAACGACAAGACGCTGCTCAATGCCACAATAATAACAGATGCCAATTTCGGTTCAGGCAACACAGAGGTGTTTGTCTATCCACGCAGCGGTTCCGCCAAGTTCTTTCGACCGGCCATCGTTTCGCCATAGGGTGGTCGCTATTCCTCCTCTTTGCGTTTCACAAGCGAACGATGTCGGCTGCCGAGCGGGATGGGGCGAACTGTGGTAGAATATTCGCGCAAGGAGAAATGACGATGAGAAGTTTGATGTTTGCGATTGTGGCAGTATTCGCAGCTGGAATGCAGGCGGCGGATATCGTGGCGTGGAAAGGCGCGGAGTTGTCCGCGTGGACGAACCACATTTCGCGGTTCGCGAATCCGCGCATGACGGCGGAGGGTATCGCGGTGGAGGCGGTGGACCGCGACCCGCAGATCAGCGTGAAGACCCCCGTGCCGTTCGTCGGGGAATGCAACCACTACGTCGAGATTACGGTGCGGAGCGGCCTGCCCGGACGGCACCAGCTCTTCTGGTGTTCCGAGAAGAACGGCAACTTCACGGCGGATCGCCACGCCGACTTCAGCGTGAAACGCGCGGACGAATGGGAGACGCACACGGTGCGTCCGGGATGGCTCGGCGAAGGGCGCATCACCCGCCTGCGCATCGATCCGCCGGACGGCCTGCGCGGCACGTTCGAGCTCAA
>JAEEGL012362222.1_pt1 | contig 11420 bp, 21 predicted proteins | sample 9134231 | NCBI WGS metagenome assembly JAEEGL01 (sample SAMN16246548, study PRJNA631951) | gut metagenome | biome: gut microbiome; feature: rumen; material: fiber-attached | host: Bos | place: Iran: Karaj | collected 2018-10
CGTACGTCTTCTCAAGGAAAACCCGGATATGGCGAAGCTGATCGTGGGCATCCTCAGCGCGAAGACCCGAATGACCTAGCCGGATTTGTTGGAATTGTTGGAAATGTTGGAAAACGCCGGTTTTGCCCATTTTCACGAGACTTTCGACTTCTGGAATTCAGAACTTTTGGATACAAAAAAGCTCCTGATTTCGGCTAAAAGCACGTAAATCAGGAACTTTTTCATGGAGCTGCTGCCCGGATTCGGACCGGGGACCTCATCCTTACCAAAACTGGCCGGGCTGTTTTTCCGCGTTGTAGCTTGTTGTATCTTACCGTCCTTTGAGCCAGTAATACCAAGGGTCTACACGTTTTGCTTGTTGTAGCTTGTCGTAAAGTGTAGCAAGCTACCCTGTGAGCTTTTATGCTGTCGATGTGAGTTTCTATGTGAGTTTTTCTGTTCTGGCCTCATCCCGTTTTTCGGAAATTTCAGAACACGGCTCGACCGGGACCACTTCCACTTTTCCCCTTACCAGCTCCGTATGTCCTAATCAATGCTTTCATAGAACGGATCAGGCGGAGCGGAGAAGGTTTCCGTGTCGAAGCGGGGCGGCTCCACCTTTTGAAACGTGTGGATGCTCTTGGCACCCTTGAGGTATTCGCCCAAGTGCTTCATCCAGATATACTTATTCCGTCCGATTTCACAGTAAGGGATTCTGCCCTCCTGGACATACCGCCGAACGGTCCGATAGCTGATTCCCAATTCATCAGCGACTTCTTCCAAGGTGAACAGGATGATTTCCTCCCGATACGTTTGAAAACGCTTCATGGTAGACCTCCGTTTTCAAGGTGACTTGTGCATGAATTGATTGAATTGATGGAAACGATGAACTACAAAGTGCGCTGCGTTTATGCCCGTTGCAATATCCGCAACTCCGCATCCCTTTCCGCCAGTTCCTCACAGTATTCTCCGATCTGGTCCAGCGTGAAGAATCGGCAATCATCCTCCGGGATGCTGCTGTCCATGCCGTCCTCGTAGATGTAATACAGCGGTTCACGATTTCCCGGAACGGCCCGCAGCTTCAGCCCCCGAAGCCTCAGGCGGTAACGGCATCGCCGCTCGACGTTCCTTCTCTGCCTACGAATCTCCCTGAAAAGCTCCATATCCATTTCTTCCATTCCTTTCCTTTTGATAGCCGTTGCCGACCTCAAGGAAAGTGTAGCATACGTTGCTGTACTCCGTAAGATTTGGGTGAAAGTTCCGGGTCAATGGCCCGAAGGGAATCCCCTAAGCTGTTTGATACAATCATCGTGTTATCTGTGCGCATATACTGACGGGCTCGGCATCCGTCAAGCTCAATCGTCGTCTTGCCGTGAGAAACCATCGGAATATAGCCTCGGCACCACATGATGATCCATTCAGCCCCCGTCGCCCTTGCCGCCGCCAGTGCTGCGCCGGGATCGTCAAAGGCGGGATACCCCTTCGGAAACACGGAGAATAGCTGTTCACGGGTGAACGCCAAGACGTAGGCTCTCAATGTAATCCTCCATGAACGATTGCGCGGCGGGACGGGCTATCCCCCGGTTCCCGTTTGGAAAAAGATTTTGCAACTCTAAAGCAGGGGATAGGTTTTCCGGCCCATCTTCTACCTGCTGACGGTCCCGCTGTGCTGGATGCTCCGGCCGTATCCGCTGTGATGCTCGGTGGTGCTGACGCCATAACCAAAGGGCGGCTCAAGGAGAATGGCGGACCGACGAAACCGGGAAAGTGCCGTCACCGTCGAATGATCTGCCTTTGGACCCGCTCAACTTCCTGATACTGTAACAGCGGCTTCATGCTCCGGGCCTAGTCACATGGGTGCCGGGGATTGCGTCCATCAATGAGAAGTGCCGCCGCTGACCGTCTAGAGGCTCCGCAAAGCGTTCCGTGCACGGGATAGCCCTGTTCCTTGCTTCCATCCGCTGCGGCTCCTGGTGCGCTTCTATGCCGCTGTGCCGTCGCTCCGTTGCTGGCGGCGGTGTTCTCATACAGGCGGCGACGATGCTGACCGTGGCGGCGCTGGCCGTGTCCGTGCCGTGGGCTGCGCGGTGCTGGTGGTGTCCGCTGGCTCCGCGTCCATCGTGGTGCTGGCCGCTGTGGTGCTGACCGTGGCCGCGTCGGTGGTGGTGGCGGCGCTCATGCTCCTGCCGCCGTGCTGGTGGCCGTCATCGTGCGCTGTGGCGGCGCTGGCCGCTGCTGGTGCTGCGGCGTTGTTTACTGTGTCTATTCCCTTGCCGCGCCCCTGCCGGTGCTGTGGCGGCTGCTGTGCCGTCCGTGCGTAGACGCTGGCCGCTCACTGTCATTGTACCATGTACTCATATACTTAGCAAGCTATACTTGCGCTTGTTTATAGAGGCCAACCGTGGATTGCACCGGCTGGCCTCTGTTCTTTATGCGTATTTCAGTCTGCCCTTCGGGACGGGGATATCCCGGCCCATCTCCTGCGCGACTTCGATCCACTCAGCTATCACCCGCTCGGCGTTCTTCAAGGCGTCGGCCCTTGTTTCACCGTCCGCCATGCAACCGGCAAGCTCCGGGACTTCCGCGATAAAGGCGTTATCGTCTGCGCTCCAGTAAAGAATGATCTCGTACTTAGTCAATGATTTCACCTCCCAGGTGGTATTTCAAGATAAGCTGTCTAACCTGTCTCACCTGATAGACTTTTACTTTTCCGTTCTGTGGCTGTAGATTTATGATTTCCTCCACATCGTCCCGCGTGTATATGAAATGATCTCCACGGGTACGGCGATGAAATCCAAGCCGCACTAGAAGCGCCTGCAAATCGGAGAACATGATGCTTGCATCCTGCGTCCCGTTCAGTATTGACAGCAGAGTTTTCTTGTGCTGGCTCATTCCTCCGCCTCCTGGCCGTGTTCTTCCATGAAGGTATCTATCGCGACGGTAAACACAGCATTTGGAGTTGTCCCTGCCTCTTTGCAGGCGGCTTTGAACCTCTCGGCCTTGTCCTTGCGAACCTTGCAACCCAAGACAGTCATATTCGCGGCAATATATTTATTGTTTGCCTTCCTCTTGGCTTCTGTCAATGACATACTACCCCCTCCTATCATGGAGTATACCACAAAGGAAAAGGTTTAACCATGCACACAATAGACAAAATACATGGTTTAACTTTGTGCAACATCCCATATTGATTACATGGTTAAACCATGCTATAATCATAATCGAAAAGGGCAAGGGAAGCTGCCAGCGACAAAGCAGCGCGGTAAGACCGGGGATCAGAAAGAGAGAGAATGAGACGCTAAGGCTAGAGACTCACGCCCTCCCCGGCGCGGCTACCCAATGCCGATATAAGAAAGGAGAAAGCATAATGAGCATGAACGAAATCCAAGCCAAGGTAAACGACCTCCGCGAGTATCGCCGGATGGTGGAGGACCTGGAAGCGGAAATCACCGCAATTCAGGACAGTATCAAGGCCCACATGGACGCCTCCGGCGTGGATGAACTGACCGGCCCGGATTACAAGGTGACCTGGAAGACCGTCGAAACCGCCCGCTTCGACAGCGCCAGCTTCAAAAAAGCTCACGCCGACCTCTACGACAGCTTCATGAAGAAGGGCTCTACCCGGCGCTTCCTGATTGCGTAACAAGCGCCCCCTGCGAGAACGCCGACCAAAGCTCACTCGCAAGAGGCACAGGACCAAAACCGCGCGGGGCGGCTGGTAGATCCATTATACCGGCCGCCTCTCCGGAAGTCAAGAAAGGAGGTTTGAAAATGTCCAAGCGCCAGGAATGGGAGGCCCTCGGAGAGACGGGGCAATATCAGATGGTCGTCAACGTGATTGCGAAGTATGCCCGGAAAAAGGGCGTCAAGCTGAATCCGCTGGATTATGCCGGTGAGGTCTGGATCAAGACCACGGAGAAGATCGACGAATCGGAGCTTGACCTTCTGCTGATCGTCTGGCGGGCGGCGGAATCCGCAATCGGGAGAGAGGCCCGCGCTTGCCGCCGGATGCACGAGGCGGACAATTTCGTGATCGAGGGCGCGGACGGTGACGGTCTGGGGCAATTCCTGGATATGGTCGCCGGTTCCGGTTCCGTCGAGGCGGAGGCGATTCTTCGGGTAGACTTCGGGCGCTTCTATGACACCTTGGACGCCAGTAACAAGAAGCTGGTAAGCGGACGGGCTGCCGGGTATCTGTTCCGGGAGATCGGCCCGACGCTCCCCAAGAAAATGTCTCATGCGGCTATGGAGCATCGGCTTTCCCGGCTGGAAAAGCGGGTAGCCTCCTTCATCGGCTGAAAAGAAAAAACGTGGGGGCGGCCTTGTGTCGCCCCCGGAAGAATCGAAAGGAGAAGACAATGAATCTCTTTACTATGAACCAGCTCGTCTCAACGGATTGTGTCGTTTATGAGATCATCAACAGTGTCGAAGAAACGGAAACGCTCCTGCGGTGCTGCTGGATGCGCTTTTTCGGTACGCTGGGGGAGGATGACCAGCCCAAGGACAATCTCCAGGAAATCGGGGTGCTTCTCAGCGTTTGCTGTGATCGGCTGTATGATGCGCTCCTGCGGTACAAGCTGGCCGTGGGGAATGACGGCCCCGATGTAGACAACTACTTTTCGGAGGCAAAAGATTTTCAGGAGATCCATGAACTGAGCCGACTTTACAATGCGGTCCATGAGCGGGAACGGAAACTCAGCGGCTCGGAACGGTCCGCCTTGGAGGCGAAGCGAAAGGCAATCGCAAAGCTGCCGCCTCCCTCCGCAATTCAAGCTCTGCGGGATCTTTTGGGAGGAGGTGACACGATTGCTGAGTGATGCCGATAAGCGCATGGTGGAGATCGTCGCCGCCAGGTTCCGGGAGGATATCGAATCCGAGAAAACCGGGAATCCGCTCGTTGCGTATGGCCGGGAGGTTCTGAACATCGAGGACAACACGCCGGTCGCCGGGATTTGGTGGGGGTATTTCATCGGCTTCGGCGCAGGGATCGCGTTCACGGCGGAGGATGAAAACCGGGACTAGACCCCAAATCTTACGGAGAGACACGCCGTGTGGTAATGTAATCGTGAGGCGCTGACCTATCGGCAACACGGGGAGAAAGGAAAAGGACATGAACACCGAAGAAAAGACCATGAACGAAACCCGGGGCAATTACGATCCCCATGCGAGAATCAAATGTTGCCTCTGTGGACAGGAGATCGAGAGTTGGCAGAGCAACAACCCATGGCCCCTGGTTGACAACGAAGAAAGCCGTTGCTGCTATGATTGAAACGCCCATCATGTCCTCCCGGCACGATACGCGATGATCGTGAAAAGGACCTCATCAACGCCCGCAGGGAGCCGCATATAAAAGAACGGGATTTCTTTGACCTGACAGCCTACGGGCAATTTATCACATTCGAGCTAAGATAAGCGAAAAGCGAGAACGGGGGCGGCGAAAACCGTCCCCGTCCCCTTTGGTGTACCATCCCGAACACCATTCCCCAAAAGGAGGAGGAATGCGGCAAGCATCAGACCATGAGCGTTGCCTCATTCTTATGGAATCCCTTGCGGGGAGTTCCCGTTATGAAATAGCATCCAGCGCGTCCCTGAGAGCCCTTGCTTCTTCGAGGGTAAACCACTGTTCGGAACGCTGGACCTCTTTTCCCGTGCTGTAGACCGTCCACTTGGTGATATGGACTCCACCGGGCTTGACAAGCATCCGCAGTTCATCATGCTTGCTTTGTGTCGGCCCGGAAAAAAACGTGATCGTTCGCGGGGAAGGGTCTTCCCCATACGGAACGAATTTGCTTTCCTCCATTATAAGACCTCGCTTTTGTTCAGGAGGCGCAGCACGTTCCGCTGTGTCTCGTTCAGCCGGAGTTCGCTAGTCCGATAGGACGGCATACGACGCCTGTTCCGTTCCCGAATCTGAATGCCTTGGAGGATGCCGAAATCCCCCTTTTCCGCCGCCGCCCATGCCTCGGCTTCCTTTCCGGCTTCCGCCAGGACCCGGTTATACTCGGCTTCGCCGCCCTCGATAACGACATAGGCATTGATCCAGATCAGGATTCCGAGATCGGGATGCTCGTCCAAGAGGTAGGCCGGAACTGCGGAAAAGTGCGGCACGTCGCGCACAATGAGATCCGTCACATGGTGGCCCATGCTCACGGCGATATTCATTGCTTTCTTCGCGGCCAGGAGCATTTCCGGGTAGCCCTGATACCATAGCGCGGAAAGGAAAACGCCCTTCTGCGTCTCGCCGGTGGCAGTATTCAGCCTGACGATATCCAGCATGGCGGATTGTTCATCCTCACCGGCAGAATACCATTTTTCTGTAAAAGCTCGTGCAAGCTCAGGAATCTCGCTCATTTTTCTTTCCTCCATTTATAAGTTTATTTTACACCGGAATATCTCGAATTTCAAGTATTATCCCGGACATAGACGCTATTTCTGAGTGCCAATGTAAGGCTTGACTCCGGCACGTTTGCGCACCATCTTACGGAGTTCATCATCGTGTGTTAAGATGGCGATGGTCTCCGCAGCACAGGCGAAAAGCATTTCCAAGGAAGCGCCATTTTCAAGCCCCTGGATAAGCGCCAGCCGTGCGATCTCCAAGGTTGACGGTTTACCCGGTTCCGGCGTCGGCGTTGCCCTGGCCGCTTCCTGCGGCCTCTGACGGGCAGAGTTTACATAACTTGCTCTCACTTGTGATGTGCCTCCTTCCCTGCATAGGCGCGATAAAGATGCAGCCAGTCCTCCAGGCCCATAACAACGCGCCATTTCTGCCCATTGCCGCGAGCAAACAGCACCGGCACCCCGCCGAAGTATTCGGCATCCTCCTGGGCCTGCCGCAATGCGGCTGCAACGTCCACAACTTCCCGCCGTTTCAGTTCTGCATGTATTCCGGGAAGCCCTACTATATCCGGCTCGGCCCCGAAGGAACAGGGGATGCCGGGACGGGTATCATATCCATAACGATTGAGAATTTCGCTCAATTCCCGCTCGCCCCGTCTACCTTTTTGCTGCGATGCCCGCCCCAAATCCTACACCCCCAGCCTATCCGCCAGCACCTGAAGCTGGCGCTCATATTCTTTTGGCGGAAGCCCCAGGCTTTGTAGTTTCCGCTTCCCACGCTCGTATTCTGTCCAGGGGTTCTTTTCCTTTTTCATTGCCGCGCCTCCTGCAGAGCCGGGTTAATGAGGTAGCTTCTCCGGCTCCGCCCCTGATACCCGATGCTGGTCTCCGTGACGCGGATGTATCCGCGTTCTTCCAGGGCGGTGAGTGCTTCTTCCATCTCCCGCGCCCTCTTAAAATGCCCCTGGCAGAGCTTTGTAAGGTCCGAGCGCGAAATTTCGCTTTGGCCGATGATTCGGCGGGCGATGTACTTCGCGTCTTCCTCAGTCTTGCTTGCTCCCATCAGCCCGAATGCGGCCTGAGCGTGTAGCCCCAGGAATTCCCCAATGGATATTGCGGCCGCGAAAGTCTCAGGGCTGACAGGTCCCGCTGCAGGCCTCGACACAACACCACAGTGGAGGATGGCAGCGATCCGGCAGACAGCGCCGACCAGCTTTCCCGCCCAATCTCTGATAGTTTCCCATTCATAGCCCAGCCGCTTTTCTACGGTTTCCTGGAACTCGCAGCGCAGCCGGTCAGCCTCTCCGGAGAGGGTGATAACCCCTTCGTCCTCTGCCTCCAGGAGACGGCGGATAAACACGTAGTATGCCTCCCTGACTCCGGCAGGGACAGATTCCGGGTTGACCTTCCGATGGCCGATGTTACCCCGGCATATTGCATACAGAAAGCGCCCGCACAGTCCGCGACCACGAAAGGATGAATTGTCCATGATGCCGGATAAAACATCAGGCTGGACGGCTAGGAGCGTCGATAGACGCGGGTTCTCGATCCGATTGCTTGCCCGCCCCATGCGATCTACGGTGAGAGGGTCGCCTGCATGGCCCTTCAGGTACACATCGAGGTTTAAACCACGCTCATATCTTCCGCGCATCGCGTCGAAGACCCCTCCCTCTGAGGAACATAGGGTGATTGCACCGCCCTGCTGCTCCATCAAGTCCGCCAGCCGCTCCGGGGTGGCGTCGTCCGCCAGCAGGCGCAGCTCGTGGAAATCCCGGAACTCCGCCAGCTCAGCGGCCAGGTCAAGGGCGTCCTGGCGCTTCTTCTCCCGCTCGTCGGCCTTGCCCCTGACGGCAGCGGTTTCGGCGGAGGTCTTCATGCCCTCCAACAGCTTGCGCTCGGTCCTGTTCTGCGCGATCAACGGCGCGTCGATCTCCCGGCGATCCCGCTCGAAATCCCTGAGGGGTCTCGTCACAGCGGACAGGACGGCGGATTTTCGTTCCGCAGGCGGGGCTACGACAAGGGTAAACAGGTTAAGCGGCTCCATCCAATCCGGCGTGATCTGGACGGAGTATCTTCGCTGCAGCGCCGTTGCCATGACGCCTAGGGACAATAGTGCCGACATCTCCAGCGGCGTCTGCGTACTTTCCGTCAGGGCCTCAATGAATGCCTCCACGGGACCCGGAAGGGCTTCGGTGGGGAAGCTCGGCAGGGTGTAGCTGTCGAAGGGGACAGGATCGGACCAAGGTACATCTGCCTGCGGCTCGTCGGCAGCGTCGGATAAGGATTCCCCGCGCTCCAGACGGGCGTAGGCGGCGAAAATGATCTCGTCTTGCGTAGCCCCGACCCGCTGCATCCGTTCGATCTCATCCAAACTCAGGCCAGCCTCAAGGACAGCGGAGAGTTTATCGTATTCCATCGCCCTTGTCCTCCTCCGGGACTCCAAGCTGTTTGAGCAAGGCGGGGACATTTATAAAATAGGTAGTCCCGGACTTTACGTGAGGGATACTTCCGTCCTTGCAACCGTTCCGAAGAAAGAAAGCGGAAAGCCCCGTTGTCTGGACGGCTTCTGTGATCTTCTGAAACGGCTTCACGCCTCGTCCGCCTCCTTTGCCAGCTCGTCGATAATTGCCATGATCCGCGCCTTTTCTTCATCCGGCAGCTCCTTCCGCAGCTTTCGGGAGAAATTACCATCGTTCACGCCGACCTTCTCCGCGATCTGCCAGAGGCGTATACCGCGCTCCTTCGCGGCCTCCCTGATCCGTTCATTCGCCATATTTCCATTACCCCCCCCCTTGACACCAGGACGGAACTGTGATACCCTGAATATAGGGTGTTGCTGTTGTTACTGAAATCAGGATAACACAGGCGAATGGTTATGTCAACCACATCTCTGAATATGGGAAAGACGGCTTGATACCCCAAATATAGGAGGAATCGATATGAGCAGAATTAGGTTCCGGGATGCGCGGACACAATACAATCAGCACGGCGAGCAAACCACACTTTCGGTATCTAAGGCAACCGGCATTACACATTCTCTGTTGGAGGACCTGGAACACTCCGACCGAAACGTAGGGTACAAAACTATAGCGGTTCTGGCAAAATACTATGGCGTTTCGTGTGATTATCTCATGGGACTTACAGATTCTCCCAAGATGTCGGAAGAAGTGAAGACGGTAGAAAGCAACTTTGGCCTAAGTCATAAGGCGGCAAGCGAACTTGTAACGCTACACGGGAATTATCAGCGCCGTGTTGATGCGCTGAGTGCGATCATGGAGCAAGATGAGTTCCGTGGTTTTCTGGACGCGATTGATTTCTGTGCGCGATTTGGAGAATGGCCGACATACTTTGAACAATCTTTGAAGAATCACGATGAGCTGACAAAGAGTGAAGAGGGAAAAACCACAACGGAAGAAATCCTTGTTCGCAAAGATCGGGCAGCATATAGGACAGCGGCAATCTATGAGCCGCAATACCTTATTGGAAAAATAGCTGAGCGGCTGATAAAGGCGTCTGAAAAGAAAGCAAAGAGAAGGGAGGCGGAAAAGAATGGCAACGGTCACGAAGAAGCAGACGAAGGACGGTAAGACCTTCTATGAAATCCGGGTCCGTCTTCCTGGCGGAAAGGGTACGCCTACAACGCGGTGGTATGAGCCGGTGGGTTGGAGCAAGCGGGCCATTGAAAAGGAATTAAGCCGCCAGGTAGGGGAGTTTGAGACGCGAATCCGGGATGCGGTAAGCGCCGGGGAGGCTGTCACCAGGGCGGAGCGTAAAGAGGAAGAACGAAAGGCGGCGGAGGAAGCCGCGAGAATTCTGACCCTCCGGCAATATGCCGAACAGGTGTTCATGCCGTCGATCTCGATCCGCTGCGCGGAGAATACCCGCTCCTCCTATCAATCGAATCTGGACCGCTGGATTCTCCCGGTTCTCGGAGAAATGAAGATGCCGGAAATCTCGTCGGCGCAGGTCACGGCGCTGTTGCTGAAGATGCAGGCGGATGGCAAGGCTCACGGAACGGTTATCAAAATTCTCGTCATCCTTCAAAGCCTGTTCAAGATGGCCTTCATGCAGGATATGATTGACCGGAATCCTATGCATAAGGTTGAACGGCCCCGGCCCCGGAAGGACGAGAAGGTTAGAGACGAAGCTGACCTTGCATTGACGGCGGATCAACTCAGCGATGTGCTGTCCTGTTTGCAGAATGAGCCTTTGAAATGGCAAGCGTTTGTAACGCTGGCTGCGGACAGCGGAGCTCGCCGGGGCGAGCTGTGCGGCTTGCAGTGGTCAGATATCGACTGGAAAGAATCCTCTCTGAAGGTGCGTCGGAATTTGCAGTACACGAAGGATAAAGGCATTTTTGAGACTTCTCCGAAGACGCGGAAGTATCGCGTGGTCGATATCGGGCCAGAAACGCTGAGCCTGCTCCGCCAGCTGCGGGATGAACAAGCCTCCTCCTGCGTGTCAAAGTGGGTATTCACACAAGATGGCACCGCTGACCCCATGCACCCGCAGACGCCGACCCGATACTTCAAGAAGTTTGGGAAGCGATACGGCATCGAAAACTTCCACCCGCATCTTCTCCGCCACACGTCCGCCTCCTTGGCGCTGACCTCCGGGGCGGATATCAAAAGCACAGCGGACCGGCTGGGACACTCCGAAGCCGTCCTCCTGAAGAAATACGCGCACAGCAACCCTGAGAGTGTACGTCGGGCAGGGCAGACCGTACGGGATGCCGTGAAGAAGCTCTCCTGAGTTCATCATTTCCATCAATTCCATCATTTCAAATAGATAAGGGCAGGAAAAAAGCCGGACAGGAAAAGCTCCTGTCCGGCTTGAAATTCGAGCCTCATGTGAGTTTTTGTGTGAGTTTCTATGAAAACGGTGATGTGCTAGAAAATCCAAAATACGCCGAAAAGTTACGGAAAACATACAAAAAGCCCTGAAACCATCAAGATTTCAGGGCTAAAAGTTGGAGCTGCTGCCCGGATTCGGACCGGGGACCTCATCCTTACCAAGGATGCGCTCTACCGACTGAGCTACAGCAGCGTTGGCGACCCGGAACGGGCTCGAACCGTCGACCTCCAGCGTGACAGGCTGGCGTTCTA
>JAEEGL012622661.1_pt1 | contig 11420 bp, 2 predicted proteins | sample 9134231 | NCBI WGS metagenome assembly JAEEGL01 (sample SAMN16246548, study PRJNA631951) | gut metagenome | biome: gut microbiome; feature: rumen; material: fiber-attached | host: Bos | place: Iran: Karaj | collected 2018-10
CAGCGTGAAGATCGGCTCCTTCTTGCCCGGCAGCGTCGCGCCCTGAATGCCTACGCCCACCGAATAGATCGAATCTCTGGCCTTCTCCGTCACACGCACGGCCTCCTCCAGCGGAAGCTTCGCGCACGCGCCGCCCGCGATCTTCACGATGAATACGTCGCCCGCGATGCCGCGCCGGTCGCTCCGCCGCTCCATCGGCGCCGAAGCCACGTCATCCCAGTTGCGCACCGTGCGCACCTTGATGCCCTCGGCCTCCAGCATCTCGGCCGCCTTGTCGAAATTCATCACGTCGCCCGCATAGTTGCCGTACACGAAGAGCACGCCCGCTCCCCGATGCGCCGCACGAGCGATGGACGCGATCGTCACCGGATCCGGCGAAGCGAAGATATTGCCGTTCGCCGCGCCGTCGCCCAGGTTCTCGCCCAGGAAGAAGCCGAACATCGGCTCATGCCCCGAGCCGCCGCCCAGGATCAGGGCGACCTTCCCGTCCGGGATGTTCCTGCGCACGAATCCCTGCACGCCCGGCACTGCCATATACTCATCACCGTAAGCCGCAAGGAAGCCCTCGCCGCACTCCTTCACGACCTCCAGCGGGTCGTTGATGATCTTCTTCGAGACCAGCTCCGCGCCTCGCTTCGCCTCACCGATGCTCTCCGGGTCCGGATCCGGCGTCTTCTCGCCGCGGATGAAGTCCGCCATCTCCTGGAAGATCAGCCAGGTGCTCGAAGCGCCCGCGTCCTGATGGCCGATCGCCCGCTCCATCAGATTCTTCGCGCGCCCGAACTTCGCCACATACTTCTTGGACGCCTCCATGCCCTCATAAGCCGCCTTTGCGGCCGCGTCGAGCATTTCCTCAAACGACTCCGAGACGTGGCTCTTTAAGGCTTCTACGGCCGGATACAGGGCATCTACCATCGTCTTGTCGCCCGGCTGCGCGTGCCCCAGCTCCTGGATCGCCCGCAGGCCCTCCGCCATGCGCGCCGCGAAATCCTCGGTGCTCATCTCCTGCATCGGAGCGCCCTCCTTCGCGTTGCCCGCGAACATCGTCGAGAAAATCATTCCTGACGCGCCGCCCATCGCGGTCTCCATCGCCTTCGCGGTATCCGAGTACAGCTTGCCGATATCGTCCCCGTCCGCTTCCTTCTCCAGGACCTCCCTGGCCGCCTTCATGCCGATCACCATGCCGGTGCCGTGGTCCCCGTCGCCGATCGCCGCGTCCGCTCTCGTCAGATACGGCTCATTTCGCATAATCCGCTCCGTGCAGGCAAGAAGCATCTCCCGCACCTGCTCATACGTCAGAGAATTCATTTCCCCTCCTCCTTTAAGAACTCATACCATTTGTCTACGATATAATGCACCGAGTCATCCGACTGCCAGAAGAAGCCGAGCCTCTCCAGATAGCCGTGGAAGGTGCCTTCGTACATCACATAGTCGACCTTCACGCCCGCGTCCTCCAGCTTCTGCACGAACTCCTCGCACTGCTGGCGCAGGAAATCATACTCCGCAGTCAGCATGATCGTGGGCGGAAATGCCTTGAAGTCGTGATACAGAAGAGGCGAGGCGATCTCGTCGTCCGCCGGCGTCGTATCCCGCAGATACGCGTCATTTAAGTCGCGCCCGGTCTTATAAAGCCCCAGTGTCTTGCCCGCCACCAGCGGATGCAGGTTCTTGCCGTACGCCTCAAAATCCCACACGTCATAGCTGTGATCCGAGAAATCCAGCGCCGGATAATACAGGATCTGCGTGTCCATATAGTGCGTCTCCCGGTCGAGGATCGCCACCGAAGCCGTGATATTGCCCCCGGCCGAATCGCCCATCACCGCGATGCGCTCCGGGTCCACCCCGTACTTCTCCGGGTTCTCGTGAACCTCCTTGAGCACCTCGTAGCACTGGTTCACCGCGGTCGGGAAGACCGCCTCCGGCGAGAGCGTGTAATCCACATAGATCACCACGCCGTTCATCACCTCGGCGATCCGCCGGTTGATGTTGTTGAGCCTCTTTAACGCGCCCATACACCAGCCGCCGCCGTGGATATAGAACATGCAGGGCGCCGGACCGGTAAGCCCCTTCGGCACGTAATGCCGGAACATATAGCCGTCCCTCTGGTAATCCGTCTCCACGATATCCTTCGCCAGGTCAATCAGCGGATAAGAAGGGACGTCATCCGGGTAGCGCATCGCTCCCACGTTAATCCCGCAGACCACCGGCCCCTTCGGCACATTCGGGTCCTTGGGCGCCTTCGCCCGCTCCGTATAATGCTCCCAGATAAAGCCGTCCATCCCGAACTCATTCTTATCGCGCGCAGGAATCACCTTTTTCACCATTGATCCACTCCTCCTGTTATTCGTTTGTCATCACGCAGCTCATACATTCATCGTACGATTCTGCCCTGCAAATGTCAAATCCATCCGTGAGACACTTTCCACGCCGGGCGCAGGCTCATTCCCAGCCGAGCGCCTCCTCGCGGATATTCCACAGCACGTCCGCCTCCGCCCGGAACTCCGAGGGAATCTTCTCCGGATCGCCCGCCATCGCATAGACCGGGACGTTCGGGCTCTCATCCTCGTTGTAGAACTGCCAGAAGACCACACGCATCCGCACATTTCTCCGGTCCGGCCGCACGAACATCTCGGCGGCAGCCTCCTCCGCGCTCTCCGGCGGCTCATCCGACAAGATCCCCAGAATCACCTTCTGCCCGTCAAGCTCCGCATCCAGCGCGTTCAGGCACCGGTAGGTCTCCTCCTGCTCCTCACAGTGCCAGACGAACCCCTCGGCCCGCTTCTGGATCCTCTGCTGCATCCGTACCGACCCGTCGTTATTCTCACCCCACATCAGGCCCCGGTCGCTGATGTAGAGCCAGTCAAGCTCCTTTGCGCCATCGGCCATATATGCCAGGGTATTGCGCGAGAACTCGAACTCCCCGCCGTAATCCTTGAACCAGTCCAGTTCACCGGTTCTCCCGCTCACCGGCGACTGCGCCTTCGAATAGTAGAACACATCCTGGACCGGATCCTCGAACTCCTCGATCGGCCGGTCCGGGAATAACGCATCGATCATTTCCTTCGAATAATGCGTCGAAGGATGCTCATACTCCTCCCTGCACAGAAACCAGCCCCAGGTGCCCGGATTCCGGTCAAGCTCATCCTCGATCAGGTACCGGAAATCCTCGCCGGACTGATCCCCCTTATAATCCCGGTAGTCATAAAACTCTCCGGCATAATATACCTGGCTTACAAACTGGGACTTCATGGCAAATACATTCTGAAACGACTTGTCCGAGGACACTCTCACGACCGTGATCCTCGAAGGCAGCCCCTTCGCGCTTCGCTCCGCAAACTTCTGCCACTCCTCTTCCCCGGATACCATCTCTGTGCCCTTCACCACGAGAACCCCGGACGCCGGATAGAACGAAGTCTCTTCATCCTCCCGAAAACCGCTCATCTCCTCGGCCCACACAAGCGCAAGCTCATCGATCCCCAGAAGGATGTCCGCCTCCTTCCGGTACTCCTCCGCAACGGTATCCTGCGCCTCCCGGTTCACCTCCGAGACCTCACCGTCCCAGCAGAGCACGAACATCCGCTTCTCGCGCAGATCCGGCCGGACCCACATCTCTCTCCAGAGCGTCCGGAAGTCCATCTCCTCGCGGTCCGTCAGCACCAGGAACCTCCGGCCCCCGGAACCGCCTTCCTCCACAAAGAGCAGATGCGCGTATACACTCTCCTTCTCATCAAAACGGAGCCTGTACGCTCCCTCCCGGAAGATAACCTCCCAGATCTCTTCCTCACTCTCTACGAACACATTCTTGTAGACGATCCTGACAGACTCCCCCTCCGCGGGCTCCTCCATCAGATGCCGCAGCCCCTCCTCGGGGATCTGCATCCTTCCCCTCTCCCACACGATGCCCTCCGGCTCCGGGCTCTCTTTCTTGCATCCGCCGGCACAGAAAATAACTGCGAGCACCACCAAAGGCAGTATCCACTTCCTCTTGCTCATTTCATTTCCTCCGATATCTTCTCTCTCACGAACCGCCGGCACCGTGCGCCGGCTCCTCATATGCCCATATTATACAACATTTCCCGAACCCCCGCAATAAAACGAAAGGGCAGCAGCCTTAATGGCTGCTGCCCCCCGTTTGGGAAGAATCCATGATTCGGTAATAGTCCTCAATTATCTGCGGACCTTCCGCTTGTCATCGACAAGCATCATGCCCACCAGACCGCACATGCCGGACAGCATCACGATCACCCATACAAGCATCTTGGACTCGTCGCCGGTCTTAGGAGTTTCCTTCTCGACATCCGTAGGATCCTCAACGCTTGCCTTGTCCTCAACATACGGCTTATCCGGATCCTCGGTATCGGCCTTGGCCGTTACCTCGTTGAGAACCTTCTTCGCCTCCGCATCGGCCTTGGTGACCACATACGAAGTCGTGTAAGTCTTGCTCTCGCCCGGCTTCAGCTCGGCGATGGTCCACTTCGCGCCTGTCAGTTCATCCTCGACAACCACGTTCAGCAGAGTGCCCTCGCCGTCGTTGGTGACAACGATCTCATACTTGATCGTCTCGCCTTCCTTGTAAGCCTTGCCGTCCTTCGGCTTGCTTACGGTTCTCTTCTCGACCTTGATCGAGTAGGTAGGAGGCTGATACGTATTCTTGAAGCTTCCGCCGCCGCTGTACGTACCGGTCACATCCAGGGTTCCGTCGCCGTTGTCGGCCACGGTCACCGTCAGAGTTTCCACATGCTTATCGTACGTGACGAACTTCTGCTCATCATCGATCTCAACGATGGTGTAGGTGAAGGTCTTGCCCACATCCTCCTGCGTGAAGGACAGTGCGTCGAAGGTGACCTTGCCGGACACCGCGTTGGTCTTGGTCTGCAGCTTGTTTCCTTCGGAATCGTACAGCTCGAAGGTGAACTGTCCTTCTTCCAGAGCCTTGCCGGTGAGTGCCTTCGTCACGGAAGGAGTATACTCGCCCTCCGCCTCGTAGGTGTTGGTAAATCCATCGGTCTGGCTGTAGGAAATCTCAGCTACCAGGTTGCCCTTCAGATCATCGGTTACAGTCACCGTTACGGTGATCGTCTGCGTGTCGTAGGTTACGCCGCCCAGCTCGCCGATGGTCTCACTGATCGTGAAGGTGTAAGTTCCGACCTTATCGAAGGTGATATCCGAGAACTTCACGGTACCGTCCGCTGCGTTCTTGACATTCTCCACCAGGTTGCCGTCGCCGTCCAGCAGCGAGAAGCTGAACTCGTCTGCATTCAGGTCACGGCCCTCCAGGGTCTTCTTGGTCTCCGGAGCAATCTTCACAGGTGCCGGAACATAAGTGTTATCAAAGGTCTTCTTGGCGCTGTAGAGAACCTCAGCGACCAGGTTACCCTTTAAGTTGTCGGTCACGGTAACGGTGACTTCGACCTTGCCCTCGTCGTACGTTACGCCGCCCAGGCCGTCATTGACCTCAACGATCGTGTACTTGTAGGTTCCGGTCTTGTCATAGGTGATCTCGCTGAAGGTGATGCTGCCGTCGGCTGCATTCTTCACGGTCTCAACCACATTGCCGTCCTCATCCAGAAGCTGGAAGCTGAACTCGCCCTCATTCAGGTCGCGGCCGGTCAGGTTCTTGTCAGCCTCAGGCTGAACCTTCACAGGTTCCGGTACATAAGTGTTATTGAATTCCTTGTCTTCCGGATAAATCACTTCCGCGATGTAGACACCCTCGACATCGTCATAGGTGACAACCACCTTCACGATGATCTCAGAAGTATCGTAGGTCACACCGCCGAGAGAACCGGAATCCTCGGTGATCTTGTAGTAGTAGGTTCCTGCCTCGTCGTAGCTGATAGTCTCGAAGTTGACCAGGCCCGCGGCATCATTGGTAGCCGTCAGGGTCAGTCCGGGCACCTGCTCGACCGTCTCGATCTCAGCAGCCTTCTCTTCCTCGTCGACCTTCTTCTCGTCGTCGGCAATGACTTCGTCCTTGGTCTCCTCGACTTCCTTCTCAGCCTCGGTTTCCTTCTCGGTCTCGGTCTCCTTCTCAGCCTCGGTCTCAGCCTCGGTCTCAGCCTCGGTCTCCTTCTCAGCCTCAGTCTCGGCCTCGGTCTGTACCTCGGTCTCAGCCTCGGTATCCTTCTCAGCCTCGGTCTGTGCCTCAGTCTCGGCCTCGGTCTCAGCCTCGGTCTCAACCTCAGTCTCAGCCTCAGTCTCGGTCTCGGTCTCAGAAGTCTCCTCGATCTTCTTCTCGCCAACCGTCTCAAGCTCGACGAAAGCCTTGCCGGTACCGGTTACGACTGCAGCCGAATCCTGAATCTCAGGAGCCTTCTCGTCGGTCGTCTCGTCGGACTTCTTCGAGGTCGTCTCCTCGGACTTCTTGTCGGTCGTCTCGTCAGCCTTCTTCTCGGTCACAACCGTCTTCTTGACCGGGTTGCCGTTCTCGTCAACCTCGACCAGAGTGAAGGTGAACTCACCGGCCTCAAGGTCTCTGCCGGTCAGGGCCTTGTTGACACTGATGTTCGCCTCGGTCGGATCCGGCGTATAGGTGTTCACGAAGATGGTCTTCTCTCCGTAGGTGACTTCCGCCACCAGCTTGCCGTGCTGGTTATCGGTAACCGTCACGGTCACAGAGATCGTCTCCGTATCGTAGGCGATCTTCTCATTGTCGCCTACAACCTCACGGATCGTGTACTTGTAGGTTCCGGGCATCGTGTACTCGATCTCGGAGAACTTCACAGCACCGTCTGCGTCGTTCTTCACGGTCTCGATCACTTCGCCGTTCTCATCCACCAGTTCGAAGGTGAACTCGCCGTCGCGGAGCTTGCGGCCCTCCAGAGACTTCGCAGCCTCAGGTGCAGCCTTCACAGGATCCGCTCCGTATTCGTTGGTAAATGTCAGGGTCGTCGTGCTCGGCGTGACTTCCGCTACCAGATGTCCCTCGCCGTCATCGGTCACAACCACCGTGATGGTCTTGCCCGTCTCAGCCTCAGCATCGTTGGTAACACCGTCCACAGAGCCGGACTCCTTCACGGTGTAGACGTAGGTTCCGGGTACCGTAAACGTGATCCATCCGAACTCGTAGATATCTACCTCGCCATCCTTCAGGAAGGTCGAATTGTTGCGGATCGTCGTGTTCTCAGGCATCGGGATCTCAACGCCGTCAGGACCGCTGGTCGCCTCGATCGTGAACTCGAACGCGTCCTCGATGTCGATACCGGTCAGGCCTTCAGGAATGATGTACTCCTTGCGCACAGGCGGATCGTACTTCACAGGCTCAGCGCTGTAGGTGTTGACGAAGTTCGTAACCTGGCTGCCGCTGGTAACTTCTGCTACCAGATTGCCCTGGCCGTCATCGGTTACGGTTACGGTCACGGTGTACTCCGTGGTTCCGTTGGTAACGCCGGCGACCGTGCCTTCCTCGGTTACGGTGTAGACATAGGTTCCGGGCTTGTCAAAGGTGAGCTTCGAGAAGTCAACCTTCGTTCCGTCGCCGTCAGGGTTCACCTGCGTATCGATGACATTTCCTTCCGCATCCTTCAGAGTCAGCGTGTACTGGCCGGAGACATCCGGTGCGTTGTTGCCGCTCGCGACTTCCAGAGTCTTGGAAGCGCTCAGGACGATCTCGGTAGGATTCGTCTTATAGGTGTTTTCAAATGCAGTTACCGCGCTGCCCTCGGTGATCGTGGCAGTCATCGTGCCGTCGCCGTTATCCACGACAGTGACAACTACGGTATAGCTGGTGGTTCCGTTCACAACGCCGGGCACATTGCCTGCCTCGGTGATGGTGTAGGTATAGACACCGGGCTCGGTGTAAGTAATCTTGGAGAAGTCAACCTTCGTGCCTTCGCCGTCAGGGTTGGTCTTCGTGTCGATGACGTTGCCTTCCTCATCCATTAAGGTCAGCGTATACTTGCCGGAGACATCCGGTGCGTTGTTCGCGCTTGCGTCAACCTTCAGGGTCTTGGAAGCAGACAGGACGATCTCGGTCTCATCAACCGTGTACTCGTTGTTGAACTCCGTATCATCGCTGTAGACCGGAGTCACGACCAGAGTACCGTCGCCGTTATCGGTTACGGTTACGGTGATGGTAACCTCCAGATCATCATAAGTGATACCGTCGATTCTCTGACCGCCGTTAACCTCAGTCACGGTGTAGGTAAAGGTCTTGCCTACATCATCCAGGTCATAGGTGATCTCGTCGAAGACAACATTGCCATTCGCATCGTTGGTTGCGGTTCCGATCACGTTGCCTTCCGCATCCTTCAGCTCGAAGGTGAACATTCCGGCTTCCAGATCCTTGCCGGTCAGAACCTTCGTAACCTCAGGAGTAAATGCGCCATCCGCCTCATAGACGTTGGTAAATGTCGCATCCTCAGGATCATAAAGCACCGTCGCGGTCATCGTGCCGTCGCCGTTATCCACAACCGTTACGGTCACGTTGATGGTCGACTCATCATAGGTCACGCCGCCAAGGTTGCCCTTGACTTCCTTGATCGTGTAGTGGTAGGTGCCCGCCTCATCGTACTCAATCTCAGAGAAGGTTACCTCGCCGCCCTCGTTCGTCACGGTCTCAATCACCGTGCCGTCCTCAGCGATCAACTGGAAGCTGAACTCGCCGTCCTGCAGCGTACGGCCATCCAGCACCTTCGCAGCCTCGATCACAGCCTCGGTAGGTTCGGGCTCGTAGGTGTTGACAAATGTCGCATCCTCCGGATCGTAAGCAACCGTCGCGGTCATCGTGCCGTCGCCGTTATCAACGACCGTCACGGTTACCGTGATCTCCTGCTCATCATAGGTCACGCCGCCGAGGTTGCCCTTGACTTCCTTGATCGTGTAGGTGTAGGTGCCTTCCTTATCGTATTCAATCGCAGTGAAGGTTACCTTGCCGCCCTGGTTCGTCACGGTCTCAATCACCGTGCCGTCAGCGTCGATCAGCTGGAAGCTGAACTCGCCGTCCTCAAGGTCGCGGCCTTCCAGTTCCTTCGAAGCCTCGATCTGAGCCTCGGTAGGCTCTGCCTCATAGGTGTTCGTGAAGACTACCGGATTCTGAGCGTCTGCAGAGATGCTCGCGATCACCAGGTTGCCTTCGCCGTCATCTTCAACAACGATCGTGACGGTCTTGGTGCCGGTATCGTTGGTTACGCCAGGATACGTGCCTTCCTCGGTCACGGTGTAGGTGTAGGTGCCGGGTGCGTCGAATGTGAAGGTGCCGATGGTGATCGTATCAGCCGTATTCGTCACGGTTCCGGTCATCGTCGTTGCTTCCGGAGCATCGCCATTCGCGGTAACGGTGATCGCGTAGCTCCAAGGATTCGGGCCGGTAAGTCCTTCCGGTACCGACATTTCCTTCTTCACAGGGAAGCTTGCGGTGACAGGAGTCGGGTTGTAAGTATTGGTAACCGTGAAGATGATCGTGCCGTCATCGGCTTCTGTCTTCACAGGACCGGTCTTATCATAGCCTGCAGGAACCGCAGTCTCGTCAGCAGAGTAGTCGATCTCCTCGCCGTCATTGTACTTCGGCAGATCTTCCCAGGTGTACTCCCACTCGCCGTTCGCAGGCAGGGTGACAGGCTCGCCGACAGGTTCGCCGTCGCCGGTCAGCTGGACGGTGATCGAATCCGGACGGATTCCGCCGAGGTCATCATCATCATCCCAGACCTTCACGACCTTGACTTTCGTCACTTCCGGAACGTGAGTGTTGGTGATGGTTCCGTGATCCTCCGCAGGGCTTCCGGTTGTGGAATAACCGGTGATCTCAGACTCGGTCACGGTATAGGTAACTTCCTCGCCGTTCGAGAAACGAGGCAGCCCGGTGTAGGTGATGGTATAGGTGCCGTCGCCGTTATCGACGATGGTAGGCTCAGCGCCTTCGACTGCAGGAGAGAGCGTCAGCTTTTCCTTGAGCTCATCCGCCGTCAGACGAATGCCGTCCTGGTTGTCGCCATCGACCCAGACCTTGGTGATCTCGAGATCGGTCAGCTCATAGTCGTTGGTGTAGGTGACAACATAACTGGTGTTGGTGTTCTCAACCGTACCGGTCGAGGTCTTGCCGCCGATGAACGTCGTATCCTCACCGCTTGTGAGCTCTGCATTGTTGAAAGCAAATCCGGTTGCCAGGTTGCCCTCGGCAAATGTATAGGTAGTTCCGGTAGGCAGGTTGGTGAAACGCAGGTTCCAGCCAGCCTTCATATCGACAGTGATCGGCGTGCCGCTCGGTGCATAGTAATAACCGGAAGAGGAAGGTCCGGTCGCACCGCTGACATTCGCATCCATGACCGCGGCGCCTGCACTGGTGTCATAGATGGAGAACCAGACGTAGTAATCCGAATTCGTGTCATTTGCGCTTCCGTTTGCAGCCTTGGAGTTGTTAACCGTCAGGGTGAACGGGAAGGTTGCATCCTCAGGAGCGTCCTCGCCGGTCACAACCTTGGTCAGGTTCAGGTTGGAACGACGATAGTTGTACGCGTCGAGGCTGGCAGAAGACGTGCCGTTGGAGTAGTACGTCTTGTTGTTGATCGTGTAGGTCTCTGCGCCTGCCGGTGCCGGATGATTCTCATCAACCAGCGTGAGCATCGTCAGTTCGCCATCGATGAGCATCGGATGCACAACCGGAGATACGAGCTCCCAGTTGTACTGCTCCGGGCCAAGCTCTGCGAAAGTGAAGTCATGGCCTTCCGCTCCCGGAAGCACCTGGCCGTTCTTGATGATACCGGGTGAGATGAAGATATTCTCAACTGTCCACTCAGGGTCAGACAGTGTTACATCGGTGAACTCATCCTCATCCATAAGGACGGTCATATCGATGGTTCCGACCGCACGGGCGTCGAGCTCATTCTCCCATTTCTTGCTTACCGACATCGTTGCGGAGTCGGTCCGGACGGGATCGGGGTTCGTGTATGCAACCGCAGACTCGTCAGCATCGGTACGGGTATCATCCCAGTCCAGCGACGCAGAGGTGTTGGTACGCAGGGAATAGGTGCCGTTGCCATTATCGACGATGTACTTCTGGACCTCAGGATCCAGGTCAGCGTATGCGATATCGCCGTTCTTCAGCTGGGCGATGGTGTCATACGTGTACTGGCTGGGATAGCAGTCAAATGTGACGGTATACTTCACGCCGTCATCCAGCACGCCAACCGAAGAGAGATCCCACTCAACTGCGCCATTTACAAACTGAGCCTCAGGTGCGTCGGTCCACTCGACACCGTCCTTGTAGTACTTGAAGGAAGAGGTATCAACCTCAAGCAGTTCAACAACGCCACTGGAAGCGGTTACCTGGTTGGTGGTACCGTCTTCGATCTCGACAGAGCCGATACCTGCCTTCTCGATCTGGGCGAGAATCGATGCCAGAGCATTCTGGAGATCGGTCGTGTTCGCAGCAGAGAAGTAGTTGCCGGCAGGTGCGCCCGCATCTGTCGTCAGGGAACGCATAC
>JAEEGL013316114.1_pt1 | contig 11420 bp, 10 predicted proteins | sample 9134231 | NCBI WGS metagenome assembly JAEEGL01 (sample SAMN16246548, study PRJNA631951) | gut metagenome | biome: gut microbiome; feature: rumen; material: fiber-attached | host: Bos | place: Iran: Karaj | collected 2018-10
CACCCACCAACACGTTGCTGCCTTCGCGCACCGTCTCGATATGTTCGGTATAGCTGTTAAGGGTGATGCACGGCACAGTGTTGAACGTGGCTTCTACGGCCACATAGCCTGAGTCGGTGACGATGCCCATGGCATTCGACGTAAGCCAGTCGAGCTCCAGATAGCTCATGGGCGTGATGAGTCGGAGGTTGGCGATGTCGTCTTGTTCCTTACCTATCTCCTCCACGGTCTGTTGTGCCAATCCCCTGAGGGGAGCCACGACAGGAACGTCACCAGCCGCCTTCATCATACTGCCGAGCATGGCTGAAAGATTGTCGCGGTCGGCGATGAGAGCCTTGCGGTTGAGCGTGAACACGATATATTTTCCCGGTTCCAAGCCCAGTTCATCGGCCACAGCGGGCCGTTGCCAGCGGTTGCGGTTGGAGCGCAGCGTGTCCATCAGGATGTTACCCACTTTGTAGATTTGCGAGAGGTTGGCGCCTTCGCGTGTGGCAATATTCGAGGCTCCGTCGCCAGCGGTGAAGAGCAGGTCGGACAGTCCGTCGATGACCAGACGGTTGATTTCTTTCGGCATCTTAATGTCGAACGAACGTGTGCCGGCCACGAGGTGCGCCAGCCGTATGCCTTGTTTTTTGGTGACGATGGCAGCAGCCATGGTCGATGCGAGGTCGTCAACGACAATCACCACATCGGTGGGATACTGTTCGAGGTAACGCTCAAACTCACCCATCACGCGCCCTGTGATTTCATTGAGTGATTTGCTGTCAACACCCAGGAACACATCAGGACGGTCAATCTGCAAGTCGTCGAAGAGGCTCTTTTCCAATGTGGGATCACTCTCCACGCCAGCATAGACCAACCGGTAAGCCACATCAGCACCTTGCTGGCGGGCTTTTTTTACTGCGTGAATAATGGGAGCCACCTTAATGAAATTAGGGCGTGCTCCCGCTACGATACAGATGTTCATGACTCTTTAAACAAATCTTTGATGCCTCCGAGACTGCCAAGCAGGTTGGTGGCCTCGTAAGGCAGATACACCGTCTTGGCCTGTCCGCCATGTGCCAGTTCCTGCATCATCTGGATATACTTCTGTGCCAGGAGGTAGTTGGCAGGGTTCGTACTCTTGCCCACGGCCTCAGTGATTTTCTCGATGGCGATGGCCTCGGCCTCTGCTTTGCGAATGCGTGCGGTGGCCTCACCCTCTGCCTGAAGAATCTGCTGCTGTTTGAGGGCCTCGGCACGGTTGATGGTGGCCGCTTTCTCACCCTCCGACTGGAGGATTTGCGACTGTTTGTTACCCTCACTGGTGAGGATGGCAGCACGTTTGTTACGTTCGGCCTGCATCTGTTTCTCCATGGCCATGAGCACGCTCTGCGGAGGTGTGATGTCCTGCAGTTCCACACGGTTCACCTTGATGCCCCATTTATTGGTAGCCTCGTCGAGCACGGCGCGCAACTTGGTGTTGACGGTGTCGCGCGAGGTGAGCGTCTGGTCGAGTTCCATCTCACCGATGATATTACGCAGGGTGGTCTGCGTCAGTTTCTCGATGGCGTTGGGCAGGTTATTGATTTCATAGACAGCCTTGAAGGGATCGACGATTTGGAAATAGAGCAGCGCATTGATTTGCATCTGGATATTATCCTTGGTAATCACGTTTTGCTTATCGAAATCATAGACTTGCTCACGGAGGTCGATGCTGCTGCTATACAGATAGCGTCCGCGGTTGAGTGTGACAATGTTTTTTGCAGAATCGATGAACGGGATGATGATGTTGATGCCCGGTTGCAACGTGGCATGATACTTACCGAGACGCTCGATGATGCGTGTCTCTGACTGAGGGATAATGACTAAGGTCTTTTTGGCGATGATAATCACCAACACCACGATGGCTATTAATACATAAGCTCCGATACTCATAGTATGAAAAATTTGAAATGAATGATTTGACTTGGAGAAAACTTCAGACTTAAAGACCTGGCGCCTCTTCTACGGTGAGGATGATGCTGTCGCGCCCCACCACACGCACGGTGGCACCCTCGGCGATGGCACGTCCGTCGGCGGAAAGGGCTTTCCAATCGTCGCCGTCGATAGCCACACGTCCGTAACCACCAGCCACGATGGCCTCGCTCACGCGACCAGTGCGTCCCATGAGCGCGTCGGCGTTACTGGGCCGGTTTTCATCATTACGGTGCAGCCACCGTTTGGCGGCAGGTCTGATGAAATAGATGCAGAGGAACGACGCCACGGCGAAGACAATGATTTGCGGCACAAGCCCCAGTCCGATGGCCGATGCGGCCGATGCGAACACGGCTCCTACGGCAAAACAGATGACGAAGAGGTCGCCACTGCCCAGTTCGATAATGAGGCATAGGATGGCTATCAGCACCCACGCCAGCCAGGCGTTATTAGAAATGAACTCTATCATATTATTAGGGAGTTAAAAAGGGGAGTTAAAAGGGGGAGTTAAAAGGGGGAGTTAAAAAAGCCATTACTTGGCTATTTAATCCGGATGGTTCCAACGGTTTGGGTACGTTGTTTCTTACTACCTTTAGTGGTCGTGCCCGTGCTGGTTGCCGGTTGACCGTTGGGATTGTAATACTTCAAGGCTTCAGGCAGATGCTTCTTGATGTCGGCGATACGCTGCGCGTCAGAGGGGTGTGTGCTGAGGAACGAAGCGGTTGTGCTGCCTCCCTGTGCTGCCATGCGCTGCCAGAAGGTGACCGCCACATTCGGGTCGTAGCCTGCCATGGCTGCGAAAATCAGACCCATGTAGTCGGCCTCCGACTCATTTTTACGCGACCCGTGCAGGTTGGTGAAATAAGCACCGTAACTCAGAGCCGTGGTGGCCAGGTCGCCCACTGCGCCCAAACCGAAGGCGCTGGCTGCGGCACCGAATATCTGTGTTCCCACGCTGGCATTGGTCTTTTTAGCCATCTGCTCAGAAGAGTGCTTGGCCACAGCGTGAGCAATCTCATGTCCCATGACAATGGCGAGCGACGACTCATCCTGGGTTACCGCTAACAATCCCTCATAGACGGCAATCTTTCCGCCCGGCATACAAAAAGCGTTCTGCTCTTTATCGGCGAGCAGGTTGAACTCCCACTGATAGGTGTTGGCCTCGGCTGTATAGCCGTTGGCACGAAGGTATTGATCCACGGCGTTGGCCAGTCGCTGCCCCACCCTCTTCACCATCTGTGTGGCCTGCACATCGGTCGACAGTTTACCACCTGTGATGTATTTCTGGTACTCGGTTGCAGCCAATGACGGCAACTGCCCGTCTTCGGACGACAGACTGTGTTTACGCCCAGTGATGGGCACAGTATAAGATGCTCCGCACGATGCCAACAGCATCATGGCGAGCGACAACATGAGAACGTTTAGTTTTTTCATAATATCAATTGTTTTTATTGAATCGTTGGTACTCAACTTCATTAATCATCTAAATGTCCATGAATATGGTCAATCTGCTGATTGATTTGCGTACTGAATTTCACGGGATGCCAAATGAAATCATAGATATTGGTCACCTCACCCGTAGAGACCACCACCTTGCCATAGCCGAAGATGCGTCCCATGATGCTCTGTTCCACCTTCACGCCCTCGCACTTGCGGAGCATCAGTTCGATAGACTCACGACGCACCAGTCCGCGTTTCTCTATCACTCGTCTGTTGGTGACGATAAAGCGTTTTCCGTTGTTGATGACCAAGGCCCAGATGACAGCGAGCAGCAACAGTACACCCGCGAAAATCAAGCGCAGTCCCGTATCACCCAGTGGGATGAACGGCATAGCGATGCCAAACAGCACGAGCAACGCAGGAAACCAATACGAGAAATAATGCAAGCGTGCCTCATACACGATTTTCTCTCCCTCCATCAGACTATCTTCTATATATCCCATAACATTAAAAATTGATTGATTATTTCTGCAAAAATACACAGATTTTCCAAATTACACAACAAATGAACATATTTTTTCGTTTTTTAGACAGAGTGGTTTTTAGACATAGGAACATAGGGACATATTTTTCTCTCCTTATATGTCCCTATGTTCCTATGTCAACAATAATATGTTACTATGTCTAAAATTACATGTTACTATGTCAAGAGGGGAATGTGTTCTTATGTGACAGGGTTGACTTTTTTGTCAACTTTAAATACCGAAAATTTTTGAAAGTTTTCCAAAAATTTTTGCAACTTATTAAAAATCAGAGGATTAACATTTATTAACATGAAAAAAGTTGTCCAAAACGAAAATCTTACAAATAATAGTATTATCTTTGCAACTGCATTTCATACTAAAAAATTTATCCAATTACCTAACTTCCAATGATACAAACAGTTGTAAAGCGCGACGGGAGAATCGTGGGCTTTAACGAAGAGAAAATCATGGCTGCCATCCGCAAGGCCATGCTTCATACCGACAAAGGAGAGGACGAGCGTCTCATTCAGCAGATTACGGACCACATCGCCATGCGTGGTGCCGCACAGATGACTGTTGAGGCTATCCAGGACGCTGTGGAGCTGGAACTGATGAAGAGCAGCCGCAAGGATGTGGCACAGAAATACATCGCCTATCGCAACCAGCGAAGCATCGCACGCAAGGCGAAGACACGCGACATCTTTCTCGATATCGTCAACGTGAAGTCAAACGACATCACCCGTGAGAATGCCAACATGAACGCCGACACACCAGCGGGCATGATGATGAAGTTTGCCTCGGAGACCACCAAACCCTTCGTTGACGACTATCTGCTCAGCGAGGAGGCACGTGACGCCGTGGCTCATAACTATCTGCATATCCACGACAAGGACTACTACCCCACCAAGTCGCTCACCTGCGTACAGCATCCGCTCGACAACATCCTCAACCACGGTTTCACGGCCGGACACGGTGAGAGCCGCGCCGCCAAACGTATCGAGACAGCCAGCGTGTTGGCCTGCATCTCGATGGAATGTGCGCAGAACGAGATGCACGGCGGCCAGGCCATCCCCGCCTTCGACTTCTATCTGGCACCGTTCGTCCGACTCAGTCTCATTGAGGAAATCAAGTATCTGGAAGATTTGTACGGCGCCGACTTCAGTCACCTCTACGAAAAAGAACTTGACGATTACACCAAACGCGACCTTGACGGTCTGGAGGGTGAAGAGCGGGTGATGCAACACGCCGTCAACAAGACCGTGGCACGTGTGCATCAAGCCATGGAGGCCTTCATCCACAACATGAACACCATCCACTCGCGCGGCGGCAACCAAGTGGTGTTCTCATCCATCAACTACGGCACCGACACCTCAGCCGAGGGGCGTTGTGTGATGCGTGAGCTGTTGCTGAGCACCTACCGTGGCGTGGGCAACGGCGAGACGGCCATTTTCCCCATTCAGATATGGAAAAAGAAACGCGGCGTAAACTACCTGCCCGAAGACCGCAACTACGACCTCTATCAATTGGCTTGCAAAGTGACGGCACGGCGTTTCTTCCCCAACTTCCTCAACCTCGATGCCACCTTCAACCAAACCGACGAATGGCATGCCGACGACCCGAAACGCTACCTGCACGAGGTGGCCACCATGGGGTGCCGTACACGTGTGTTTGAAAACCGGTTCGGTCCGAAGACGTCTATCGGCCGGGGCAACCTCTCGTTCTCGACCATTAACATCGTGCGCCTGGCTATCGAGTGCATGAACATCGAAAACAAGGAACAGCGTATCGCACGTTTCTTCGCCAAGCTCGACAATATGCTGCAGGTGACCGCACAACAACTCGACGACAGGTTCAACTTCCAGAAGACGGCATTTGTGAAGCAGTTCCCGCTGCTCATGCGCAGTCTTTGGATTGGAGCTGACAAACTCAACCCCAACGAGACCATCGAACCGGTCATCAACCAAGGCACCCTCGGCATCGGTTTCATCGGACTGGCCGAATGTCTCGTGGCTCTCATCGGCAAACATCACGGTGAATCGGAGGAAGCACAGGAACTGGGATTGAAGATTGTGACCTATATGCGCGACCGCATCAATGAGTTTTCTGAGCGCTATCATCACAACTACAGCGTGCTGGCCACACCGGCAGAAGGACTGGCCGGACGATTCACGAAGAAAGACCGTAAGGATTTCGGTTTGTTGCCAGGCATCACCGACCGCGACTACTATACTAACTCCAACCACGTGCCGGTGTATTACAAATGCTCAGCCCGTCATAAAGCGGAGGTTGAGGCTCCCTATCATGACCTGACACGCGGCGGACATATCTTCTACGTGGAGATAGACGGCGACGCCACGCACAACCCCGAGGTCATCATGGGTGTGGTGGATATGATGGACCACTACAACATGGGCTACGGCAGCGTGAACCACAACCGCAACCGCTGCATGGACTGCGGCTATGAGAACGCCGAACCGAAGATGGAGGTTTGTCCCAAATGCGGCAGCACACATATCGACCGGCTGCAACGCATCACTGGTTATCTGGTGGGTACCACCGACCGTTGGAACCATGCCAAGCTCTGCGAACTGAACGACCGCGTGAACCATATAGAGAAAGGAAATTGAAGAGATGCTATCCGTTATTGACATTGTAGAAGACACGATGGTGGACGGGCCGGGATTTCGCACCTCCATCTACTGCGCGGGTTGTCCCAACGCCTGTCCGGGTTGCCATAACCCGCAGTCGTGGGACATCAACGCGGGACGCAACATGACCACCGACGAGATGATGAAGGTGATAGAAGCAGACCCCTTTGCCAATGTCACCTTCAGCGGGGGCGACCCCATGTATCAAGCGGAGGGATTCACCGAATTGGCACGTGCCATCCGCGAGCGCACGACAAAGACCATCTGGTGCTTCACGGGGTTCACTTACGAGGCACTGGTGCGCAACCCGAAACAACGGGCACTGCTCGAACAGATTGACGTGCTCGTTGACGGGCCGTTTGTCAAATCACTGCGCGACGATGACCTGCTCTTCCGTGGCAGCAGTAACCAACGGCTCATCGACGTGCCCGCCTCACTACGCGCCGGACATGTCGTGGCATACGCGTAAATCTCAATTCGTTTTTTACGGAATTAATTGGCCTTATGCCTAAAAACGACAACGGATTTCACGGATGACACGGATGTAGTTACTACGTATTTTTACAAAGAACCAACGGTCACTGTGCGAAGCCTACGGCCGAGTAGGGAATACGACTACTAATTTCGCGAATTTCACAAATTTGTCGGCCTACGACCGATAGGGAATAAAACTACTAATTACGCGAGATTTCACGAATTGGTCGGCCTAACGGCCGAATAAAAATCTGTTATGGCTTCGGCAGCAGATTCTCCTTCTTTTTCTCCTCTTCCTCTTTTTCCCTGATGACATACCGCTGATAGTAGGTCAGAATGAGGGTGGTGAGCGGAAGAGCTATCACCATGCCGAGAATGCCGAGGAGCGAACCCCAGATAGAAAGTGACAAGAGAACGATGGCAGAATAAAGTCCCGTCACCTTGCCCATAATCCTCGGCGTGAGGAAGGTATCCTGAATGGCCTGTACCACAGTGAACACAATCAGCGCCAGCAGCATTACACCCCAGAAACTTTCACCCGTCTCAGCCGACTTCACGATGGCAAGCAGGATGGTAGGCACAAAACCTACGACCTGCAAATAAGGCACCATGTTCAACAAACCGATGAAAAGCCCCAATCCGATGGCCATGGGGAAATCAATAATCAAGAAACCAATACTGAAGAGGATGCCCACACACAGGGCCACCAACGCCTGACCACGGAAATACTTATTCATGCCGTCGGCAATGTCAGACATCAGTTGCACACAGAACGGACGCGACTTGGCAGGCAACAATCCGACCCACCCTTTGGTCAGTTTCTCATAGTCGAGTAGGATAAAAAGGGTATAGAGCGCCATCATCACCACGGTGAACAGCCCTGAGAGGGCACTGAAGGCGTGCGACACGATATTCCAAATCTGTGGAATGGCCTCTTTCACCGTGCTGGCCACTTCATCCACCGACCCGGCGGAACTGAGTTTCTCGTAATTAAACAAATCGCGGACGGTATCGTGTATGGCTGCAGGAATGCCCCCCATCTCTTGTCCGTGTTGGATATAATTCACCAACAGCGTCTTCACCCGCAGCACTTCTTCTATCATCGGCGGTATGATGAGCCAAAAGAAACCCGTAACCACAGCGGCCACCACCAGGAAAGTGCAGATAATGGCCAAAATGCGGTACTTCATCCGGCACTTATACTGGAAGAACTTCACCATAGGAAACAGCATATACGAGAACAGCCATGCCAAGAAGAATGGCAGCAGCACACTGCTCAGTCTTTTGAGCAGCAGGAAACCGACGATGATTCCCGCGACCCAAAGGAAGCCCCGCACAAAGGTGTCGAATGTGATCTCTTTACGACTTGCCATAAACAATGAATCTTAACACTGAACACTAAACCCTCATCCCTCAACACTAAAAAACCTTAATTAGAATTGCTCAAGAATAGCGATGCGTTTCTCAGTGTCGGGATGGGTACTGAACAACGAACCGAGAAAACTCATGATGCCTTGAGCCGACAGTTTGGGATGCACGATAAAGAGTTGTGCCACATCATCCCGTCCCACACCGCTCAGACCGGGATTACCCGAAATCTTACGCAAGGCAGATGCCAAAGCCCAGGGATTGCCGCATAGTTCGGCACCGCCCGCATCGGCCATATACTCTCTTTTGCGAGATATGGCAAAGCGTGTCAGCACGGTGAAGAAATAGGCGATGGCGCAGCAAACCACGCCAACCAACAGCACGACCACAATCGACGGTCCGCTGTTCTTGCCATCGCGGCTCCGACTGCTGCCGCCACCGCCATAGATAAACACGCGGAAAAGCAAACGCACCACGATGCTCATGATGGCAGAGATGATGCCCACGAACACAATGCTGGTAATCAGCAGCCGGGTGTCTTTATTGCGAATGTGCGTCAGCTCATGTCCGATGACACCCGCCAACTCCTGGTCATTCAGCAGATTGATGATGCCCGTGGTGAGCGTCACGGTATAACTGTCTTTATTGATTCCGCTGGCGAAAGCATTCAGTTGCGGGTCGTCGATGACATTGATTTTCGGCATGTCCATGCCACAGGCGATAGTCAGGTTCTCCACGATATTATATACGCGTGGGTTCTCACGCCGCTCCAGAGGGCGTGCGCCGGTGGCATGCTTAATCATCGAGGTGTTGAAGAAATAAGCGATGAGGAACCACACCCCTACTCCTATCACCACCCACGGCAATGTGTGTAAGAACATCTCATTGACCGAAGCCCAATCCACGCCATCACGCCAATAGCCACTACCATCGTAGTAGCCGCCATTCAGTTTCGACACAATCAAGAGGAAGACATAGATGGTCAGGAGGATGATAGCCGGAAACATCAGCAAGAGCAATATGCTGAGCATATTGTTCCTGCTGATTTGGCTTTGCATGCCTACATATCGCATAGATGTATGAGATTTGTTGTTGGGGTTGAGAGATTGAGATATGGATGAGATATCCGAGATGATCCCACCGTAACGGATTAGAACTGGATGTCGGGAGCTGTCTCGTAGGTCTTACGCTCAGCCTCGGGCACCTCGATCATCGGTTCGCGCTGGAATCCGAACATGCCGGCGATGAGGTTCGACGGGAACGTCTGCACAGCGTTGTTGAGCTCCTTCGTAGCCGAATTGAAGAAACGACGTGAAGCCGCCAGTTTGTTCTCGATGTCGGCAATCTCCGTCTGCAAGTGCATGAAGTTTTGGTTGGCCTTGAGGTCGGGATAAGCTTCCACAGCGATATTCAGTCCGGAAAGGGCGCTCGACAGCTTGTTCTCGGCCAGCACCTTTTCGTTCACGGTACGTGCGCTCATGGCAGCGGCGCGAGCCTCAGTAACCTTGGTGAGTACTTCTTTCTCATGAGCGGCATAACCTTTCACCGTAGCCACCAACTGAGGAATCAGGTCGTGGCGCTGTTTCAACTGCACGTCAATGTTGGCGTATGCATTCTCACGGTTGTTGCGTAGTTTAACCAGACGGTTATACATACCTACGAGCACTATCGCCAGCAAGACGACAACCACAATAACAATAATAAGTACCATAATAACTGTGTTTTAGTGAATAATCATTGAGGGAAGAAGAATGAAGCAGAAGGAGATGTATGAGATGATGAATACAATGCAAAGATAAGATAAAAAACGACATCTTCAAAGGATTTAAAAGTTTTTTTCATCCTTCATCAAAAATAAAGTTTATTTCACATTTTTTAAAGAGCAAAAAAATCGGGTCGGACGAATATCGTCCAACCCGGTTACATATCTAAATTAACATTTATTCACTTCATATAGCTCATTACTTTCTCATAATAGCGCTGTGTAGAACGGACCTTGTAATTGCAACCACCTTGCCACATACGGATGGCGCGCTCCACATTATTCTGAGGGTTGTAATAAGACTGGATGATGACAAACATCTCTTTTGACTTCTGCACATTGAAACGGTCATTGAGCGTATAACGCTTGCTGCTGCCACGGCGTTTCAGGATATTGTTGCACTCCTGCACGAGCACCGGGGAGATTTGCAACACTCCGCAGTAGATACCGCAGCGTGCATTTGGGTTTCCTTTGCTTTCCACTTGGATAATGGCGTCAATCACTGGCGACCAATCATAATTAGAGTTTTCACCTTCGCCGGCAGCCATAACAGGCATCGACATCAGCATTGTCACGCTTAACAATACAATTTTCACAAATTTCTTCATTGTTACTATTTTTATAGGAGCCTGTGGAATGGCGTTTCATCCCGGATTCAGGTCTTTACAAGAGAAGACCGAACAGACTCCAGATTACTACTTGATAATGTCCAGGAAAACTTAGCGGCACACTATCTTAATTAACTCGGTGCAAAGGTACGAAAAAAATGGCACCCAACCTTGAAAAGGCATGCTGTTTTGTGGATTTTTAAGATAATTCTTGATTTATATCATATTGGAAATCAACGATTTACAATTGTAAAACAGTCTTTAATTTACTTTTGTAAATGTCAATAAAAACAAATATTAAACTAACAGATGTTAAATCGGGGCGAAGAGGGAACCTCGGAAGGAAGGCGCTTCCAGTGGGGATGGAAACCCGATATACCGGAAGACGTGGTCAACTACATCGCTGCCACAGCCCATGGTAGTGTCAGAGACCCGCAACAAAAAAACAGCCGCACCCCATTTCGGAGTGCGGCTGTTGATTGAAAAAAAGGCGGCCACCTACTCTCCCGCATTGCATTGCAGTACCATCGGCGCAGGCGGGCTTAACTTCTCTGTTCGGGATGGGAGGAGGTGGGACCCCGCTGCAATAACCACCTGATAGAATTCACGGTTTGCGGATTTACCATTTACGATTTATCCG
>JAEEGL014246300.1_pt1 | contig 11420 bp, 10 predicted proteins | sample 9134231 | NCBI WGS metagenome assembly JAEEGL01 (sample SAMN16246548, study PRJNA631951) | gut metagenome | biome: gut microbiome; feature: rumen; material: fiber-attached | host: Bos | place: Iran: Karaj | collected 2018-10
CAGCGGGCATTGTGATTGCGCAAGGCTTTTATAATTTTCCTTTGGTAATGGGAATTTTAAATGATGCGTGGGAGCGGCTTGGTTCTGAAGCGGAAAATGCCGCAAGACTTTTAGGTGCAAGTGAAGCGCGGATTTTCAAAACTATTACGCTTAGAAATCTTTCTGGGGCGATTGGCGCTGCCTGCATTCCGGTTTTTCTTTTTTGTTATTTTAGCTTTATGATTGTTCTGCTTTTTTCGCCGGTTGGGCGTTCTACGCTGGAAGTGGAAATTTATCATTCTATTAGAACAACGCTTGATGTGGCTTCTGGAGCAAAACTTGCAGCGCTTGAAACTGCAACCGCCTTTTTGATTGTATTTTTGTACAGCTTTTTAGCAAGAAAAAGCCAGACAACTTCGAGCGGCCAGGATTATGTTCCACGCGAGCGTAAAAAACTGGGCGGCGCTTTGGTTTGCTTTTTGCCTTTTATTATTTTAGTTTTTGCTTTTTTGATTTTTCCGCTTTTTTCTGTTTTTGTTAGCGGGGGAAGCGAGCTTGGAAAACTTTTGAAAAATCCTTCGTTTTGGAAAGCGGCTCGTAATTCGCTGATTACTGGTTGTGCAACTGGCGCGGCTTGTACGATGATTGGCTTTGCTTATTCGGTTGCGGTAAAATTAAAAAGGCAGCAAGCCAACGTGCTTTTGCAAACTTTGCCGGTGCTTCCTATGGCGATTTCTTCGGTTGTGATAGCGTGGGGCGCCACGTTGATGTTTAAGCGCGGGAGCGCGGCGCTGCTTATTGCGATTCAAACGTTGCTTTATTGGCCAATCGCTTATCGGCAGATTCAAAACGGAATTAATAGAATAAATTATGAGACGGACGCTGCGGCAAATCTTTTATCGCGCGGCTGGTTTGACAGCGTTTTACGCATTTATTTACCTTCGTGCAAGCCTGTTTTAATTTCGGCTTTTGCATATTGTTTTGCGGTTAGTCTTGGTGATGCTACTATGCCGCTTGTGCTTTCTATCCGCAATTTTGATACTCTTGCATTGTACACTTATAAACTTGCTGGTGCATATAGATTCAGTCAGGCGTGTGCCTGCGGCGGTATTGTTGCTGCTTTGAGTATGTTGATTTTTGGGATTGGGAAAAAATGAGTTATTTTTCTGTAAAAAATATACATAAAACTTGGGAAACTGTAACGGTTGATTTTTCTTTGGATTGTGAAAAAAGCACAATGACTTGTCTGCTTGGGCCAAGTGGCTGCGGAAAATCAACTGTTCTCAATATTATTGCTGGTCTTGAAAAAAATGATTTGGAATATCAAAATCAGCTTGAAATAGAAATTGCTGGCCGCCGTATAGAAAATTTGGCTCCGCGCGAACGTGAAGTTGGAATGGTGTTTCAAAACGGTGCACTTTTTAATCATATGAATATTTTGCAAAACGTTGCTTACGGTTTGATTTCAAAAGGGCTTAAAAAAAAGGCTGCTTATGAAAAAGCTGCTGCGTTTTTGCCAGAATTTGGTTTAAGAGGTTTTGAAAAACGTATGCCGCAAACTCTTAGCGGCGGTGAGCGTCAGCGGGTTGCACTTGCAAGAACTTTGATTATTGAGCCAAAACTTGTTTTGCTTGATGAGCCTCTTTCTGCTCTTGATGCTGATTTAAGAAAACGCCTTGCTACGCAGATTCGCCAATGGCAAAAAAGTATGGGCTTTACGGCAATTATGGTAACTCATGATGTTAGTGAAGCGGAATCGGTTGCTGATAAGATTGTAAGATTTAATTAATATGAAAAAAGGGCGAAAATTAAAGAAATTCACCAATGGTATTCGCGCTTCGCTTGTGCTGATATTGGTTGAACCCCTTTATTTTTCGCCCTTTTATGTTCTTATTAATAAATCATCGTTCCGATTCCGCGGTCGCTGAACATTTCAATCAAAAGTGAGTGAGGAACGCGGCCGTCGATAATATGAGTGCGTGGAACACCGCCGTTAAGGGCTGTTTCGCAACAGTCGATTTTTGGAATCATACCGCCGGCAATAACTCCAGTTGCTTTAAGTGAACCAATAGCTGTGCGTTCAATTCTTTTAATCAGCGTTGTTGGATCATCAATGTTGCGGAGAATGCCCGGAACGTTTGTAAGCTGCACAAACTTTTCTGCGTGAAGGGCAACGGCAATTTTTGCTGCCGCTGTGTCGGCATTAATGTTGTAGCGTGCAGTATCTCCGTCTTCGCCAAGTGCAACTGTAGAAACTACAGGAATAAAACCTTTGTCGAGCAAAGAAGCAATAATTTCAGGATTTACTTCTGTAACTTCACCAACAAAACCAAGATCTTTTTCGGTCTTTACAGCGCGAAGAAGTCCCGAGTCAACTCCAGAAAGTCCAACTGCTTTTCCGCCTTTTTGAAGAAGAATACCAACAATGTCTTTGTTCAATTTTCCGGTAAGAACCATTTGAACAATTTCCATAGTTTCTTCGTCTGTGTAGCGTAAGCCGTCTACAAATTTGCTTTCTTTTCCAATGCGCTCAAGCATGTGGTTGATTTCAGGGCCGCCACCGTGAACTAAAACAACCTTAATTCCGATTGTGTTGAGGAGAACGATGTCTTCCATTACGGCCTGTTTAAGTTCTTCGTTGAGCATAGCGTTTCCGCCGTATTTTACTACGACAACTTTTCCGCACCATTGCTTAAAATAAGGAAGTGCCTGAACCAGGACTTCTGACCATTGTTCTGTTGAAATATTGTTTGTTTCGTTATTCATATAATCCTCTGTAAAATAGCAGGCGTTGCGGGCGGCGAGCCCGCAGAGGGGGTAGCGTAAAACCGAAGGTTTGGAGCGAGGGGGAGACTTCCCCCCCCTTTTTATACTATCCCTAATTTTCTATGTTATGTTCTATAATCACCATTTATTTTGACATAATCATATGTCAAATCGCAGCCCCAGGCGGTTCCGCTTGCATTGCCGTCGCCGCATTGAACCAGGATTTCTACAGCTTCTTCGCTCATAATTTTTTTTGCAAGTGCTTCATCAAAATTAAGAGGAACACCGTTTTCGTAAACTTTTACGCTGTTTTCGCCGTGAACTTCAAAATTGTCGTTATCTTCAAAATAGCGTTTTGCACCGCTTTTGCTTGTAAACCAAATACTTGTTTTTTCAGGAGTGAATTCAATTCCGCTGTAGCCCATAGCACACAAAAAGCGGCCAAAGTTTGCGTCTGCTCCATACATAGCAGCTTTTACAAGGCTTGAAGAAATAACTTCCTTTGCAAGGCCGCGTGCAGCTTCTACAGAACTTGCGCCGTTTACAGTACATTGAACAAGGCGGGTTGCACCTTCGCCGTCGGCAGCAATCTTCATAGCCATTACGCGGTTAAGTTTATTTAAAGCAGCAAGAAAAGCGTTATAATCTGCGCCTTCGCTTGTAATTTCTGCATTTCCGGCAAGACCGTTTGCAAGAATTACCAAAGTGTCATTTGTAGAAGTATCGCCGTCTACGCTTACGCAGTTGTAAGTGCCTTTAATAGATTCGCGCAGCGCTTTTTCAGCCATTGCCGGGCTAATAGCACAGTCAGTAGTGATAAAAGAAAGCATAGTTCCCAAATTAATGTGAATCATACCGCTTCCTTTGCACATAGTTCCCATTCGGCAAGTTTTGCCGCCAACCGAAAACTCAACAGCGCATTCTTTGTACTGAGTATCAGTTGTCATAATAGCAATGCGGGCTTCTTTGTGACCTTCTTTAGAAAGCCCCTTTGCGAGTTCTTCAATATTAGCTTCGATTTTTTCAACAGGAAGTTGAGCGCCAATTACACCAGTTGAGCAAACAATAACATCATCAGGATTAATTCCAGTAACTTTTTGAACAGCCTGTGCCATTCTATAAGCATTTTTTGCGCCCTGTTCGCCAGTACAGCAGTTTGCGTTTCCGCTGTTTGCAATAATAGCCTGAATCCGGCCATTTGCAATATTTTTTTTGCAAAGTTTTACACTTTCAGCTTTTACACGATTTTGAGTGAAAACTCCAGCAGCATTACAAGGCACTTTTGAAACAACAAGCGCCGTATCATTTGTTTTTCTGCTTGCCTTAATATGGCAAAGAATTCCGTTTGCGGTAAAACCCTGAGCAGCACAAACGCCGCCCTCTATAAATTTAATATCATTCTGCATAAATATTCATTCCTTTTGTATATTTATACCATGTTTGTTAGAAAATATTCAAGCTATTGGCGTGCACCCACGCGAGTTTACTTCGTAAACTCGCGTGGGGCCGGGCTTTGCGCACTTCCGCGCTAACCGCGCTCCATTCTTCCGCTCATTACATTCGCTCCAGAACGCGCTTCGCGCGGTGCTCCAATCCCTCACGCGAAAGATAAAAACTTAAACAACCGTCCAAAGCTTTCCGTTATCGTTCATTGGAATGCCTTTAATTTCAAACAGTTTTGGCGCAGTTACAAATTCAAAGCCCATTTCTTTTAAAATAGGAATTGCTTTGTCTACAGCTTCGCGGGTTGCGTCGTTTCCTTCGTTTACATGTAACAAATACATAACGCCGTCTTGAGTGTTTTCAAGCATTTTGTTTAGGCGTTCTTCTGCTGTTCGCTCTGGAATCCAGTCTTCGCAGCCGTGACCACAAATAAAAGGAGTTTTTATAACTTCGTGCATTAAATCATTTACATAAATATATGGCGGGCGAAAAAGTTCAGGCTTTTTACCGGTAATATTCATAATTGCCTGATCGCATTTTTGATATTCTTCTATAATTTGTTCGCGGGAAAGTTTTGTCATATCCGGGTGAGTCCAGGAATGATTTTCAATATCGCAGCCAAGTTTTATGGCGCGTTCAATTACAGCTGTATTTTCCTTTGTGATTTTTTCGCCAATCAAAAAGAAAGAAGCAACAACGCCGTGCTTTTCAATAACGTCGAGCATTTTATCCATTGTGTCGTCGCCATGTAAATTTGGACCGTCGTCAAATGTAAGACTGCAATATTTCATAGTTTTTTTCCTCTTAATTTTATTAAATCTTATCTCACAGAACGCAAAGAGAACACGGAGTTATAACTAAAAAAAACTCTGTGGCCTCTTAAACTATGTGAGGAATTTATTACAAACCTGTGTCCTCGCTGATTCCCATCATAATGTTCATACATTGAACAGCAGCGCCGCTTGCACCTTTTCCAAGATTATCAAAGCGGGTTGTAATCATAATTCTTTCATCATTTCCGTATACAAAAATCTGCATATTGTTTGTGCCGGCCAATGTGTTAGCAGGAATAAACTGTTCTGTAAGAACCCCTTCACCCATAAAGCCTGCAACTTTTACAAAGCGGCTTCCTTCGTAATGAGCAGCAAACATTTCCCAAACGTCTTTTGCAGTAACTTTTTTTGCAAGAAGACGGCTGTGCAAGCCAACTGTAACTGTCATTCCCTGAAAATAATCGCAAATATAAGGATTAAATATTGGTTCAAAATCAAGATTAGAAATCTTTTTAATTTCCGGCAAATGTTTGTGCGCTTGAGTTAAAGCATAAAGGCGTGGCGAATCTAATTCCGGATTACGATTTGAATCTTCGTACTGAGCAATTGCTTTTTTGCCAGCTCCAGAATAACCGCTTACTGCGTGAATCACAACCGGATAATCTTTTGGCATAATTCCTGATTTTACTAAAGGGTAGCAAATTGCAATTGAGCCCGAAGCATAACAGCCAGGAACTGCAACACGGTTTGAAGTTTCAATTTTCTTTCTAAAATCAGCACCAAGCTCTGGAAAACCATAAGCCCATTGTGGATTTGTTCTGTGTGCTGTAGAAGCGTCAATAATTCGAGTTTTTGGATTTGTACACAAAGCTGCAGATTCAATTGCAGCAGCGTCTGGCAGACACAAAAATGTAAAATCCGAGCTGTTAATCATTTTTGCTTTTTCAACAGGATCTTTTCGTTTATCATCATCAATTGTAATGATTTCAATATCATTGCGTTTTTCAAAACGCTCAAAAATTTTAAGGCCAGTTGTGCCTTCTTTTCCGTCAATAAAAATTTTGTAAATCATATAATCATTATAAAAAAAAGCAGTGTATATCTCAATGGGAAAAACGTTGAAATCAAAGCGAACGCATTAAAACTGTTATAAGTCAAATTGTGATGTAAAAAACTTAATTTGAGTTTGCGCATTTTACTTTTCAAAAAGTTTGACCAGAGTTTATTTGTGGATTATACTTTGCATAAGAGACCTAATTCATTCAAGATTGTTTTTCAGCTTTTTATAAAGACTCTGCGTTCAAAAACGGGATTTTAATTTGGTACAGATTTATCAATATGCGGTTGCGGCTCTTTTTATAGAAAGTATTACAATATTTTTTTACTTTCAGAAAAAAAGCCTTCTGACTTTTCAAAATATTCTTTTTCTTGCAATTTTATCTGATGTAACAATTACAACTATTTTGGAATTAAGTGCTTCTTATATAGAAGTTCATTTTTTGGATTATCCGCTTGGACTTTTGTGGGTTTTAGAAGCGTTTTATTACACAGCAAATATAACTTTTGCGCTTCTTTTTGCGGCTTATAATTTTTCAGCGTTAGATGTTTCGAGCCGGCTTGATGTAAAATCAAAACGCTTTTTAAAATGCGCAATGTTTATTCCGTATTTTTATGCAGTTTTTATAGTGTGGCTTGGTTTGCTCTTAAAAAATCATTTTGTAACTGTTTTTTTGATTGACCCGATTGTTGGCTATTTAAGAAGTTATAATTTTTGGTTTTATTCGTTTGCGGTTGCAAAAACTTATTATGTTTTGCTTTCGTTTATTTTAATTATAGTTTTTAGAAAACTAATTTCAAAAGAAAAACAGCAGATTACGTTTTTTTATTTGATTACAATTTTGTTCACTTCGCTGCTTCAGTTTTTGCATTATGGACTTTTGGTTGAGTCTTTTGGAATGGCGCTTGTAACTTTGGTTTACTTCTTTTTTATTCAAAAACCAGAAGAGCTTGTTGATTCTGCAACAAAAACGCTGAATAGCATTGCGTTTCAGCGTTTTGTAAGTCACAATCTTTGTGTTCTTTCAGATTTCAGCTGCATTTCTATTTATATTGATGATATGATTTTTATTGCCAACACTTTTGGAATTAACCGCCAAAATATGCTTTTAAAATCAGTTGGCAGTTTTTTAATGCAGAATTTTTCGTATCAAAATACTTTTTATTTAAATCAAGGCTGCTTTTGTGTTCTTGTAAAAAATTCTGAACGTGAAAAAATAGATAAAGCAATTTCTATTTTGCAGTCAAGATTTCAAAAAGCATGGATAAATGATACGGTTGAATTAAAACTTTATATCAGATTGTGTGTAATTTGCTGCCCTCAAGATGCAGAATCTGCCGAAGAAGTTTTTGATATTATAAATATGGTTTCTACAGATGAGCGTTATAAACAGTCTGTGGTTTTTGCAAATGAAATTGATTTAAAATATCGAAAGCGCACGATTTACATTGAACATTCTATGCGAAACGGGCTTACAGAAAATCGTTTTGATGTTTTTTATCAGCCGATTTATTCTTCTGCCGAAAAAAAGTTAATTGGTGCAGAAGCGCTTGTGCGCTTAAAAGATGAAAACGGAAAATTTATTTCTCCGGAAGATTTTATTCCGATTGCAGAAAAAGCTGGCGCAATTTTGCGCATTGGCGAATATGTTTTTGAATCAGTTTGTCTGGCTCTTTCGCAAATTGATATTGAAGCTTATGGAATCAAAAAAATTGATATTAATCTTTCGGTTGCGCAATGTATGCAGGAAATTCTTGCCGAGCAGATTTTAAAGATTCAAAGTGTTTATCAAATTCCTTCTTCAATAATCAATCTTGAAATAACAGAAACCGCTGCGGCTCACACTCCTGAAATTCTCTTGAAAAATATGCAGGATCTTTCTTTGGCTGGTTTTGAACTTTCGCTTGATGATTATGGTTCGGGCTATTCAAATATGAATTATATGCTGAATCTTCCTTTTAAAATGATAAAAATCGACAAATTTATTGTTTGGGCGGCTTTTTCAGATAAAAGGGCAGAAAAGGCGCTTGCTGCAACAATCAAAATGATAAAAGCAATGGGAATGACAGTTCTTGCAGAAGGGGTTGAAACTCAAGCTCAGGCAAAATGGCTTGTAAAAAATGGTTGCGATTATCTTCAGGGCTTTTATTTTTCTCGGCCTATTCCAAAAAAAGCATTTTTAGCTATAATGAAAGAAAATAAGACTATAGAAATCTAACTGGAGAAATAATATGCAAATCAGAGAATCTGCCGAAATGTATTTGGAAACTATTTTGGTTTTGTCCAAAAAAGGTGATGTTCGTTCGATTGATATTGCACGTGCAATGAACTTTTCTCGTCCTTCGGTAAGTGTGACTGTTCACAATCTTGAAAAAGAGCATTACATAAAAATTTCTGAAAGCGGAAATATTACTTTGGAGCCTGCCGGCCTTGAAATTGCCGAGCGGATTTATGAGCGCCATACAGTTCTTACAGAGCTTCTGGTTTCCATCGGCGTTTCCGAAAGTGTTGCCGCAGAAGATGCCTGCAAAATTGAGCACGATATTAGTATTGAAACTTTTGATTGTATAAAAAAGGCAATTAAAAAATCAAATTCTGCAAAAAAATAAAAGCTAAAAATGCCGCTAATTTTCTGCATTATGAAGCACCGTTAATTTGGTGTTTATTAAGGAGTTTTTATGATTTTTAAATTTGCAAAAAAATCTCTGCGTAAAATATTTATTTATTCCTTTTTGTTAGTTTTTGTACAAAACGGGCTTTTTGCGAATCTTTTTGAGTATGAGCAGCCGTTTGAATTGAATCCTGTAAATGATGGAATTTTGCTTGGAACGGGTGTTGCACTTTCTGGCTCGGCTCTTATTTGCAATAATATTCTTCATCTTAAAGAAAATGAATACGATTCTTTGAAGTTGAATAAAAGCGATATCCCGGTTTTAGATCAGGTTTTTATGAATCCTTATAGTAAGCCGCTTCATATTGTAGGAACCGGCACTTTGATTCTTTCTATGGCAACTCCGGCAATTTTTGCAATTATGCCAGGCAAAGAGTGGCTCACAATTGGCACTATGTACGCTGAAACTTTGCTGCTTGCAAATGGAATCAAAGAGTGGCTTAAGTTTTTTGTTTACAGATCGCGGCCTTATATGTATTTCGATGATTATCCTTTAGATAAAGTTGAAGATGGAGACTGGAATTGCTCGTTTCCTTCTGGGCACACAACAATTGCGTTTGCCGGAGCGGCTTTTACTACAATGGTTTTTAGTCAATGTTATCCTGATTCTGGCTGGAAATATGGGGTTGCAGGAATTTCGTTTGGTTTGGCAGCTTTAACTGGTGGCCTTAGAATGGCAAGCGGAAATCACTTTTTTACAGATGTTTTGGTTGGCGCTATTTTGGGAACTACTTGCGGATTTCTTGTTCCGTATATGCATACAAAAGGCTTTTATGCAAAATTTGAAAAAAAATCAGGCGGAGTAAAGGCTGCAATTACTCCAACCGGATTAACAATTTCTATAAAATTTTAATAAAAAAATATAAAAAATAAAAGAATTGCTATTGACACTTTTTAGCAAAGCGTATATATTAGTGGAACATTCGCAAGAATGAGTTGGGCTACTAGCTCAGTAGGTAGAGCAACGCCCTTTTAAGGCGTGGGTCACTGGTTCGAATCCAGTGTAGCTCACATAAAGGCTTCCGGTTTTCGGAAGCCTTTTTTTTGTTTTTAGCACTTTTTGCGAATCAAAAATGCGTTAAGCAATAAAAAACGTTAACAATATTATTTGCTTTTATTTTGATGTATAAAAAAAATCATGCGGCATTAGCCGATTTCTTATACTCCTGGATGATTTGAGTAATCGAGAAGCCTTCTTTGTACCATTTTTCGCATAGGCAGCTGCAATGCTTGTAACGACATTTGCAGGTTTTTGCTTTTTCTATATTCGAGTAGGATTTCCAGTATCCGCAATATTTACAGTCTTTTCCCTGATGATTTTCAAATTCAATTACATCCTCAATCGGATACCCAAGAATTACTCCGATTTCGTGTGGGAATCCATTTTGTGTTTTTATTCGATTCGAAAAGATTTCTACAAAATCAACAACACTACTAGAATTATAACCTTTTTCACGAAGATAAGCGCTCACCATTGCATTATCTAAAATTTTTCTGATCCAGCAGACATTACAAGTTAGTATGCCTGTTGTAGTTTCAGATATTTTTATTGCAAAGGCCATGATTCCATGAGTGAAGAAAGTTTCTTTCCATTCATTAAAACAACTTTCAGAATAATCCTCATTCTTTATAAAAAACATATTTCCACTCTTGATACCACAAAGTGTTGGTGCGCAATAGTGAATCATCATCTTATCAAAACTCATAAATAAATCCTGTGAAAGGCCGCTAAAGGCCAGTGTTTTTTGAAATGCATAAAAAAAAGAGCCGCTCGACCTGGCAAAATCGAACGGCTCCAAATTTATTTATTTTATAAGAGCCTATTTTATTGCAGATGCAGCCCAAGCTTTGCACTGTTCAACATCTGCTTCTTCTGGAGTAAGGTGAATCATAAGAGGTTCTGCAACACTTGTTGCGCCGGCGTTGATTAAACGGTTATTCCAGTCGCGAAGCCACTGTCCGTCTCCCCAATCATATGAACCAAAGATTCCAACTTTTTTAGCGTTGAGTGAGCTTTCAATTCCTGAATAAAATTCTTCCATTGTGTCTTCCAGAACTTCATCGCCCATTGCTGGGCTTCCAAGAAGAATAACATCACAACCAAGAACTTCATCTTTATTTGCGCTGTCGGCAGTTCCAAAGATTACCTCGTTTCCATTTGCTTTTACATAATCATTCATGGCATTTGCCATTGCTTCTGTATTTCCAGTTGTACTGGCATAGATTATTGCTACTTTCATTAGTAAACCTCGTTTATAAATTCATTTAGTTAGTTGGCGCTAACTAAGTAAAATTGCCTTTTCAACTATATCACCCATTTTTGATTCTCCTTTTTGATGTAATAAAAGTTAGTGTTAACTAACTTAACGAGATTTAATTTTGATGTCAATAGACTTTGTATTGAAACTGATTATAAAAAGTGCAATAATTAGTTATGACTAACAAGATGTTGTATGAAGATTCTCAGTTATCACTTTTTGATGATGAGCCTGATGTAAAAAATCAAAGTTTAGATTACATAACAATAGATTTTGAAACAGCTAATCAATATGGCAACAGTGCAATTTCTGTTGGCCTTGTCCGCTATATAGATGGGAAAGAAACAGACTGCATGTATGAGTTGATTTGTCCGCCAAACGATTATTTTGTTCAGGAATGGATAGATCAGATTCATCATCTGACTTATGAAGATGTAAAAAATGCTCCAAAGTTTCCAGAAGTCTGGGATAAC
>JAEEGL015162485.1_pt1 | contig 11420 bp, 10 predicted proteins | sample 9134231 | NCBI WGS metagenome assembly JAEEGL01 (sample SAMN16246548, study PRJNA631951) | gut metagenome | biome: gut microbiome; feature: rumen; material: fiber-attached | host: Bos | place: Iran: Karaj | collected 2018-10
AAAAATAAATTTGAATTAATATTTAGTTAATATTAATATTTAATTTAGTTAGAATTAAATAATTAAAGTATATTAAAAAATAATAAAAATAATAATTGAACTTTAAATATTCCTAATATATTATATGTAATAAATGGAAGATATTTTACTTTTATTTAATGATCTTTTCTCTTTTTCTCTCTACTTCTATCTCTTTTTTAATTTTTATCTTTATGATGATGATGCTTATGTTCTCTTCTTCTTTCTTTTTTTTTTATTTCTTCTACTTTCCTCATTATCTACTTTCATAACTTTTATTTCTTTCATTTTTTTTTCTTTCTCTTTTTTTTTCTCTTTTTTTATCTTTCTTTTTTTTTCTCTCTTTTTTTTTTCTTTTTCTTTTTCTTTATCTTTTTTATCTTTTTCCTTTTTATCTTTTTTTTCTTTACTTTTACTTCTTTCTTTTTTCTTTAATTGTTCTTCATTATCTATCCTAAATTAAAAAATATAATAAAATATACTTTAAAGTATTAAATGCCAATAAAGGATTCCAAGGAAGAGAATTAGGAAGTGGAAAATTAAAATTTTTTATTAACTAATAAATTAGTATGATTAGAAGAGGAAGGATTAAGAGGATTAAAGTTTGTAATATTAAGATTATTATTTATATTGTAATTTTTGATTTCTAATTTTACATAACATTGTTGATTATATCTTACTAAAGGAGCTAAATTAATTACATTAATTTTATTGTCAAAAAAATTAACATTTTCAAAATTTTGTTCTTTAAATACTTCATCAAGTCCACCATAATCAGAAGGAAATTTCAATAAATAATCTAATTCATTTTTTATAGAAGGTAAACCAATTTCTTTTTCTTTTAACATATTATTTAATTCATCAAATTTCTTTTTTATTTCTTCAATATGTTCTATCCAATCTTCTTCTGTGTAATTATAATTAAAATAATCACTTAAATTTACTTCACTTTTTCTCCAAGGAGCATCATTTATTTCTTTTAAATTTAAAGTATATATTGAAGGAATATATATATCTTTATATTTTGATAAAATTGGAAATGGCGATTCTAAGCTTATTTTTCTTTCAGGAGATTATAAATTTTTTTTAATGATGATTCTGTATTTTCTATTTTTTCGTTTTTTAGATTAGGAACATTTTCATCAATTGATGAAGGCTGTGTTGAAATTGATTGTTCAATATTTGACATATTTATTAGAATTTTTTAAATATTTTTTTTTTATATTTATTTATAATATTATGAATATTAATTAAATAAATGAAAGAATCATATTTTTAAATGATTTAATTCATCATAAGAAAATTCAATATTATTTACATTAATTTTTGAGATGATTTTTCAAAATTATTCATTTTATAATTATAATATTTCTTATAATGTAATGGTAATAATAAATTATTTTATATTATTTGTTAAATGGTTTTTTATTTGGTTTAATTTTTAATCATTTTTTATTTTTGTTAATTTATTAATTTATAACCTTTAATTTAAAAGATTTTTTTCTTATTTTGAGTTAAATATTAATTTGAATATTTAACTTCAAATTAAATATTTAAAAAAATATTAAAATGTTTAATATATTATAATATATAATATTTTTTTGTCGAAAATAAAGAAATAAAGAATATCACTAACAACTACTTATAAATAATATTATATCATTTTTACACAAATTCAATACATAAAGACTACATAATTTTATTTTTTACCTTTTTATTTAAATTTTCAAATATAAAAATATCAGTTTTCGAAATATTATCATTTTTAATAATATTTTTAAAATAACTAACAACAGAATTTTCAACATCATTATTTTTGATTGTAATTAAATTATCTCTTTCTTCTTCATTTTTTAAATTAATTTTTTTTAAAAGTAATAAACTATTAATTTGTCCTTCATTTAATAATAATTTTTTCATAAATTCAAATTGTTTTACCATTTCTAAATATCGACTTGATTGAACTAAATAAACATAATACCAATGTAACAAAGTAGAATTTTGAGTATTAAATATTCTTGAAAATCTCTTATTTGAATAACAACAAAATAATAAATTTATTTTTAAATTTTCCAATATCATATAACTTAAACTTAGTTCTTCTTCAGAATCTAAATAAGAATGAAGATTTGAATTTAAATGTTTTGGATTTTTTAATCTTTGTAATAATTGATTTCCTGATTGTTCAATTGTATTTTTTTCTATAGAACTTAATTTAATATTTATATTATTTGATATTTGATTATTAAGAGTTTCAATTTTATCTTTTGAATAATTGAATTTTGGAAGATTTATTTTTATTTTTATATCTTTTGATTTATTTAATATAGTATCTTTATTAGTTAAACAAAAAAGTGAACTTTGTAAATTTTTATTCGAAGGTTTTTTAATAATAGAATCGAATTTAAATTGAATTTCATTTAAATCTCTACCACTTAAATTTTGAATATTTATTGCACTTCCTTGATGTTCATTTTGAACATAAGTTAAATTTCTTTTAAATTTAGTATCATCATAAAAATCAAAACTATTTTGAATAATTTCTAATTTTTGTATATTCCCTCCAACGAAATGAGAAAGAGATTCAAATAAATAAATAATAATATTAATTATACTTGCAGTAACAGCAATAACATTTTGTATTTTCATATAATATCTAGTATAATAATTTTTTTCCATTGTAGTATAAAGATTAATTTCATATATTTTAGTAGAAGAACCTTCTTTAGTTAAATCTTCATCTGAAAAATAAGCATATGTTGTTCTAAAAGAATCAACTCCCCATAAACTAATATTATTATATTTTGTAAATACCCATCCTTTATCATCATTCATTATTGTTTTCTTTAAGAAAATATCATCATTTCTTTGTAATCTATAACTTAAACAATAATAATAATTTTTATATCTTCTTATTAAAGGTTGTTGATATGAAAGAGGATTAAATTCAACTAAAGGATAATATAAAGCGAAAAATTTAGGATCATCTTGATTGAGAAATTCTCTTAATTTATTTAATGAAGTACATTTTGGATTACTAGATGAATATTGAGCTCCATTTTCACAATAAAAAACTTGTATTTCAAAATAATATAAATTAGGACTATCCCAATAACCACCAAATTTTCTTCCTCCTAATTCAGGACAATATAATTTACCAAATGTTTTAGTTAAATTCATATCTGGGAAATCACTATCATTACATACATGATAAGGTAAAAATTCATCACCTATTATAGAATGATATTCTCCATCATTACTTACTTCAGTTGTATAATAATATATTTTAAAATATAATATATCTTTAACATCCACAAAATGAGCATCGTAATCTTCTATTCTAAATGCAAATAATAATTTTTCTTTGGAAATATCAAAATGTTCATATGTTAAGTCATTTTCTACTGACATTGTTACTGATGGGTTTTTACGGTGTAAAAAATTATTTCCAAATATTATAAATAATATTACTGAGAATACTGCTATTAATATTGTTAATATTCCTCCAAAGGGAGTACTTTTTTTTAACGTTTTTCCTGAGTAAAAATGGAATTTTGTTCCTATTACATCTAATTCTTTTAATAATTTTACTATCATTTTTTTTGGATTTTTTTTTTATTTTTATTTTTTATTTATAAATTTTATTGTATTACTTTAATTTATTTATTAATATATTTTTTATTTTTGCTAATTAAGTCAAATATTTATAATATATATTAGTATTAAATTTGTTAATTTTTTAACAGGAAAAAAAATAAAATTATTTATTTAAGTTAATTATTTATCATTTCTTGTTTTTGTTCATTTTCTTTTTGTCTTTTTTCATATTCTTCTAATCTAATTCTTTCTTCTTTATACTCTTTAACATTTTGATTTATTTTTTTTATTCTAAAATGACCATAAATAAAAACACTTAAAATAAAAATAACACAAAATCCTCCATCAATATAATAAAGAATATATTTATCATTTTTACATTTTACATTATCAACACATTCATGATTTTTACAACACGAATGTTGACATTCTAAATTTGAAGAACAATATAATCCATTTTCTTTATTAAAAATTTTACTATTAATCACATAATTTAATAATAAAAATAATAAAACAAATTGAATTTTATTCTTCATTTTTATTTAAATAATAAATTATAAAAAAATTGAATAATTATTAATAAAAAAGTATGTATAAAGATAATAATGATTATTCTTTAATTCATGGAACAGAACCTTTTTCATTATATTTTAATAAAGTAAATGAAAATATAAATAAAAATATTGAAAATGAACATGAATATAAAGAAAATTTAGAATTTTTAGAAAAATTTAAAGGAAGAATAGAAACAATAGGAAGAAAAGGAATGAAAGATATAATAAATAAAACAAATATTCCAATAAATAATCCTCCAAAAATTCCAGAAGAAATGTATTATAGGTATCAATATAATAATACTAAAACTTTACCTAAAATACAATCTTTTTCAGAAAATAATATAAAAACAAAATCTAAATATTTAAATTTTTATAAAAGTAGACAAAATCCTTTAGATACTTTAATTTATAATCCTAAAATAAATTCTTCTGTAATGTATGCAAGACCTAATGTAATTAAAATAGGGATTAAAAAAACAAGAAAAAAAAGAAAAAAAAATTTAAGTATTAATGATAATTATGAAGAATATAATCAAGAAAGAGAAAGAAGTTATATTCCTTATTCAATTGAAGATTATCAAAGAATTATGAATAATTTTCAAAAAAATAAATTTAATGGTTTAGGTTATGATTATAATAGTAAAGATTGGAAAAATAGAGAAGAAAAATTATTAAAGAGAAATAATTATAGTAATTTAATTGAAAAAAATAAATTAGGAATTAATAATAAATTTAAATTGAAAAATCCAAAAGAAATGGAAAGAGAAAAATTAGAAGAAAAAAATTTAAATAGTATTCGATTTAAAACTAATCAATATGGAAATTATATTACAAATAAATTATTAGATGAAATAAATAGAAGAAGAATATATGAAGAAATGTTAATATTAAAAAATAAAGAAAAAAATAAAAACTCTTTATACAAAAAATATTATTATAATAAATTAATCAATCAAAATCAAAATGAATATAAAAATAATTTATTAAAATTAAAAGAATCATTAATATAATTTTATAAATTAATATTATTAATATATTTTAACAAAAGTTTTTTAAATAAACAATATAGAAAAAATTGCTTTTTAAATAAAACTCAATGTAAAAAATATTTTTTACTAATTGAGATAAGAAAATAAACATAAATAAAATAACTCATTTATCTATACATAATAAATTATATAAAAATTATATTAATCTTTAATTTCAATTTCTTCTTTATAATCTAAAATTTCACCTAATTTTTCAAATAATAAAGAAATTCCATTACTTTCTTTTAAAGAGATATAAAAAAAATCACATTTATATTTAAGGAGAAATTCTTGTAAATAAGGAATATTAATTTTATTACCAATGTCAATTTTATTTCCTATTAAAATCATAGGTTTTTGTTTAGAAACAATTTTACTTTCAATTAAATTTTTTGCAAAATTCCATGAATTTAAAGAAGTAACATCAAATAATATAATATAACAATCTGCTTCTTTTATTTCAATTTTATTATTTGTTACATTTAATTCTAATTTAAATCTTTTTGAATATGGTTTTAATCTTAATAATTTTAAATTTTTTTCATCACTTAAACTTGGAATATAAAATATATTAAATTTTTGATCACATATTTTTATTAATATACTTGTTTTTCAACTTTCTTAATCTCCATAAATAAAAAGAGTTTTTCAAATTTTTTTTATTATTGTATAAGGTAAAAAAATATTTCTATTTAAAATTAAATTTTCTGATTTATATTTAATAAGAGGAGGTTTGCTTTTAACTTCTCTTTCACATTCTTTTAATATTGTTTTATTTAATATATTATTTGTAGTCATTATTGTACTTGGACTTGTTACTTGTTTTGTTTTTGAACTTTGTATATATTTTATTTCCCTAAATCATTTAATATTATATTATTAAGGTTATTATATATTTCTTTATTTTGATTACATGTACAAACTCCCATATAAAAAATATTTTAAAAAAAATATTATAATTTTATTTATTTAAAGAATAAAAATAGTTTTGTAATTCATTGTTTTTTTTTGCTCTTTTTATTTCTTGAATACTTATATTATTTTATATTGAAAAAAATAAAGATAATGAATAAAGTAAAATATAATTAATAACTTTATTAATAAAAAATATTTAAAATAAATTAAATATTCATTATATAATAACAAAAAAATAAAATAAATTATTATAATTATTTAATTGTGTTTGAAAAATTAATTAAATTATTATTTTTACATTTTTTTAATTAACATTTTCCTATATTCATTTTATTCATTTTTATTTAATTTTCCTTTAGCTCTTGAAATTTGAGGATTATTTGTATTATCTAATCTATTCTTAAAAGAATTATAATTTAAATTTTTCCAATTTAAATTAGCTGGAATATTAGGAACTAATTTAATATCTTTTTTAATAAAATCATTCTTTTGAATTGAAATTCCTTTAATATTATTTTTAATATCTAAAGAAGCTTTTTTTAAATTTTCATTATATTTTTTATCATTAATATTTTCTCTTATTTTTATTGATAAATTAAAAGTTTTATTTTCAATAAAATTAAATTCATTAAATTTAATATCAAATATATGAATTCCATTCTTAATTAATAATTTTTTTATTTCTGATATATCTTCATATTTAATATTATTAATTAAATAAGAATGAAAAATTTCTTTTTTATTTTTATCATTAATACAATTTAAATTATTTTCATAAAAATCATCTTGACTTAAAATACTAATATTATTTAATTGCTTTTGAATTAAAGAATTTGTTCTTCCTTTATAAAACATTTTAACTCTCTTTATTTTATTTCTTTTATCATTATTAATATTTTTATTTATTGGTTTATATAATAAATTAATATTATCCATAGAATTATTTAACTGTTTTATTTTTCTTTCTTTAACATTTAAATTATTATTTGTTTTATTATTTAATTTTCTTAACTTAATTTCATTTGAATTATCTTTCCAATAAAATACTTCATTTATTTCTGAATAATTTATCATTTTTTTTTTTTTTGAATTACTTATTTTATTTCCATCTGTTAAAGGGATTTTTTTTATATTTAAATTTGTGTCTTCTTTTTTTGGAAGAAAAAAAATATTAGATTCTAAAGAATTCATTTTAATTTCTTTTGAAGAACTTTGTTTAGTATATTTTTTATTTTCTTTATTTTGAATTAAATTATTATTTTCAAATTTCTTTAATGTCAAATTTTGTGACAAAGATAATTTTTTATTTGTATTTTTTCTTTCTCTGTTAATTTCTCCTTTCGAATTTTTAATATTATTGTTTTTAACTAAATTCATTTTTTCTTTACCATAAATTTCAATAATTTTTCTTTGAAAAGGACTTAATTCATTTTTATATTTAGGAAAAGAATTATTTTCACTTTTATTTCTATTTAATTTAAAAGAATTATTTTTGTTTATTTTAATATTTAAATTATCTTCAATTGATTTATCATTTGAATAAGAAAAATGACGACTGCAAATTTTTTGAAATTTTTTTGCTTTTGAAATTGGTTTATTTATAAATTGATTTATATTTATATGATCTATATTTCTTAAAGATAAATTATATTTTTTTGGAGGTCGATATCGTTCCATATGAAAAATTGTATTTGATAAATTAAAAATATCACTTTCATTTCTTAATCTAAATCTTTCTTGTTTTGATATCATTATTTTTTTTTTAATATTTTTTCATTCAAAAATAATTATTCTTTAATGAAAAATTATTTTTATTAATTTTTATTGAATTAAAATTTATATTTAAAAAAGAAAAAATTATTTCGATATTTATATAAAACAATTAATATGTTTTTATTTAATAAAAAAAATGAATATAATATACAAGAAAAAATTAATGATATAAATTTTCCAAATTGAGCAAATTTAATTCTTTTTGAAAATTAGGTGAGAAAATATTATCAATAAGGAAATATTTTTTAGAAAAATTAATTATAATTTGAATTTGATTTTGAATAACTTGTATTTTTTCTTCAAAAATTCCATCACTCTCTTTAATATGAGTGATTTCTTTTCCAAATCTAAAAAAATATAAATTAACACTTTCATTATTATTATCATCAAGATCTTTAATTATTCCATAACCATGTTGTTTTCCATTAATCCAAAAGCCTTCATAAATAGTTTTTTCATCATAGAAAAAAATACCAAAACCATGTTTAACAAAATTATTATATTCTCCAAAATATTTTTGATTATTATTCCAAAAGAAAAAATTTACTCCATTCATTTTCCCATTTTTCCAAATTCCAATTGAAAATTTTCCTTCATCTTCAAATTTCATTTTTGTAATTCCATTAACTTTATTTTCTTTATTAAAATAACCTTCAATAATTTTACCATTAACATATTGAAAAGTACCAAATCCATTTTTATAATCATTATTAAAATAACCTTTAAAATTAGAACCATCTTCAAAATTTTCTTCTCCAAAACCATTTTTTTTATTTTTAACCCAATTACCAATATAAGAGTAATTTTCATATTGAAATTTACCATAACCATTTTGATAATTATTTTCAAATACTCCTTCATAATAAGAACCATCATTAAATATTATTCTTCCTAAACCATTAAATTTATCATTTTGAAATTCTCCTATGTATTTAGAACTATCATTTATATTATATAATGTTCCTATTCCTTCTTTTATAAAAGATATTTTATTTAAAGTTCCTATATATATTGTATTGTTATTATATAATCTTTTTACATTTATATAATGAGAATCTTCTAAGATTTTTATATTTTTATTCTTTAATAAAGTAAATTCTCCTAAATATTTTTCAGTTTTTAATACTTCTGATGATAATAATGTTGTTGGATCAAAATATTCTATTTCCATTCCTGGTAATGAATTATTTGAGGATGTTGTTAATGTTATTTTATTTTTTATAAATAATTTCTTTATCTTCCTTTTTCGTCTCCATGTTTTTTGAATTAATAATATTTTATTTAAAGGAATATCATTTTTTCTATCTTTATTTCTTAAATTTCCCATTTAAAAAAATAATCATATAAACCAAAAAAAAAAAAAATTAAAAAAAATCCAATTCAAAAAAAAAAGAAAAATAATTTTTAATTTTAAATAAAAAAGAAATTTTTTATTTCATAGTAGAATTATTTCTTGTAGTAGAATTATTCAATCTAGCAGGAGCTTTTTGAATTTGAAGTAATAAAGAAGGATTTTTAAGTTTAACAATATTACTAATAGTTTGAATTCTATTTTGAACAATTTCTAACTTAGTTCTTAAAGCATTATATCTAAAAGCAATTTGTTTTCTAACAGTATCATCAGGAGAATTAACAAAATCAATACTTAATAATTCAATAAATTTATATTCAATATTTTGTATAAAATCTAATCTTGCAGTTCCTTCTTTTTGCATAATAAAAACAGCAATATAACTTTGTGGTTCATTAATACAATTATTTAATAATCTTTTTGTCAAATTACTATATTCATTAAATTGAACACATAATTTTTGATTGTCTTGCATTACTTTAAAAGTTTCTTCATCAACATCACTTGTAAAATGGAAAAATAAGTCATTTTCACATGATAATTCAATACGTATTTGACTGGGACTTTGTTCTTCTCCTCCTAATAATATTTTTGTACGAATAGCTTCAAATGATGCTACTTCTTGAGGACCATTTGAATCTTCTAATCGAAGTTCAAAAGGTACTTCTCTGTCATATAATAATTTATGACCTTCTGATAATGAAGGATCTTTTTCTTCTATTTCAGAAAAATCAAAATTTGCTATTATATCAGAATTCTGGTTCTCTGATGTTTGTTGATATGGAGATTTTTGAGTTGATGATGTTTTCATTTTTTTTTTTTTTTGAAAAAAAAATTCTTTTTGGAGTTTAAATTTTTTTTCTATTATATTATTTTTTTTTTTAATAATTAAATTATTTTTTAAACTTAATTTTAATATAAATTTTGTTAGTTAGTTAGTTAGTTTAATTCCGGAAATCAGGCTCATATTTTTTGTTAATTAAATAAAAAAAGAATAAGAAGAAATTTAAGCATCTTATTCATATTTCCCCAAATATTAAATGTATCATCTTATTCATCTTTCTTATTATATTCTCCAAATTTAATATATAATTCTCGAATAAAATTTTTAATTTCTTTAATTCCATTTATTAATTAAAGTATATTATATTATTTATATTTTTAAATTACATTTTTTAATATTTTAATTATTATTAATCCTATTTTTTAAAATTTAATTGATTTTAATATTATTATTATTGTTTTTTTTAATTAAGATGATTCATTTTCTTTATTCAAGTTTAATATGAAATTTTGCATATTTTGTTCTATTTTTTTTGCTTCTTTTGTTATATTTTTAATTTTATTTAAATTTTCTAAATAATGATTATTTATTTCAGATTGATTAATATTATTTTCTTTTATTATTTTTTCAGATAAATATTTATTTATTAAATCATTTAACTCTTTGTCTTCTAATAAACTTGAATTTTGTGTATTTTTTATTTTTTCAGAATTTGATTTTTCTTTTACATTTTCATTATTATCTATTTTTATTTTTGAAAATAATAATATTTCTTTTTTTATAATATTTAAATAATATTTTTTAATAAGTTCTTTTATTTTTTTTGTATTTTTTATTTCTTTTTTGAATTTTGATTTTTTTATTTTTTTAAATGAATTAAAGAATTCTTTTTTTCTTCTTAAATTATTTTTCTTAAAAACAGATAATAATAAATTACAAAATTTATTTTTTTGTAATTTATTATTTTCTTTTTTAACAATTTTGTTTTTTTCATTACTATTATTTTTACTTATTTTAAGATTATTTTTATAAAAACATTTATTTTTATTATTATTCATTTTTAAATTATTTGATTTATTTTTATTATTATTATTAACAGTATAAACAATTCTTTGAGAATGAATTTCTTTTTCATTTTCAAAATTTGAAGAAGTCTTTAATTTTTTTTCTAAATTTTTTTTTTTTTTATTTATTTCAAAATCATTTCTTGAATTATTATTATATAAATTTCTTTCACTTTTTTTATTTTTATAATTATCTCTAATAAAAATATCTTCATTTGAAATATCAATTTTTTTTGTGTTTTCAACACTTTTATTTTTATGTAATTTATTATTATTATTTTTATTTCTTTTTGAATACGATAATTTAATATTTAAATTAAATTTATTTTTTAA
>JAEEGL015340307.1_pt1 | contig 11420 bp, 12 predicted proteins | sample 9134231 | NCBI WGS metagenome assembly JAEEGL01 (sample SAMN16246548, study PRJNA631951) | gut metagenome | biome: gut microbiome; feature: rumen; material: fiber-attached | host: Bos | place: Iran: Karaj | collected 2018-10
CCCCATTCGATCTTCATCTGGACGCCCTTGATGTCGCTGATCTTTTCAAGGTGCTCCCGTTCCTTAATCTCAGCGAGACGGGCACGCAGCATGTTCTTGCAGTTTTCCAGGTTCTGGAAGTGGCTGCGTTCCACCTGGCTGGACACTACAATTCCGGTCGGGATGTGTGTCAGCCGGACCGCAGAGGAGGTCTTGTTGACCTTCTGGCCGCCAGCGCCGGAGGAGCGGAAAACGTCCATCTTGATATCCTCGTCCCGCAGCTCGATCTCCGTATTGTCGGTGATCTCCGGCATGACTTCCACCGCGGCAAAGCTTGTATGCCGGCGCCCGGCTGCATCAAACGGCGAAACGCGCACCAAACGGTGAATTCCGTGCTCGCTTTTGAGAAATCCGTAGGCGTTTTCACCCTCGATCATGATGGTAGCGCTTTTGAGTCCGGCTTCGTCACCGTCCAGATAATCCATGACCTTGACCTTGTATCCGTGGCGCGCAGCCCACATATTGTACATGCGGTACAGCATCGAAGCCCAATCCTGCGCTTCGGTGCCGCCGGCGCCGGCATGGAAAGTCAGCAGGGCGTTGTTCCCGTCATATTCTCCGGTGAGCAGGGTGCTCAGACGGGTTTCCTCTACCTTCTCCTCAAAGGTTTCGTAATCCGTCTTCAGCTCCTCGAGAAGACTGTCGTCCCCTTCTTCGATGGCCATCTCACACAGCGTCATCAGATCGTCCCAGTTTCCGCAGAGCCGGTTGTAGTTATCCCGTTTGTTCTGCAGCGTTTTCAGACGCTTCTGTACCTTCTGCGACTTCTCCACGTCATTCCAGAAACCTTCTCGGGCGCTTGCTGCCTCCAGCTCCTCGATCTCCTTCTCTGCGGCGTCAAGCTTCAGCGCACCTCGCAGCAGATCCAGATCCGGCTTGATGGTATTGAGTTTCTGTTTGTATTCTTCAAATTCCAGCATTGTTTCAACTACTTTCTCCTCTTTTGTTTGGCAACTTTATAATTATATACAAAAAACAATCATTTGGCAATTGCTTTTTTCATCTGCCTTTTACACGTTTTTTTCTTCCAATTCTCAGTCTTTTATGTTATAGTTAAACTGATTTTTAATATGCTCCGTTTGAATGTTCTGTATTTCCATATATTGTCTGTTTTTGGAGGATAATCAAGGTATGATTTCACACGGTAAAGAGATCGCTGTCTTCACAGGCAACTCCAATCCAAATCTGGCAAAAGATATATGCTCTTCTCTGTTTATCAGCCCCGGCAACTGCAGCATCTCCCAGTTTGCTGACGGCGAGTGTTCCGTTTCCATTTACGAACCCGTCCGCGGCAAGGATGTTTTTATCGTTCAGTCCACCTGCAAACCCGTGAATGACAGTCTGATGGAACTGCTCATTATGATTGATGCCGTTCGCCGCGCTTCTGCCGGCAGAGTGACGGCTGTCATCCCCTACTTCGGCTATGCACGCCAGGACCGCAAGGCCAAGAGCCGTGATCCAATCTCTGCAAAACTTGTCGCCAATCTCATCACCATGGCCGGCGCAGACCGCGTCCTGACCATGGACCTGCATGCCGCACAAATTCAGGGTTTCTTCGATATTCCGGTTGACAATCTTCTCGGTTCCCATCTGTTTATCAAGCATTTTACCAAGATGTTCGGAAAGGGCAATGAAGACGTTATGGTTGTTTCTCCGGATGTTGGCAGCACAGCCCGCGCCCGCGCCTTCGCCATGAAGCTGGGCGTCAACATGGCTATCGTCGACAAACGCCGCGAACGGGCAAACCAGTCTGAAGTCATGAATATCATCGGCAACGTTGAAGGAAAGATCTGCATTCTGCTGGACGACATTGTCGATACGGCCGGTTCCCTTTGCGGTGCTGCGAAAGCAATCAAGGAAGTCGGCGGTGCGAAGGACATTTATGCCTGCGTGACGCACGGTGTGCTCTCCGGTGATGCGATCGCCCGTATTGAAAACAGCAATATTGAGCACCTTCTCCTCCTTGATACCATTCCGTATCCGTCGGACAAGCCGATGTTGGACAAGGTTTCCTATCTCTCCGCTGCTCCGGTGTTTGCAGAAGCCATCCGCAGGATCTACGAAGAAGTGTCCATAGCCAACATGTTTGAATAAGCAGGCACTGCTGACCATGTTGTTTTCACCTTCCCGCTCCGTCTCCTGGCTGGTGGTTTTCCTTGGGAATCCCGGTCTTCGTTATGAAGGTACCCGACATAACGCCGGCTTTATGACAGCCGACGCGTTGGCGCGGAAGAAGAATCTCTCTATCGACCGCTCCCGCTTTCGTGCGCTCATTGCAACGTGCAGGTTTGGAGACCAAAATGTTCTCCTGATGAAGCCGCAGACCTATATGAATCTTTCCGGCGATGCCGTCGGTCAGGCTTCCCATTTCTATAAAATTCCGTCTGATCACGTACTTGTCGTTTCGGATGACATCACTCTGCCAATCGGGGCAATGCGAATCCGCACCCATGGTTCCGCCGGTGGACACAATGGACTAAAAAGTATTATTTCCGCCCTTGGCACGGAAGAATTCCCACGTATCCGACTGGGTGTCGGGGAACCTCCTCATCCGAATTATGATACGGTCGACTGGGTTCTCTCAGTTTTTCGGGATCAGGATGCCATTGAAATGCGGGATGCCGCCACACGGGCTGCCGATGCCGTGGAATGCTTCATCACTCAGGGCCCTGAAAAGGCCATGAATCTCTACAGCCAGAAAAAAATCCCTCGTAAATAACCGCCCCCGCGGTTAAAATAGAAAATTGTGATAAAGGAGGCTGCATATGAAGAAGAGCTGTATTGCGATGCTTCTCGCCGGTGGGCAGGGCTCACGTCTCTATGCTCTAACCCAACATGTAGCAAAGCCCAGCGTCCCCTTCGGCGGAAAGTATCGCATCATTGACTTTCCTCTCTCCAACTGCGCCAACTCCGGTATCGACACCGTCGGTGTTCTGACGCAGTATCGTCCGCTCCAACTCAACAGTTATATTGGCACCGGCCAACCCTGGGATCTCGACGTATCTGACGGAGGCGTGTATATTCTGCCCCCCTATCTGGGCCCGGGCGAGAAGGGTTCCTGGTTCACGGGCACGGCAAACGCAATCTATCAGAACATGGCATTCATCGAGAATTATGAACCAGAAAATGTCCTGATTCTTTCCGGTGATCACATCTATAAGATGGACTATGCCAAGATGCTGAAAGAACATTTGGAGAAGGATGCCGCCCTGACCATCGCCGTACAGCAGGTTTCCATGGAAGAAGCAACTCGTCTCGGTATTCTGAATCCCGGTCCGGACGGCTATGTGGAACAGTTTGAAGAGAAGCCAAAGCACCCGAAGAGCGATCTGGCTTCCATGGGTATTTACATCTTCAACTGGGAAAAGCTCCGCGCCTATCTGATTGCCGACGAAAATGATCCGAACTCCAGCAAGGACTTCGGCAAGAACATCATTCCGTCGATGCTGAAAGCCGGCGAGAAACTCTGGCCCTATCGTTTTGAGGGTTATTGGCGTGATGTCGGTACCATCACCAGCCTCTGGGATGCCAACATGGACATTCTCTCCCGCAACACCATCAACCTCTTCGATCCCGCATGGCCGATCAGCTCGCGCAGCCCTGTCTGCCCGCCGACTTATACCGGCGAAAACGCACGGATTATCGACTCGGTCGTTACCGAGGGCTGTGAGATCGACGGTCATGTGGAAAACTCCGTGCTCTCTCCGAATGTTACCGTAGAACGCGGCGCGAAGGTTATCTACAGTGTCGTAATGCCTGGCACCGTCATCAAAGCCGGCGCTACCGTAGAGTACGCTATCATCGGTGAGAATTCCGTCATTGAAGCCGGCGCTACGGTGGGTACTGCTCCGGATGGAAGCGAGGCCTGGAGTGTCGCCACCCTTGGTCCAAACGTCAACATCGCTCCCGGCAGCGTCGTGCCAGCCGCTGCGATGATCTATTCCGAAGAGGAGGCCTGATCATGGGAAACTATCATGGTATTATCTTCGCCTACAAGGATTCGCCTGCACTCGGTGATCTTGTCAGAGAGCGTACCGTTGCGTCCCTGCCCTTCTGCGGACGCTACCGTCTGATTGATTTCGCACTCTCTTCCCTGAAAAACGCCGGCATTACGGACTGTGGTGTGATCATGGCCCGAGACTATCAGTCCCTGCTTGATCATATTGGCAGCGGAAAAGACTGGGATATGAGCCGCCGTTCCGGCGGTCTGCGGATGTTGCCCCCATTCGGCCTGCCCCATGCTCACACCGGCAACTACGGCGGCACCATTGAAGCTTTAAATGCCGTCTCGGACTATATTCATGACATTCCGCAGGATCACGTCGTTCTGATGCTCGGTAACCTCATTGCAAACATCGACCTGAAAGCCGCTATTGCACAGCATGAGGCCGGAGACGCAGAGATCACGGCCATCTGTGCCGAAGGAAAGACTGTCGGTCTGAATCATGAGTATATCCTCGGCGAAGACGGCTATGTCAAGGAAATCCATCTTGATCGCGGCGACAATGCCAAGGGACTCAAGAGTCTTGAAGGTTATATCATCCATAAGAACGCACTTCTTCGTCTGATGGATGAAGCCGCTGCACGCAATCATTACACTTTCCACCGCCAGGCCATGGTCGGCTTCCTGGAGAGCGGCGGAAAGATGGATGTCTACAGGCACGAGGGTTACGTCTGCGCTGTGCGCAATGTCGAGCAGTACTATGATGCCAGCATGGACATGCTCTGTGCGGAAAAGCGCCACCAGATTTTCCCGGCAAACCGCCCCGTCCGGACAAAAACTCACGAAGAGGTCAGCACCTACTTCGGTGAACATGCGGTTTCCAAGAACAGCCTCGTTGCAGATAACTGCATCATCGATGGCGAGATTGACAACTGCATCGTCTTCAGCGGCTGCCGCATCGGAGCCAATACGAAGCTCAAAAACTGCATTATCATGCGCGGCGTCACGGTCGGCGAGCATGCCGAACTGAATTATATTGTCGCGGATAAATATGCCAGCTTCTCTGACCGCACGGTTCTTACCGGCAGTGCCAAACTCCCGACAGTTGTTCCGAAGAAAACCAAAATATAAAAAGATTGCCCTCCGACATTCGGCGGAGGGCTTCCATAAGCAGAGCCCCTGTCAGTGACAGAGGCTCTGCTTTTCTTTATTCAAACGGAATTCCACCTGCGCTCATTACCGGGCGCAGCCATCCGTGCAGAACCGAACGCGCATCTTCAAACATATATGCGCAGGTCGACAGCATCACGTACTTTCCATAGGGATCCAGAGGTTCATCAATGTGAATTCCCGAATAGGATTCCACCCGGTTCAGATAATCTGTAAATTCCGGTCCCCATTCATAGAAGAACGTGTAGGAATCCGAGTACGCCGAGGTGTTGTACGCACTGAACAGGTCAACCCGGTAATCCTGCGTCGGCGTCAGAAGCCACATGACAGGATGTTTCTCAAAATACTCCTGAACCTGCCAGTTGCTTAAGCCCGCGAACATGGAGCCGCTGGCCATATGATGGCCGTAGAGAATGCTGTCCGGGCCTGAAAAGTCCCTCAGATTGCGGGCATCCACGAAGATGGAGCCGGAGGCGTTGTACGTTCTGTCATAGCTGTGGTGGAGATAGAGATCGTTATCCGCCCCGTGGACAACCGGATAGTCGATAACCGTGTCGGGGCAGTAGATCCAGCCCACCACATCCGGGTTTACTTCCAGCAGTTTCGCGAAATCAACCTTGATCGGCGCGTCTATTTCCAGGCGTTCAATCCCGTCATCCTCAAGTTTTTTCTTTTCCTGCGATGTCCTGCCTGCTGTAGGTGCAGTAAACTCCGTGGACGCTGCTCGATACAGCCGTTTTGCCACATTGTACTGATGCTGCACCACCGCTATGGTGCTTCCGCAGAACAGCATCACAACCGCGAGGAAAATCATCAGGATTCTTCGAATATGTTTCCACATAAGCATTCCTCTGATTCTGTCAGTGAATTTCGGTTTCTCCACACGGAACTCCGGTCCGTTTCTGTCCATTGAATATCTTACCAAATAACACTGTCTTTGGCAAGAGTATGGCCTTCCGGTACAAAGCCTTAATCCCGATTTTTCTCCAGTTCAGCGCGCTCTCTTTCTTTCTGACGCCGCCGGTATTGGGCAAGTTCCTCCTGATACCGCTCCGCCTGTGCGATTCGGATTCGACTTGCAATGATGTTAAACAGGACCCCGCAGCCTGCGAGACAGAGCAGGTAGATTTTGATCATCTGCTGGGAATAAAGCATCAGATAGCTTCCAAGAACAGGGAAGTGATATTTGACCACACCGATCACGTCGCCGTAGTTCACATTCCCCAGGTCTTCTATGGCGTTGGCATCGCCTTTGGTTACGAACTTGTCTTCTTCGGTGCGGTTTTCGACCACCCTGTGCGTGATGACGGTCCCGTTGCTGTAAAAGGCGATGATATCACCCGCTTTGATCGTTGTCGGCTCGACGGGCTTGACATAAACGACACTCCCAACCGGGAGAGCAGGTTCCATGCTGCCGGTTTCAACATTGAAGATTTCATATCCGAAGAAGCGCGGCACCGCAAGCGGAACCGCGGTGAGGATCACCGCAAGCAGAATCAGTGTTCCAAGAATGTTGCAGAGAGCAGGAACCAGTTTTCCACCTTTTACGGGCGGGTATTGGGATGACGATGTTCTTTTTGCTGCCATTTTTATTTTCTCCTTATCAGTCTCTGCCCTCGTACTTTATGTTTTTTGAGGGTTTCCCGGCTGATGATTATGATTGGTCTTCGTTCTTATGGTTTTGATCGGATTCCGTTTTTCTGCTGTCAGTTTCTAACGCTTTTTCAGATTCTGATAATTCTTCTATCACGCGATTCAGATCTGACTTTTTCAATCCGGACTTTCCGTGCACCGGCCAAACCAGCACACTGATGAGAAACAGGAACAGCAGCGGAATCCCGACCGCCGGGATTGTCAGGTAATAGGGAAGCCTGTATGCTTCGGACGGTACGATCAGCTCATTCCGAGGGCCGGGCTCTGTGCTCACGCGGTTTCCCCGGATCAGAAGGCGATGTGTATTGATGCCGTAAGGCGTGCAGGTCACCAGTGTGCAGTAATCTTCGCCCGGTACGATAACGAGGTCCGAAACCTCATCCGGTTCTACGACACGAATCTGGTCGACCTCATAACGGAGCTCCTGATCCAGCACCGTGATGATAAAGACGTCGCCTACCCTCATCCGGTCAAGGTCCGTGAACAGTTTTGCGCTCGGAAGCCCGCGATGGCCTGACAGCACCGCATGGGTGCTCTCCCCTCCGACCGGCAGACTGGTCCAGTCGAGATGACCTACAGCAATCTGCAGGATTTTTTCTTCCATGCCGTGATAAATCGGGATATGAACTCCAATGGATTCGATGGTCAGGTAACCCATGATTCCGGTACCGGAGACATCCAGAAGGTTGGTGTATTCCTCCAGCGCTTCATCAGTCATCAGGTAGGGGTTTTCTTTCTCAAGGAGCCGCTCATTGTATTGTTTTGCCTCTTCGAGCATCTGTGCCAGTTTCTCTTTGTCCGTGTTTTCAACGGTACTGGAATAAGACGCGATCGCTCTGGATGCGTGAACGGCATTCCACCTGTCGCTTGCCGTCGGATAAGCCATGATCCCAATTCCGAGCAGCATGAGCAGCACCAGAAGCCAGGAGGACAGACGGTTCTCTTTTCTTTTTTTCTTTTTCTCTTTTGTCATCGCTGTCGTCGTCTTTCCTCTATTCTATGCTTCCTTTGAAGGCGGGAAACAGGATCTCAGTATAGCATGTTATTGGGGGAATCTCAAGGTCTCCGATGCTTCCATTGGCGGTCCTGTCAAAAAGCACCCTCCCGGATCTGTTTTCCGCGAGGGTGCGCTGATGCCGATTTGCAGAATCAGGAGACGATTCCAAACCTCTCCAAAGGCCAGAAACGCAGAAAGAGCTTGCCGATAATCGCGTCGTCAGGGACGCATCCGACGGCCGTGTTGCGGCTGTCGATGCTGGCTGTACGCTGGTCACCCATGACAAAGCATGTACCTTCCGGCACCTGAAAAGGCAGTGTAATGTTGCATTCTCCGACGGACTTTTCCGTAAGATAAGGCTCATCCAGGCGACTTCCATTGACATAAACACTGCCGTCGCCGTCCATGTCAACCCAGTCGCCGGGACATGCAATGACGCGTTTAATGAGGATACCGTTGTTCAGATAGAACCCGATTATGTCCCCCGATTTGTATTTCCCGTTATTCAGGGCAAGAACGAAATCCCCTTCGGACAGCGTATTCTCCATGGAACTGCCGCTGATCTGAAGGACAGGCATCAGCAGAACCGCAATGATTACGGCAATCGCCGCAATAACTACCAGAGAAAGCAGGGTTCTTCGCAGTGTCCGTCTGAAACGGCGCCGATATTTCTCCCGTCGCAGTTCTGCTTCCAGCAATTCTATGGACGGCATATCAGGCTGTCTGTCATTTGACTCCATGTTCTTCACGCTCATTTTGACGCCTTCCGCAGTCGGTCCGCCAGCGCCTCGCTCTGTGCAAGCTGTTCCTTGAGCCGGCGCAGCTTTTCCGTCGCATCCAGATTTTCCGGCATCGTCTCTTCTTCCGAATTCATGTTCTCTGCTGTCAGGGAATAGTCCCTGCCAAATGTCAGACGCTCAATGCGGGCACGTGCTGCTTCCAGCGCAAAGTTTTTTTCATCGACACGGGTACGAAGCATATCGGCATCCGACCTCAGTTTGTCCATGGTCTCATCCTTGGCGTCAAGACGCTGCCTCAGGGTCTCAATGATCTCCTCTTTCTCGTCCAGTTTCGCCTTCAGCTGGTCGGTGAGCTCACGCTCCTGTTCCAAAGCAGCTTTCAGTTCCTCGGCAGAGCTTTTATACCGCGCGAACTCTTTGCTCTGGCTGAGGAGCAGCTGCAGCAGATCCTGGCGGCTTAGTTTTCGCAGTTCCCGTTCTGTCATGGAGGAGAAGCCCCCTTTCCGGTTTTTCGAAAAAACTATAACACATCCCTCGGAAAATCTCAATGCATTTCCCGCACCGCTCCAAAAATGCATTTACGCTCTCTTGACGGAAACCAGGCCTTTGCTTATAATAAAATACGCCAGATTTCTGTCCGCCAGAAGGGCAGCCAAACCTGGCATATGACTGTAAACAAGGGAGCGATGCAGTATGGACAACCGCACCAGCAAGCAGAATTATTATCTCGATATCGCCGATTCCGTTCTGGAACGTTCCACCTGCCTGCGGCGGAAGTACGGCGCCATTATTGTGCGCAACGATGAGATCATTTCGACCGGTTACAACGGCGCCCCGCGAGGCCGGCGCAACTGCAGCGACCTGGGTGTCTGCACCCGCGAGACGCTGAAAATCCCTTCCGGAGAGCGCTATGAGCTCTGCCGCAGCGTTCATGCCGAAGCCAACGCCATCATTTCCGCTTCCCGGCGCGATATGATCGGTGCTACCATCTACCTCGTCGGGCGGGACGCCAGAACCAACGAGCTTCTGAACGACGCGATGAGCTGTTCCATGTGCAAACGGCAGATCATCAACGCCGGCATCGACAAAATCGTTATCCGTGTGACGCCGACGGAATATCGCACCATCCCGGTCAGCGACTGGATTGAGAACGACGATTCCATCTTTATGCTTTGAGGAGAACAGGCACGCCATGAGTAAGAATCTGATTTACTGCTATTCCGGTTCCGGCAACTGCCTTGATATTGCAAAGAATATTGCGAAGTTCCTCGGTGATACCGACATCGTCATGATGCGCAAGGCCCCCGCCATTACGGATGCGCGGGACGCGGAACGAGCCGGCTTTGTGTTCCCGTGCTATGCGGGCGGTCTGCCGGGCAATGTGGAACAGCATGTGAAAGCTGTCTCGATGGGGCCGAACACCTACCGTTTCGCGGTAGTAAGTTACTCCGGCTACCCCGGCGTCGGTCTGCGGAAGATCGACAACATTGTCCACCTGAATTACTGGACCGGCATCTCCCATCACTGCGGTGCCATCTGGCTCTTTCCGCACAAACTGATGGTCCCGAGACTCTCGGTAGAGGAGGCGCAGAAGCGCTCAGAGAAGCTTGCCGAAAAAGCCGCGAAAGAGATTCTCGCAAAAGTCAACCGTTCCGGCAGACCCTCTGATCTGTTTCTGAACGAGCTGGAGGCTAAAGCCTGGCCGGCAATTTCCAGAAAAAAGGCTAAGAACTTTGCCGTCAATGAAAAATGTGTTTCCTGCGGTCAGTGTGAGAAGCTCTGCCCCATGGACAACATCCGCCTTGTCGATGGAAAACCGCAATTTGGCACCAACTGCATCGGCTGCCTGAGCTGTCTGCAGTTCTGTCCTTCGGAAGCCATACACATGGGCGGCGTCACGCTGAAGCGCGAACGCTATCACAATCCGAATGTTGCCGCAGCCGACCTGATGCAGGCCGTGATTCACGTCGACTGAAGAAAGTGCAATGCGCGCAGCCCATATCAATATATACGGCAGCGCCCATCCATAAAACAGAACTCCCCGCCCGAAGGCGGGGAGTTTCCTTTCAACGATAGGTTGGAATCGGCCTGCGCTTGTGCTCGCTTCGGCTGTGATAGCGCTCAATGATCGCACGGTCCTCTTCCGTGGCGACGCCTTCCGTAAGATAAGCATCGATGGCGCGGTAGGTCACGCCCATCTCCGCCTCATCGGTCTGTCCGTCAAAGAGTCCGGCAGACGGCGCCTTTTCAACGATGCTGCTCGGCGCACCAAGCCAGCGTAGAAAGGCAAAGACCTCTGTCGCGGTCAAATCGGAAATGGGATTAAAATCGTATGCGCCGTCTCCCCACTTGGTAAAATACCCCATGTATGCCTCGCTGCGGTTTCCGGTTCCGGCCACAAGTCTGCCCTCCGCCTGGCCAATGGCATAGAGCGTTGTCATACGCAGGCGCGGCGCAATGTTGGAAATAGAGAGGTCTGTCAGATTCGTGACGCCTTTCAGCGCTTCCAGCTCCTGCTCCCGTACTGCGGTAAGATCGACCACTCTGGTCTCAATACCGAACTGCTCCGCCAGAGCACGGCCATCGTCCGCATCCTCACCATAGTTGCGTTTGGACGCACAGGGCATAATGATTCCGACCGTGTCGTCGCAGGCGGCCTTACAGAGAATGCCTACCAGGGCACTGTCCTTCCCTCCGGAGTTACCGAAGATGATCCCGCTTACCCCTGCGCTTTCCACCATCGAGCGGATCCACTCAACGCGGCCTTCATATTCTGCTTTCCAGTCTCTGCTGTTCATGATCGGTCGGTCTCCTTCTTCATTCTGTTTTCAAAAAAGTACAACAGCAGAGAGAAAAAGTCAAGGGGCTGCGAAGCAGC
>JAEEGL015457928.1_pt1 | contig 11420 bp, 5 predicted proteins | sample 9134231 | NCBI WGS metagenome assembly JAEEGL01 (sample SAMN16246548, study PRJNA631951) | gut metagenome | biome: gut microbiome; feature: rumen; material: fiber-attached | host: Bos | place: Iran: Karaj | collected 2018-10
GAAGCGGAAGTCGCCTACCGTGCTTCTGCAGGTCTCGGCAATTGATTCGGAGAAGGAGGGAACAACTATGAAACAGTATACGGAAGTAATTCTGGAGGTCATTCGTTTGGAAACGATCGATATCCTCACCGTAAGCGGCGAAACGCCTCTTCCCGAAACCGGCGAATCCATCGGGCTGATCGAATCGGATGAATAAGAAACGGCTGCATCAACGGGCGGAGCTTCGGCTCCGCCTGTTTTTTATGCAAAGCAAAGCGGGAGATGCCGCTTTTCAGACGCAAAAAACTGTGGTATACTGTAAAAAATAACAGGAAACGGAGCAGGGACATGAAGAAGCAGACGGACGGGGCGAAGTCCCCGATGGATTACGCGATGCAGTATCTGACGGCAAAGGACCGCACGATGTCCGAGATGCAGGCTTATCTGGATGAGAAGGACTTCGGCGAGGCGGATATCGACGCGACAATCGCGCGATTGAAGGAGCTCGGGCTCCTGGATGATCGCCGCTATGCGCAGCGCTTTGTCGAGACGCGCCTTGCGACGAAGCCTGTGAGCCGCCGCCATCTGTACGAGCAATTGAAGGGGCACGGACTTCAAGAGGAATACATCCGCGAAGCGATGGAGCTTGCGGACAGCGACGCCGAACGTGAGAACGCGCTGCAGGTTGCGCGAAAGTTTGCGCGGCAGTTCGCGAATCTCGAACCGGACAAGCGCCGTCAACGCGTGCTGAGCCGCCTCGAAGCACGCGGGTACAGCTATGATACGGCAAGAAGCGCGCTTGAAACGGCGCTTTCGGAGGAGGACACATGGAGCGAATCGTAACTGCGCGGGAAGCGAAGGCGAAGGACGCTGCGGCGATCGCTTCCGGTATTCCGTCGCTTGAACTGATGCAAAGAGCGGCGCAGGGGATCGCGGATGCGGTTCTTGCCCTGCGGCAGCCGGAGGATTCCGTTACGGCGATCTGCGACACCGGCAACAACGGCGGCGACGGCGTATGCGCCGCGTGGCTTTTGAAAAAGGCGGGCGTCGACGCGCGGATCGTTCTTACGGGCGACGAAAGCCGCTGCACGTCCGATACGGCGTTTTATCTGCAAAAAGCACGGGAAGCGGGCGTTGCGATTCAGCCCGACTGGGAGCCGAAGGATCACGAGCTTTTGATCGATGCGCTGTTCGGCGTGGGACTGTCAAGAGCGGTCGAAGGCGTGTACCGCGATCTCATTGTGCGCATGAACGCAAGCGGAAAGCGGATCGTTTCGGCGGACCTGCCTTCGGGACTCGACGCGGACAGCGGCAGCGTGCTCGGCGTTGCAATCAAGGCGGATGCAACGGTGACAATGCAGTCCCAAAAGGCGGGCATGCTCCTGGGTCAGGGACGCGCGCTGTGCGGTACCGTCACGGTGCAGAAGCTTTTTCGGGACGAATCCGAACCGGAACGGTTTTTCATGGACGAGGCGGACGCTGCGGCGCTGCTGCCGAAACGTCCGTTCGATGCGCACAAGGGAAGCAACGGACACGCGCTTTTGTGCGTTGGCTCTCAGCAGTATCCGGGAGCGGCTTTGCTCTCGTCGCGCGCAGCGCTGCGCGGCGGGGCGGGGCTTTTGACGGTCTGTACGCCCGATCCGGTGCGTCCGTTCTTTGCGGCGCTGCCGGAGGCGATCACGGTGCCGACCGGCACGGCGGACTGGGACGAAGATGCCGCAAAGGTCGCGATCCGCGCCATGCAGAAAAAACAGGCGATCGGCATCGGCTGCGGCGTCGGGAGCGGCGACATCATACCCGTGATCGAAGCGGCGATGCGTTCCGAAGTGCCGACGGTGCTGGATGCCGATGCGCTGAATCAGCTCGCGAAGCATCCGGAGCTTATGCGGCTTTTGCATGATAACGTGATCCTGACGCCCCATGCCGGCGAGATGGCAAGGCTTTTGCACACGACGGTCGACGAGGTCCTGCACAACCCGCTCGGCGCGGCTGCGCAGTTCCCGTGCACGGTGCTGCTGAAGGGGGCGACGACGCTCGTGTACGCAGACGGAAAAACGGCGTTTCTGACGTTCGGCAATCCCGGACTTGCGAAGGGCGGCAGCGGCGATGTGCTGACCGGACTCATTACGGCGCTGCTGGCGCAGGGCTTGCGACCGTTCGACGCGGCGCGGGCGGGCGCGTATCTGTTGGGAACCTCGGCGGATCGCGCGATGCGGCTTCTGAACGAACGGATGCTGCTTGCATCGGACGTCATCAATATGGTACAATACTAATCTATGGAACAGAAGATTCACGGCAATATTGCGGGCATTCGCGACACAATCTTAGAGGAGATGCGCACGCTGTACGACGAAACGCAGCCGAGCGGCGTGTTCGCTTCGTATACACTTTTGGAGAAAATGGCGTCGTTTACCGGACGCATCGGACGCGAGATCTCGGTCTACCTTTCGCGCAGCGGCGCGGTAGCGGATGTTTCGGTAGGCGACGCAACGACGGTTTCGATGCCGGACATGCGACTTGTGCGCAACATCGACCGCCTTGCGGGCGTGCGCTGCATACACACACATCCGAACGGCAGCGGCTATCTTTCCGAGGTCGATCTCGGTACGCTCAATTCCATGCGGCTCGACGCAATGGCGGCGGTCGGCGTGCGCGACGGGTTGCCGACTTCGGTCTATGTTGCGTTTGTCGGTGAAATGGAGGGCGAGGAGCGCAAGCCGCTGATTTACGGACCGATGCGCGCGGACCGGCTTCCGCAGGACGCGCTGCTGCAAGCGCTGATCGAAGCGGACAACCGTCTCAAAGCGCCCGCGTACGCGGTCACGGCGGCGGAGCCGGAACGCGCGGTGCTCGTCGGTATCGACAACGACGACGGCTACGATACGCTCGAGGAACTCCGCGAACTTGCCGATACGGCCGGCGTCAACGTTGTGCACATCGAACGGCAGCGCAAACGTCCGATCGACAACGGCACCTATATCGGTTCCGGCAAGGCGGACGAGCTCAGATTGATCGGCAGTGCGACCGAAGCGGATGTGTTTATTTTTGACGACGAGCTCACGGCAATTCAGATTCGCAATCTGGAGAGCATTCTCGGTACGCCGGTCATCGACCGCACGATGCTGATCCTGGATATCTTCGCAACGCGAGCCACTACGCGCGAAGGCAAGCTGCAGGTCGAGCTTTCACAGCTCAAATACCGTCTGCCGCGTTTGCTCGGCGTGGGCGTTGCCATGTCGCGGCAGGGCGCTTCCGGCGTCGGTATGCGCGGTCCCGGCGAGAAAAAGCTCGAGATCGACCGCCGCCGCATCCGCAGACGCATCTATGAGCTTGAACAGGAGCTCAGGGAGGTCGAAAAACAGCGCGGTGTGCGCAGAATCGTGCGCGAACGCAGCGAGACGCCGATCGTCGCGCTGGTCGGCTATACGAATGCGGGTAAGAGCACGCTGCTGAACCTGCTTTCCGCAAGCGACGTGCTTGCCGAGGACAAGCTCTTTGCGACGCTCGATCCGGTCGTGCGCGGCATCACGCTGCCGAACGGCACGCCCTGCATCCTTTCCGACACGGTCGGGTTCATCAACAAGCTCCCGCATGAGCTCGTGCAGGCGTTCCGCTCAACCCTGGAGGAGGTTCAAAACGCCGATCTGATCCTGCATATCGTGGACGCAAGCTGTCCGTATTACGACGTGCAGATGCGCGTGACCGAGCAGGTTTTGGAATCGCTCGGCGCGGGAAACACTCCGTGCATCGAGGTATACAACAAGTGCGACCTCGAGACTGCGCTGCCGCGCACGCGTGAGCGCGCCGTTTCGATCAGCGCAAAGACCGGCATGGGAATCGATACGCTGCTTGCAAAGATCGAAGCGGAGCTGAACCGCACGCAGCAGCGCGTGGAGCTTGTGATACCTTACGACAAATACAATGCGATCCGCGTACTGCACGAGATCGGTACGGTGCTTTCGGAGTCGCACGAAGCCGACGGCACGCATGTGGTTGCGATGCTCGAGCAAAGCAAGCTGTACCGGCTCAAGAATGCGCTCGAAGGCGACGAATAGACAATCGTTTACAACCTTATTACAATTCTTTTACGAAAAGGCGCGAAACGTGCCTTTTCAAGTCGACCGAAGCGTGGTATACTGTATTTGTAGGAGAATGGCATGAAGCGGATTTCGATCCTTCTTTTGTCGGCGATTCTGTTGTTTGCGGCGCTGCCGCAGACGTCGGCGCCGGCCCAAACCGAACAGACTGCGCAAGCGGATCACGTGCTGATCTACAATCCTTTGCCGTACGCAAACACCGGGAATCAGCTTTATTCGGGTACGCTGCAGCAGGATACGCCGGATACCGAAGCCGACGGAACAGCGCCGTTTGTGCCCGGACCGCACTGCGCGGGCAGGGACCTTTCGCAACGCGCCGAGGGAGAAGAAACGCATGCGTTCTGGATCTGTACCGATCTGAATACCTATACCTATGACAAGCGCACGTTCCGCCTTGCCGCGGAAACGGAGCATTGCCGTATCTGGGCGATGGAGAACGACGCGATTTTGTTTTCGGACGAGCAAACGGCACGCATGGCGGAGCAGTTCGAGACGGTGATCTATCCGAGCAATACGACCTCCTTCGGTCCGTTCCGCGATCTTGCGGGGGACGGAAAAGTGCACATCGTCACCTATGCGATGAACAGCCTTTCGATCTGCGGCTTTTTCGATACCTACGACCTGTACAGCGCGGAGGAGATTGCCGTTATTGATCCGGAGGACGCAGAAAGCTATAACTGTCTGCCGATCATCAACGTCAACACGCACATGGCGGAGAAGGAGCAGACGGTGCTTTGTACGCTCGCGCATGAGTTTCAGCATCTGATTCTGCGCAGCGCCGTACTCGCCTCTCCGGCAAACGCCGACCGGCTCGGCTCGGAGAAAACCGCGGGGCTCTGGCTCAACGAGGGCTTTTCGATGGAAGCGGAGGAGCTCGCTTATCCCGGCGCGGTGGAGGAACAGGGCTATCTTGCGTCGTTTGCGAATTCCGATCGGGTGCGATCCGGCATGAGCGTTTGCAATTTCGATGCGGCATCAAACGACGTCGGCGCATACGGACAGTCGTTCCTGTTTGCGCAGTATTGGAAAAAGCAGTGCGGCGAAACGGCATTTGCGGCATTTCTGGATCGTTGGCGCAGCGAAACGGATGCGGAGAATCTTACCGACGCGTACATGCTCGACGCGCTGCTGAACGACGCGCAGAAGGAAGCGCTGGACGCGCTGGCGGTCTATACGGATCGGGTGACGGAAGTGTTCGGCACGGCGGAGGAAGTACGATTGTCCAAACTGCTGCTTGCTTTCCGTCTGTCGCTTCTGGTACATGCCGGGGACGGAATCCTTTCGGTAGGCGAATCGGTTGCCGAAACGCCGGTTTACAGCGGTTCCGGACGCAGGATCGAAGGCGGCGGCGCGATACTGATCGCGTGTGACGAAACGTTTGCGATTCCGAAGGACGCGGAAAGCGGGTTGGTGTTCATTCTGCTGTGCGAAGGCGAGATTGCGGATATCGTGAGCATACCGGAGCCGCAGGAAGGCTTTTACGCGATCGCGGCGGAGGTGGACGGCACATGGGTGGCACTGCCCGCAAAGCCGCTGACGGATAAAACCGATCCGGGCATTCCGATCGGCGCACCCACGGGCGATACAATCCCCGCCGGGGAGGCGGCAGGCGCGATCTTTTCCGTCACGCGCGAGGGAGAGGGCTTCCGCTTTGCCTGTGATGATGCAAACGGCGCATATGCGCTGACCTATACGGGAACGACCTCGCAGTCGCTCTCGATCAAAGAAAGCGATACGTGCTTTTCTTGGCGGCATTTTGCGGACGGTTCGGACCGCCTGCAGGCAGACGGGTATTTCGGACGCGCGATTCTGTACGGAACGGTCACGGGCGGCTTCGGATACTATGCGCCTGCGTATTTTGAGAACGAAACGTTCGTCAGGGTACATCTTCTGCATGTGACGCTGAAACGCGGCGACGCAGATCTGGACGGCGCGCTGACGGCGGCGGACGCTTCGCTGATTCTGCGCTCGATCGTCGGTTTGTCATACCTGAATTCGCCGATGCGCGACGCGGCGGACTGCAACGGCGACGGCAGGATAACGGCGTCGGATGCATCCATGGTGCTGCGCATCCTCGTACAACTGGAATCGGAGGAAATCGGAAATTGAAAAAACTGTTTCGAAACGTTATCGCATCTATTCTGCTGCTCTGCTTTACGGCAGGGCTGTTTGCCTGCAATCCGGAGGATGCACAACCGCGCGTTTCGATCGTCATCAACGAGATCGTAACGAGCAACGGCGAAAGCCTTGCGGACGAGACCTACGGTTCGCCGGACTGGATTGAGCTTTATAACGCATCCGACGCACCGGTCAATCTGTTCGGCTGGAGCGTTACCGACAATATCAAGAACAGTGACAAAGCCTGCATTCTGCCCGAGGTCACGATCCCCGCTGGCGGGTATCTTGTGCTGCTTGCGACCAAGCAGGAAAAGACCGATGCAAAGGCATGGGACGGCGTGTCTGCGATCTGCCTCGGCTTTTCGCTGAAGTCGACGGGCGAGACGCTGGTGCTTGCGGACCCGTACATGAAGACGGTGGAGGAGATCGAGATTCCCACACTGAACCGCGACGTCTCCTATGCGAGACGAACCGACGGTACGTTCGGTTTCTGTACCGAACCGACGCCGAACAGGGCGAACGATACACCGATTCTGGATGAACAGCCGAATCCCGTCAAGGAAGATTTCGAACCGGTCACCGGCATTGAAATCAGCGAGATTTCCTCGCGCAATACACTGCTCTCCTGCGGCGGGTGCGAATCCTGCGACTGGGTGGAGCTGCACAATACGAACGGCGCGGACGTCGTGCTCGACGGGTTCACGCTCTGCGACGATCCGAGCGATTTCGACGACGAGAATCTTTCAGGCACGATCCCCGCAAACGGATATCTGCTGATTTATTGCTGCAAGGAGGACTGCGCAACCAAGGACAACCATCTCTGCGTGCGTCTCGGCATCAGCCGCTACGGCGATCATCTGTACCTATACGACAATCACGGCAACGAGATCGATGCGGTAGAGATTCCGTCGATTCCCGAAAAGGATATGACCTATGCGCGCAAGTCGGACGGCTCGTTCGGCTATTGCATGGACCCGACGCCTGCGGAGGCGAACCATACGGAGATTCTTGACGAGCCGCCCGTTACGGCGACGCCGGAACCGGAAACACCCGACGCAACCGAAGAATTCATCGATCCGACCCTGAACGCCAGACGTCCGAGCAGCGTGCGCATCAGCGAAGTCCTTGCCAAAAATGCATACAGCATCGCGGACCGCGACGGTGATCGCAGCGACTGGGTTGAACTGCGCAACATGACCGACAGCGAGATTTCGCTTACCGGCTGGTATCTCTCGGACAACCCGAAAAATCTTGAGAAGTGGTCGTTCCCGTCGGATGCGACGATTCCCGCAAACGGCTATCTTCTGATCTTCCTATCGGGCAAGTCGACCGAAGGCGGAGAGCTGCACGCGAGCTTTTCACTGACGGCGGGGGAGACGTTCTTCCTCTACAACGACCGCGACAAAACGCTTGACTGGATCGAGATTCCGGAGATTCCGGACAATGTTTCGATCGGACTTGACGAGAACAACGAACGGGTCTTCTTCCGTCATCCGACGCCGATGTCTCCGAACGGTCACGCGGAGAAGAATGCGGAGGCGCTCGGTTTTTTTCCGTCTGACGGCGTATACATCTCCGAGGTATGCGCCATTCACGATCGGGGAAGCAACGAGAAGGACTGGATCGAACTGCACAACGGCGGAACGGGCACGGTTTCTCTTGACGGCTGGTATCTGAGCGATTCGATCAAGGACCTGAAAAAGTACCGCATCTCGGCGCTTTCGATCGAAGCGAACGGCTATGCGGTTCTCAGTACCACCGCTTCCGACTTCAAGCGCAGCGGAAACGACGGCAACTTCGGTATCTCTCCGAGCGGCGAGACGCTGTATCTGTCCGACGAGAACGGCGAGGTATGGGACATCTTCGATACCGGCGTGCAGCGCAACGGCATGACGAGCGGACGAATCGAAGGCGACGGGCAGACACGGCGCGTGTTCTTTATGAAACCCACAAAGGGCTCGGCAAACACCGCGGAGCGCTATGTCGGGTATGCGAGCGAGCCGATCTTTTCGGTCACGAACCTCTATCAGACGTCACCGTTTACCCTGACGCTGTCTTCACTCGATCCGAACGCAAAGATCTATTATACAACGGACGGCAGCGAGCCGAACATGGGCAGCACGTACTATTCCGGACCGATCACGGTTTCCCAGAATTGCGTTGTTCGCGCCTACGCGGTTTCCGACGGGCTGTTGAGCAGCGATATCGTCACATATCATTATCTTTTTGAGACGCCGCATACGCTGCCGGTCGTTTGCATCGCAATGAACCCGAATGACTTCAAGACGGTCTACAACGTCAACGATCACAGCAAGATCAAGGAGCGCAAGGGTTTCATCACCTACTATGAGAGCGACGGACTGATCGGCACGGAGTTTCCCTGCGACATCAAGGCAAAGGGCCGCGGCACGCTGAAAAACAACCGCCAGAAGTCCCTGCAGGTGTCGCTGCGCGGCGAATACGGCATGTCGAGCGTCAATTATCCGTTCTTTCCGGATTATGCGTTTACCGAGTTTTCCGCATTTGCGCTGCGGCAGGCGGGTCAGGATTTCAATAAAGCGCGGCTTCGCGATGCGTTTGCGTCCCGCGCTTGTCTCGGGCTGAATGTCGACTGCGCCAATTCACGTTTTTGCGTGATGTATGTGAACGGCAGCTATTATGGTATCTACGATTTCAACGAAGAACTGAATTCCAAGTACCTGCAGACGCATTTCGGCGTCGACGCCGATTCGGTCAACTACGTCATGCGCAACGGCGCAACCGTCATGAAGGGCACGAAGGATGTATTCAAGGCGGATTTCGACATGGCGCGCAAAGCGAACCTTTCGAGTGACGCAGCCTATGAGAAATTCATCGAGAAGGTCGATCCGGACGCATTCATCGACTACGTGATCTGCCGGCAGTTTCTGGTCGACACCGATACGTTCAATCAAAAGTATTGGCGTACCGTCGACTACGGCATTCGCTGGCGTCCGATTCTCTATGACCTCGATCTCATTTACGACAGCGGGCCTTCGCGCGATCTTGCGTATCTGTATTTCAATAAAAGCGGCACCGCTGCGGCACACGGTTCGATCACGTATTTCTATTTTACCGTAGCGCTCAGGACCAATCCGGGATGGCGGCAGCGGTTTATCGAACGCTACGTCGAGCTTGTGATGACGCAATTCCATCCGGATCGGTTGAACGCGCTGCTCGATCAGATGGTTTCCGAGCTGGAACCAGAAATGGAGCGCCATATCAAGCGCTGGAACAATCCGAAATCCGTTTCGGAATGGAAAAAAGAGGTGGAAGTTCTGCGCAAGAAGTTTACGCAGCGGCCGGAGTATGCGCTCAAGCATCTGCGCAAGGAGTTCAGCATTCCGCAATCCGAGCTCGATGCGCTGATTGCAAAGTATCAACCGTAAGCACTGTTTTTCCGAAGGACGCCGATGGCGTCCTTCTTGCGTTTCACGCCGTTCTGTGCTATGATATATCTTGCAGTAATAGGATCGAGGCAGCTATGAAACCGTTTGTTCATCTTCATGTACACACCCAATACAGCCTGTTGGACGGCGCGTCGCGTATACCGGAGCTCGTGAAGCGCGCAAAGGCGCTCGGACAGAGCGCGATTGCGATCACCGATCACGGCGTGATGTACGGCGTGATCGACTTCTACCGCGCCTGTAAGGCGGAGGGCATCAAGCCGATTCTCGGTATGGAAACCTATGTCGCCAAGGGGCAATATGACGCTGCCGATGCGCGTGAACGCGATTATGCGCATCTCATTTTGCTTGCCAAAAATCAAACGGGTTATCAGAACCTCATGTACCTTTCCTCGGAAGCGTTCATCCACGGGTTCTATTATAAACCGCGCATCGATTACGATCTTCTGGAAGCGCATCATGAGGGGCTGATCTGCCTGTCCGCCTGTCTTGCGGGCGACATTCCGCAATCGTTTCTGCGCGGCGAGGACGAACGCGCCTATGCAATTGCGCGGCGTTTACAACGCATGTTCGGCCAAGATTTCTATATCGAGCTGCAGAATCACGGCATTGCCGAGCAGCAGCAGGTGCTGCCGAAGCTCAGACGGCTTGCAAAGGACCTCGGCATTCAAACGGTCGCCACCAACGACATTCATTATGTGAACAAGGACGACGCCGAGGCGCAGGATGTTCTTCTCTGCATTCAGACACAGCGCTTTGTCGATGAGCCGGATCGCATGCGCATGGAGGCGGAAGAGTTTTATGTCAAGTCCTACGATGAGATGCTGCGGATGCTGCCGGACGACGCGGACGCGCTCGACCGCACCAACGAAATCGCCGATAAGTGCGACGTTACAATCGAGTTCGGCGTACGCCGCCTGCCGCATTTCACCGCGCCGGACGGCATGGACAACAAAACGTATCTTCGCAAGCTCTGCAACGAGGGGATGCAGCGTAAGATGCCGAACGCCGATCAAACCGCAAAGGAGCGTTTGGAATACGAGCTTTCAATCGTCGAACGCATGGGCTTTGTCGATTATTATCTGATCGTGTGGGATTTCATCCATTTCGCAAAGTCCAACGGCATCGAGGTCGGCCCCGGAAGGGGCAGCGGCGCGGCGTCGATCGCGGCCTACACTATGGGCATAACCGATATTGACCCGATAAAGTACAGCCTGCTCTTCGAGCGCTTTTTGAACCCGGAGCGCGTAAGCATGCCCGATTTCGACGTTGACTTCTGCTATGAACGAAGGCAGGAGGTCATCGAATACGTAAAGCGCAAATACGGCAGCGACCACGTGGCGCAGATCGTCACATTCGGCACGATGGCGGCAAAGGGCGCCGTCCGCGACGTTGCCCGCGTGCTCCGATTCCCGTATCAGGAGGCGGACAGGATCGCAAAGCTCATCCCGCAGGGCAAGCAGGGCGGCAAGGACATCGACCTCAAGACCGCGCTGGAGCTTTCTCCGGAGCTGAAAACGCTTTACGATACTGATGATCAGGTCCACAAGCTGATAGACCTCGCGATGAAGGTCGAGGGCCTGCCGCGCAACACCTCCACCCATGCCGCCGGCGTCGTGATATCGTCGCTGCCGACGATGGAGCTCGTTCCGCTTCAGCGCAACGATGAATCGATAACGACCCAGTTCACTATGACCGAGCTCGAAGAGCTGGGTATGCTCAAAATGGACTTCCTCGGTCTCAGGACGCTGACGGTCATCCGCGACTGCGTTGACTATATCCGCCGCGGAGGCGGCACTCC
>JAEEGL016255015.1_pt1 | contig 11420 bp, 10 predicted proteins | sample 9134231 | NCBI WGS metagenome assembly JAEEGL01 (sample SAMN16246548, study PRJNA631951) | gut metagenome | biome: gut microbiome; feature: rumen; material: fiber-attached | host: Bos | place: Iran: Karaj | collected 2018-10
CTATGAAGAATTAACAATGGATGAGGCTATTGATTTCATTCGTAATTCCCATGTTCTTACAAGCGCTTCTGCTCATATCGTTTACAAGGACACACTTACTGGTTTTTCTACAAGGGCGAGAGAAGATGGCACCGGTAATACTGTTTCCTATACCAGTATGGAATTTTTGAAAGACGTGAGTTGGATTCGCGATATAGGTGAATCAATCAATATTTCGCGTGCCTATACCAATCCAATCAACGCTGAGCAATCAATTGCCTTCTGTAATTTCGTCACACTTAAAGATACCGGTGGTACGTCCGATGCTATATTACTTCGTCTTCTCCCAGAGTCGGAATTGACTGGCAAATGGGTTTTCCCTCAAGAGGAATTTGAAAACGCTGAACTATCGATTATCGATTCAGATGGCGACTACATTATTAAAGGCCATTCGTTCAAAAACTCTAGTTTCTTTGAATTCTATAAGTCCTATAACAAAAGTGCTTCCACACAAAGTCAGCAAGAACTCTTTAACAAAATTACTTCCTCAACTGGCACATTTACGATGCACAACTCACGTGGTGAAGAGTGTATTGTGGCTTATACGCCATTTGATGCGAATGGTGGCTGGACTCTTATCAGTTTAATGCCCAGTAAGTATTTAAATATCAGCACACAGAATTGGCTGTTGATTGGTATTGTTTCCTCAGGCCTTTTAATGCTATTTGTTTTTGACTTAATAGTCATGCGTTATTTCAATAAACAGCTTCAAGTTGCTGCAAGAGAGGCTGAATTAGCCAATAAAGCGAAAACAGACTTCTTATCAACAATGTCTCATGACATTCGTACACCGATGAACGCGATTATCGGCTTAACGACAATTACCGAAAAGAATCTTGATGATAAGAAATCGGTAGCGGACAATCTCCGTAAGATTTCATTGGCCAGCAATCATTTACTTACTTTGATTAATGATATTTTGGACATTTCTAAGGTTGAAAGCGGCAAACTAAATCTCGTGCCACAAACAGTTTCAATCGTTGAAACAGTGGAAAATCTTATGAATTTGTCACAACCGATGATTAAAGAAAAGAATCTTGAATTCGGTTTCCATATCAGCCGTATGGAAAAAGAATATATTTATGTCGATCAATTAAGATTGAATCAAATCTATATTAATCTCCTTTCTAATGCGATTAAATACACTGAACCAGGCGGTAGTGTTAGTGTCGACATGAAAGAAGAAGAAAGCGAAAAGGAAGGGTGCGTGCGCTTAACTTATCGCGTATCTGATACTGGCATTGGTATGAGCCCAGAGTTTATGGCTAACTTGTATCAACCATTCTCTCGTCAAACCGATAGCCGTGTGAACAGTATTCAAGGCACTGGTCTTGGCCTTGCCATTACTAAACAAATGGTGGATCTCATGGAAGGCACAATTGAATGCCAAAGTGAACAAGGTAAAGGCACAACCTTCATCGTTACTTTAGACGTTCCAGTAGCTGAACATCAAAGAATGGATATGAAACTTGAAGCCATGGATGTTTTAATTGCCGATGATGATGAAGTTCTTTTAGAGACCGCAGTTGATACATTAAAATCCCTTGGTTTAAATGTCGAACAAGCCGGAAGCGGATTAGAAGCTTTAGGCATGATTAAACATAGACACGAAACCGGCAAGGACTATAGCATCGTCATCGTTGATTTGAAAATGCCCGATATCGATGGTGTGGAAACAATTAAACGTATTCGTTCTGAAATTAATTCAAAGACACCAATCTTATTGATATCCGCTTATGATTATTCCGATGTCGAAAAAGAAGCCAAAGAAGCTGGTGTTAATGGCTTCCTTAGCAAACCACTTTTCCGTTCTACTTTGTATGATAAGATTAACGAAATTCTTGGTACTGAAGCCAAGTCTAGCGAACCAGAAAGTGATTATTCTGATTTAGAAGGATTGAATATTCTCGTTACTGAAGATAACGAAATTAACTGGGAAATTATATCTACATTACTTTCAATGTATGGCATTACCACTGAACGCGCTGAAAATGGGCGTGTGGCTTTGGAAAAAGTGAAACAATCTAAGAAGGGACAATATTTACTTGTCTTTATGGACATTCAAATGCCCGAGATGAATGGTTTAGACGCTACAAGAGCCATCCGTAAATTAGACGACCCGTGTGCGTCTTCTATACCAATTATTGCTATGACATCAGACGCGTTCTCGGAAAATATTATGGAATGTTTAGAAGCTGGCATGAACGGACATATTGCTAAACCAATTGATATTAAAATAGTGCTAAAAGAGATTCGTAGAATCAAGGAGGAAACGAAGCTATGAAAAGATTACTTTTATGCGTTGCATTAAGCATTGCTGCAACATCATCTCTAGTATCTTGTGGGGGTTACAAATTCAAACCAGCCTTAGATACAAATACAAAGTGCAGCATCAAAGTAGTGGGAAGTTATGATAACTTTGAGGCAATTGAAGAACAATTTGATAAATTCAATGAGTATTATCCAAATGTCACTCTAAGTTATACAAAACCAGATAACTATGATAATACACTTGCTACTTCTCTTTCTGGAAAAGATAGACCTAATATTTTCTTTTCACAACCAAAGATGATTGGCAATGAGCAATATGCAGCGATTGTTTCACATATGGAAGATCTTTCAGATCCAAAACTTAATATTAATTTAGGCTGTATTCGTCCAGGTCTTATTAAAAAAGATGCACAAAACAAGATTCTCATGGCGCCAGTTTTTTCTAGAACATATGGTGCTTTGGTCAATGAGGATTTGTTTAAAAAACATAATTTAAAAGTTCCAACAACATGGGAAGAACTACTATCTGTGTGTACTTCTTTCCGCGAAAAAGGTGTCGCTAGTCCGATGATGGGTTACACCAATAGCTCAAAATATGTTAATGAATTCACTAATGTTATTGCTTATCCATCATTTTTAGCCACTCTTTCTAAAAATCCAGAAGCACTTGCATTAGCAAATAGTTTAGATCCTAGTGCGGGACAATATATGCGCGATGCCTTAACTGCGGTTAGACAAGTCATCGATAACAAGTGCATTGATTTCACTGAATCAGACAAAATCGAAGATAATTACAAAAAAATGCTCCTACGCTTCTTCGAAGGTGATGTACCAATGTTACTTTGTAACGGCGATACCGTTTCTGGCACCGTAAAACGCGAAAAAGAATCCGAAGCATATCAAAAATCAAAGTTCAGTTATTCATTCTATCCAGTCCCATTAACTGCTCAAGGTGGGTATTTCATTGATAGTCCATCAGTTGAACTCTCCGTTAATAAAGACTGTGAAAATCTTGATATGACAAACGAATTCATGCGTTTCTTAATCACAGATAAAGCGCTTAAAGAAATGGCCGCTAGTAAGCGTTTAACAACTCCAACTAAAACCATTTCATTTAATTCCGTTTATGGACCATTTGCTAAGATTCCGGCAGACCGTACCATTTCTCCAGAAGCCTTAGGCGTTAATGATAATCTCGTTAAGCAAATTAGAGTGGCTTCTTATAAAGTGGGAAAAGGCGAACTTACAATTGATGAAGCTATTGACCAATACGGAACATTCTAATTATTAGGACAAAACTTAAATTAGCCACCTTTGGTGGCTTTTTTATCACTATCGATTTTTGTTAACAAAGCGGCATGATAGGTATATGATATGTAAGAAAGGTAGGAAAAGTAAGAAATGGATAAAATTGATAATGACCGCTTTATAGTTAGCGTTAAAGTGGGCCCTAAAGGGCAAATTACTATTCCGGTAGAAGCCCGTAAAATGTTTGACATTAAAGAAGGCGATACCATTATGGTAATGGGTGATAAAGAACGTGGACTAGCCCTTCTTAAAACAGATCTTTTCTATTCTCTAATGGGGGGCCAACAAAAATGAATGACATGTTAAGAATTGAAAACGTTAAGAAAAACTACCCATCGTTTTCATTAAAAGGTGTCTCTTTCACCATCAAGCCAGGACAAATCATGGGTTTTATTGGCCGTAATGGCGCTGGTAAGACAACAACCTTAAAATGCATTATGAATTTAGTGCATTATGAAAGTGGTAGTGTTTATGCCTTTGACAAAGACATGACCGAAAATGAACTTGAATGTAAGCAAAGAATTGGCTTTGCGTTAAGTGAACTAAATTACTATCCAAACAAGACAATTCGTCAACTAATGGATGTCACAAAAAGGTTTTATAAACAGTTTGATGAGCACAAATTCGAAGAGGCGTGTCGCTTATTTAACTTAAATATCGATAAAAAGTTAGAAGAATTATCTAGCGGTATGAAAGTTAAATATAGTGTCGCAATTGCTTTATCTCACCACGCTGAATTATTAATTCTTGACGAACCAACTTCTGGTCTTGATCCAGTTTCAAGAGATGAAATTTTGGATATCTTTAGACAGCTTGTTAAGAAAGAAGACCGTGCAATATTATTCTCAACACATATCACTAGTGATTTAGATAAATGTGCTTCAGATATCACTTATATTCATGATGGCGAAATCATCTATAGTGGCACTAAAAAAGAATTCATTAATTCCTATTTATTCGTTAAAGATAAAACATCAAATAAGGAACTATTAAATGAATATATTGCTTATAAAGAATTTGATGATCGTATTGAAGGATTAATAAGCGCTGATAAGAAAGAAGCGTTTATTAAAAATAAAATCGAACCACAAGAACCAGACCTTGAGCAAATTATGGTCTATCTAGAAAGGAGCAAAGACGGCAATGAAAGCTTTGATTTATAAAGAATTCAAATTATCAATGCACCCGATATGCTATATTTTCGTCGCGGCATTCCCTTTAATGATTTTGATTCCTTCGTATCCAATTGGAATTGGTTTCATCTATGTCCTTACTTGTTATCCAGTTCTTTTCTTAGGTGCGAATAAAGGTCAACAAAGCAATGACTTGCTTTATTCAACATTGCTTCCTGTGCGTAAGAAAGATATCGTCATGGCTAGAATAATAACCGTTATTCTTATGCAAGCAGCATTCATGCTAATTATGTCGGCGTTATACCCTTTAGCATTCCATATTAATGCTTTAATAGCTGCCGCCGATCCAGAAAAAGCGCCATCTATTCCTGGTCTAGGATTAAATAGCTATGTCTTATTATTAGCGTTTGCCATTCTCGGCTACGCATTAGCGGACTTAATCTTCTTCCCGATCTATTACAAACACGGTAAATCAATCGTCATGTCAACATTGTTCACAATCCTTGGCTTTGTCTTCTATATAGGCATAACCACACTTGGATTACCTTATGTTCCAGGTTTGGGAATCTTAAACCAACTACACATTGGTATTCAGTTCGCTTGTTTGGCAGCAGCAATAGCCATTTCGTTTGGCATTCACTATATTGTTTATAAAGTGTCGTCAAAGAGATTAGAAAAAGTGGATTTCTAGTTAGGGCTAAAAATAAAGGACCAATTATTGGTCCTTTATTTGTTCTTCTTCAACTTGTGGTTTTTTCTTCTCTTTGAGGTGAATGAGTAGTTCATCAAGGAGAATAGTCGCAGGATTGAGTATTAATTCAATCACAAGCAGGAATATGTGTATTTCTGCGTGATGATGTTCTGGTTTGAGAATCAACATAATCGATAAGACGATAACCGCGATTGATTCTGCGCCACTTAAGATCTTTGGTGGGATGGTCTTGATGTCGGAAATAATTTCTTTAATCTCGTAGGATTCTCTAACGATTGACCATGTTGCCCATATGACGCATACATATGCGAACTCAAGTGGTGTGATGAGTAAGACTGTACCAAAGATTAACTCAATTAAACCGAGGTAACTTTTGCCTGAATGGATGAAATGTAATCTGTGGCAGAGCACTTCGTACAAGATACCCTCAAGACCATAGAAGATCATGAGCGATCCGATGAATGGTTGGAGGTTCTCGACTAGCTTCTCGCGATAGATTAAAACAAAGACCGCCAAGGTAGTAAAAACGGCAAGCTTAATGAGCAAATATCTTGTGTGAATTTTACTTGTCATACTGTAATTATACTATCTTAGGCTGAGTCTATCTCCTTTGAATTGAAATTTTTTTGAAAAATAATGCAAATTTCCAAAAAAACCGATAAAACGCGGATATTTTTTTATTTTTTGTGTGGTAATTTCTGTCATTTTGGGCCCTTTATAGGCGCGTATATTTATCTATCGCTTGACATTATTTTATGTAAAGAATATTATTTTTTGGACGCGGCTTTAAGGCGCGTGTGTAATATCTTAAAGAGAATTAAGACTATTTGTTTGAATAAAAAATATGAAAGATGCATTAGAAGTTATTAGGATTATACTGACTGTCCTCTTCTGGATTTGTGAGGTGAATGTTTTGTATTATACATTCCTTTACATCGTCGGTATGATTTTCCATAGACAAAGATATCCAATTGTCGAAGACCAACAAAAGTTCTGCGTCTTTGTCCCGTGCCATAACGAAGGTCCAGTCGTCGCGGCCACTGTCGAAAACTATACTCATATTGAATATAACGAAGAATTGTTTGATATCTATTTCATCGCTGACAACTGTAAGGACAATACTGTCGCGGTTTTAACTGAAGCAATTGCTAAATCTGGTAAAAAGAACTTCCACGTTTTAGTTAGAAGAGAAAAAGATCATAAGAAACGTGGCAAACCACACGCTCTTCGTTGGGCCATTAATAAACTCGAAAACGAAAATCATTTCTATTCATACTACGATATGATGATGATTTTTGATGCCGACAACTTTGTTGATCCAGATATCATCAGACACGTTAATAGTCAATATCTTTCCAAGAAAGAAAAGAGAAGACCAGTTATGATCCAATGCTATTTGGATTCTAAGAACAAAAAAGGTTTAATTGCGAAAGGCTACTTCGTATCATTCCGTGTTATGAATCCTTTCTGGCAAATGTCAAAACAAAAATTGAACCTCACCCCAGGTATCGGTGGAACTGGCTATGCCATCAGAACAGATTTCTTACACGAAATCGGTGGCTTTAACTGTAAGTCTCTAACTGAAGACTTAGAGATTCAAACCCTCGCCACAATTAAGAACAAACGTATCGAATATAACGGAAACGTTAGAATCTACGATGAAAAGCCAACAAAGCTCAAACAAGCGATGGTTCAAAAAACCAGATGGGCACAAGGCCACTGGTATTTGTTCTTCAAGTGTGTACCTGTTTTATTCATTCAATTATTCAACCCATTAACCATCAAGAACTTCTTTAAGAAGATTGACTGTATGTTCTACTTATCAGCCAGATTCTTTGGTCTTCTTGTTTCCTTAATGATTCCTCTTAGTCTTTTCTTCATGATTGCCTGTGCTGTGATGGGTGTTAATCCAAACTACACTCCTTTATGGGTCCAAATCATGAACATCGTCATCTCTGTTATTAGTATTGTGGTCGTCCCGCTTGCCTCTGTTTACGACGGTTCTAAAGAAGAAAAGAAACACATTTTAAGAGATTTCTTCCCGAACTTACTTGCCCTTTATATTGTTTGTATTATCGATATGATTATTGGTTATCCTGGCTTATTCAAATGCGGTAACCAAAAGGTTTGGAAAAAGACTGATCACTGCGTCAACGTTGTTGACGAGACTATTAGTAATAACCAATTAGAAACACCGAAAGAAACACAAATTCAAGCATGAAAACAGTTTTAGTGGTTTTCGGCACAAGACCAGAAGCTATTAAAATGTGCCCTCTTGTCAAAGAGTTAAAGAAAAGAGAGAGCATCAATACAATCGTTTGTGTTACTGGACAGCATAAAGAAATGCTTCAAGCGGTTTTAGATACTTTTGATATTGTTCCTGATTATAATCTTCAAATCATGAAAGAAAGTCAAACTTTGTTTGATATTACTTCTAGCATCCTTGAAAAGATTAAAGTCGTCTTAGAAGAAGTTAAACCAGATATCGTTTTAGTACATGGTGATACAAGCACATCTTTCGTTACCGCTTTAGCGTGTTTCTATTTACAAATTCCTGTTGGCCATGTCGAAGCGGGTCTTCGTACATACAACATCTATTCCCCATATCCAGAAGAATTTAATAGAGAAGGCATTGGCCTTATCGCTCAATATAACTTCGCTCCAACAAAGTTGGCTAAGCAAAACCTCTTAAATGAAGGTAAGAAGCCAGAATCCATCTATGTCACTGGTAATACCGTCATCGATGCGATGTCTCATACCGTTAAAAAGAGCTATACCCATCCTGAATTAGATTGGGTTGGTAATAATAAACTCATTTTTATTACTGCCCACAGAAGAGAAAATCTTGGCGAACCAATGCATCACATGTTCAGAGCTATTAGAAGAGTTTTAGATGAACATCCAGATTGTAAGGCTGTTTACCCAATTCATATGAATCCATTAGTCAGAAAAGCTGCGGATGAAGAATTAGGTGATTGTAAACAAATCCACATCATTGAGCCAATTGGTGTCGTTGATTGCCATAACTTCGAAGCGAGATCTTACTTAATCCTCACCGATAGTGGTGGTATTCAAGAAGAAGCTCCAGCGTATGGCGTTCCAGTCTTAGTTATGAGAGATACCACTGAAAGACCAGAAGGTGTCGAAGCGGGAACCCTCAAACTCGTTGGTACACATGAAGACGTTATTTATAACGAATTCACCAAGTTACTCGATAACAAAGAAGAATATAACAAAATGGCGCATGCCGCGAACCCATATGGTGATGGCCACGCATGTGAAAGAATCGCCAATATCTTAGAAGATAAGCCATTCAAACCATTTATTAACTAAAAAGAAAAGCCGTTTGTAACGGCTCTTTTTTATTCTTGCTTAGCAGGAGTTTCTTCCACTTGTTGAGTTTTCTTTTTGTTGATAAGACGGAGAATCAAATAGTAAACGCCGTAGAATGCAGCGATATAACCGCACTGTAAGGCATAAACGATAATTTGATATGGAACAAGGTTACCGCCGACAAGATTATAGAATAAGTCAAATGGTGTACCATCTCCACCAAAGAAGAACATAAAGTTATGTGGATGACCAGTTATGCCCCAATAGGCATAGTCGATAATCAAAGCAATAGTCATGAAGATGAACAACATACCAATAGTAAATGGCATGTTTCTCTTTTCCATCTTGTTGAGCTTTGAACACCAAATGAATAGTGATATAAACGCAGAAGCAGAGTGCGTTAATAATTCAATAAATACCGCCCACGAAATAATAGCGTGACGTGGATAGAGGTTTCCGGCAAAGTAATTGCCCATAAATCCCATTAATAAACCACATATCGCGATGAAATCGATACAGCAGTCTTTAAATCTACCTTTAGTTAAAGCCGCCATTGGAATGATATAAATCATGATGTCGCAGAAATATAATGGGAAATTACCAATCAAGGCTTCCCATGGATTGTCGCTAAGAATCATTTGATATGCGATTTTCGCGGTCACTAGTGTTAATACTGAAATACCAGTGATTAAAATCACTAGGTTTTGTTTCTTTTTATCACCTTTAAACTTCTTAGCGAGGAGAACCGCTAAAACCAAAAGAATAGTAAGAGTTAATGTGACGCTAAATAAATGTCCAAAAGAGAACAATCCAGCTGGTTGTCTATCTTTTTCAAGAAAAAACCATTCGTAGAAATTCATAACAAACTCTGAGAGCCGTGTTTATATTAACAAATCATAGCAAAAACGCAATACATATTAGTGGCACACATACGGGATTGTGTTATCATATCTAAGAAATTGATAAGGAAAAACTATTATGGCGCTTAAAGATAAATGGAAAGAAACAGGAAAAAACACAGGACGTGCATTCGCTAACTTTGGTAAAGCCTTAGGTAAAACCATGAAAGTCGCTTTTACTGATGATGAAAATATGATCGAGGCTAACGGCCATACTGAAACCGCTAATGCTTGGAAAGAAACCGGCAAAGCGTTTGGCCAAGCTGGTAAATCATTTGGCAAAGCCGCGGAAGGCACTGTGGATAAAGCCTGCGGCGAAGAAGAAAAGGATTAATCCCTGATAAATAATTAGATTAGATCGAGCTAAATACTCGGTCTTTTTATTACTAAATACATATTAATACATAAAATCAAATATGCGATTTTAGTTAACTAAATATATATTTATAATAAGGTTACGCGCGAGAAAATACTTTGAAATACGATTTTTTCGATTTTAATTGTATATTTATGTATAAAAATGTATTATGTATTCGAAAGGAGAAAAAACTAATGATTACATGGTTTAATGTAAAAGCCAAAAATGGTGTCGCATCACTATATAACAACAGCATTACACTTAATACCACAGCCATGTATCCGTTCGAGGATGCCTATCGAGTTCAAGTGGGTATGGATGAAAACAAAAACATTGTTATCCAGCCACTAACTAAAGCAGTCGTGGAATCAGGAGATCTTGATGAAAGCTGCTTATTGAAGCTCGAACAACACAAAAGTTTTGCGAGAATTTCATCCACGTCGTTAATGAAACAAATTGGAGAGGTTCTCAACATCACCTTGTCAAAAGTCCCGGTGCAGTTCGAAACATCTTGGGACCCAGAAAAAAACGTCCTGACAATCATTGTCAAATAAGGACACCACAAACATTATTCAGCAACAATTAGTAAAGGAGGAAGGGATTATGTTATGGTTATGGATTCTTCTCGGTGTAGTAGGAGCGGTATTGTTAATAATCTTCTTGCTCTGCTCTTACACCAAGGCAGGACCAGATGAAGCAATTATGATTTCTGGTCTTGGAAAAAGAAAAATTTTAAGAGGTAAGGCAGGATTCAGGATCCCAGTCTTACAAAGAAAAGACAAATTGTCTTTAAAAGCATTCCAAGTCGACATTAAGACACGCGAATCAATTCCAACCAATGAATTTATCAACATCATGGTGGATGGTGTGGCGAACTTGAAAATCTCAAGCAATCCAACACTTTTAGAAAGAGCCTTTGAAACCATCTTAGGCATGAAAGAGGGCGACTTAATTGAACAAGTCAAACAAGTCCTCGAAGGCAATATGCGTGAAATCATTGGTACAGTTGGCATCCGTCAATTAGTCCAAGATCGTAAAGGTGTCGCCGAAGCCGTTAAAGAAAACGTTATTCCAGATATGGAAAAACTCGGCCTCGAATTAGTCAATTTCAACATCCAAAACTTCTCTGATGATAACGAAGTTATTAAAAACTTAGGTATCGATAACATCTCACAAATCAGCAAAGAAGCAGCGATCGCTAAAGCAAACGCTGAAAGAGATGTCAGCATCGCCAGAGCTAAAGCTCAACAAGATGCCAATGAAGCAGAAGTTAACGCAAAAACAGTCATCGTTCAAAAGAATACTGAATATGCTCTAAAAGAAGCAGCCCTCAAGATCCAATCTGATACCGCTAAAGCGGATGCTGA
>JAEEGL016301807.1_pt1 | contig 11420 bp, 9 predicted proteins | sample 9134231 | NCBI WGS metagenome assembly JAEEGL01 (sample SAMN16246548, study PRJNA631951) | gut metagenome | biome: gut microbiome; feature: rumen; material: fiber-attached | host: Bos | place: Iran: Karaj | collected 2018-10
ATTTTTGGTGCCGAGAGCCGGACTTGAACCGGCACGAATTTTACTTCGGAGGATTTTAAGTCCTCTGCGTCTGCCTATTCCGCCATCCCGGCAAATTCTTTAAAAAAGAGCGAAGCGAAACGCTTCGCTCTTAGTGGCTCCGGAGGTCAGACTTGAACTGACGACCTCATGATTAACAGTCACGCGCTGCCACCAGCTGAGCTACTCCGGAATATGAATGTCGCTCCAGCGACTCAATTATTGTATATCCCGTCTCGATTTTTGTCAATCACTAATTATAATTTTTGTTTTGATTTAAAACAATATACACGATTATTTAAAATGTACGTCTATAAGAGGTCGTCTATAAGAATCAATTATTTGACATATATTGCCATTTGTGAGATAATGTTAAAAAATGGTAATTATGGCGATGATTAGTTTTAAAACAGAAATAAAGCCCTCTGAGGGACAAATTATTAAAATCGAGAGAAGTTTTGAGGCATGTCGAAAGGTGCATAATTTGTATTTGCTTATTGCACTCAAACAGATAAAAGAAACTGGACAATATGGGAATCATAGAGAATTCCTGACTTGGTTTTATTCATTTTATTTAAAAGATCATAAGTATAGCAAACAATTCCCAAGAATCTTAGATAAAGATGCAATAAGAAACATATGTAGTAACGTTGATAAGTCATTATCAAAATATATGAAGTCATTGATATCAAAACCAAATATAAAAGATCTTAAGAAAGGAAAAGTATCCTTATATTTTTTATCACAAAAGAATGGCGTTTATACTGTAAATTGCGAAAGGCACAGAATATTTATCCCATTTTACGGTTGGATCAGATTGAAAGAAAAAGGTTATATCCCTAGTAATTCTGATTCTTCAAAGATAGTAAGCGGATATATTACATCTAAATCCGGTAGATATTTTGTATCTGTAAATGTAGATAGTGATAATGACAATATAAATAAAAAGACAAACAAAATCAAGCATTTAGGCGAGCCGATCGGGATCGATCTTGGAGTTAGCCATTTTGCGGTATTAAGTGATGGAAGAGTATACGAAAATATCAATTATGGCAAAAATATAAAAAGTGTAAATAAACAAATTAATAAATTACAGAATTCATTGCGTCGAAAACGCTTGCAGAATAAGTCTTCGAGAAATCATGATTTCAAAGGAATGAATTTTGATAAAAATGTCAGGGCTTTGTCAAAACAATACAAACGAATAGATGATATAAGAGATGATTTTATTAATAAAGTTATAGCAGACATATTAAGTACAGACCCTAAATATATAGCGATAGAAGATCTCATAGTAAAAGAGATGGTCAAAGACAGGACATTTTCAAGATCGGTATCAGATCAAACATTTAGGGAGTTTAGAAACAGATTACAGAAAAAATGTGTTCGCTTGGGCATCGAATTGAGAGTAATCAATAGATGGTACCCGTCAAGTAAAAAATGCCATAACTGTGGGAAAGTAAAAAAAGAACTTCAAATAAACGAAAGAATTTACAAATGTGAATGCGGCTATGTTGCAGATCGTGATTACAATGCAAGTCTAAATATTCGAGATTCAAAGGATTATTATATTTTCAAATTACGAAGTACTTAAGAAGTGCTTATGTATTATGTACCGGTGGCTGGCCGGGAATTGATGGCTATGGACATTTTCCGGGCTCTGTGTTAACGCGAGGTCGGACGGTGAATGAAATAGCAATTATCGTGATATTTACGCAGCAAGGTTCGAGCCCTTTATTTCGAGGGCTTACGGAAGGGTGTTATTCGAAGTATCTATGAAAACAAGGAAGAGACTCATTGGAGATAAAGGCGAGGAAGTTGCTTGTAAATTGTTAAGATCAAATTCGTATAGCATACTTGCCAGAAATTTTAGCTCTAAAACGGGTGAAATAGACATTATTGCTTTAGACTTACGTCGAAATGAGATAGTGTTTGTCGAGGTTAAAACAAGATCATCTATAGAATATGGCTATCCTTATGAATTTGTTGATCATAATAAAAAGCGTCGCATGGTAACGACAGCGTCCTATTATTTAAAATTAACGAACCTGAGGGGGTTACAGCCAAGATTTGATATCATAGAGGTTATTAACACAAAAAAAGGTATATACGCAAGACATTTAGTGAATGTATTTGAATTATAGATGAATATATGTATACGAGATTTTTAACTGCAAGTTTATATGGATTGAGCGGAGAAAAAACATGGGTCGAAGTTGATGGGGATAAAGGACTCCCTGGTATTTCGATTGTTGGTTTGGCTAATCAGAGCATAAAAGAAGCAAAAGATAGGGTACATTCTGCGATAATCAATTCTGGATACTCATTTCCTGTAAGAAAAATAACTGTCAATCTCACACCTGCAAACAAGCAAAAAAGCGGAAGTCACTATGATCTTGCCATCGCCCTGGGGATACTTAATAGTGAAAAACTCATAAGGTTAAAAGAACCGGAAAAAATGATGAATGGTGATATCGCATTTCTCGGTGAACTAACATTAGATGGACGGTTAAATACAATAGATGGAGCTCTGCCTATGATCATCAGTCTTCAACAATGTGGCGTTGAAGAGATAGTGTTGCCCTATTCAAATATCAAAGAAGCGACATTATTAAAAAACATCAAATTATACCCAGCAGAAAATTTAAAAGAAGTGATCGATCATCTATCCGGCGAAAATATGATCCAACCATTTTGTCCTGATATGTCTACCCATTTGAATATATGTGGGACAATACCTGATTTTATTGATATCAGAGGACAAGAAAAAGTAAAACGTGCAGCACAAGTTGCAGCGGCAGGGCAGCATGGTATGTTGATGATCGGCCCTCCGGGAGTTGGTAAAACCATGGTAGGTAAAAGGATCCCGGGTATAATGCCGCCACTAAGTTACAAAGAACAACTTGAAGTGACACAAATCTATAGCGTTGCGGGAGAATTATCTGATAAAAGACCGATGATCACAGAAAGGCCTTTTAGAGCTCCGCACCATAGTATTTCATCAATAGCCTTGATTGGTGGAGGCGTGCAGCCAAAGCCCGGAGAAATATCTTTAGCACATAAAGGTATTTTGTTCCTTGATGAACTTCCAGAGTTCTCAGTTAAGTCACTTGATATGCTTAGGCAGCCTTTAGAAGATGGATATGTTGCAATCACACGTGTTAATGGAAAAACTGTTTACCCCGCGGATTTTATGCTCGTAGCAGCAATGAATCCATGTAAATGTGGATATTATGGAGATCCTGTAAGGATTTGCGTTTGCACCGAAAGTGATAGGAAACGTTACGTTAATCGTGTGTCAGGCCCATTGCTTGATAGGATAGATATCCATATAAACTTAAACAGAACTGTATATAAAGATATGGTCGACTCTTCTCAATTGGGTAAAAGTACAAGCGAACTAAAAAAAGGGGTTGAAATTGCGATCGGTATGCAACTTGAAAGATATGGAACAGATAACTCCTTGCGAAACTCAAACATGGATAACGATATGATCTCTAAATACTGCAAATTGGATAGTAGATGCAATAAAATCATGAAAGATGCATTTGAAAGATGGTCTCTTTCTGCTAGAAGTTATCATCGCATTCTCAGGGTGGCAAGAACAATTGCTGATATTGAAGGTGAAGATACGATCAAAGAGATACATTTATTTGAAGCACTTAGTTATCGTATGCCTGATGAGTTTAATAGCTGACTAGAGTATGAATGAAAATATTATTGAAATTACAATAGATGATGCAATTTTTCCGGATCATTTGAAACAAATAAAAAATCCACCTCGGAAACTATATTGCATAGGCAATGTTGAACTACTGACTTATCAAGGTGTCGCAGTAGTTGGAACCAGGCGTTGTTCTCCTTATGGACGATGGGCTGCTTATGAGATAGGAAAGCAAATAGCTGATTGTGGAGTAACTGTAATAAGTGGTATGGCAGAAGGTGTAGATTCTGAAGGACATCGAGGATGTTTAGATGCAGAAGGGAATACTATTGCAGTAATGGGGACAGGAATAGACATATGTTTTCCCAGATCAAATAAAAAGTTGTACGAAAGAATAGCAAATAAAGGGTTAGTGATTTCAGAATATGGTCCTGGCGATAATACAGGTCCATGGGCCTTTCCTGAACGTAATAGAATCATTTCGGGTTTGGCCAAATCTGTAGTAGTAGTTGAAGGGACTAAAAAGAGTGGTTCAATGATCACGGCAAATCTTGCTTTGGAACAATCTAGAGAGGTGTTTGCTGTGCCGGGAAATATCAATCAGCCTAACGCTGCCGGAGTGAACCTTCTTATAAGAGATGGAGCTATTCCTATTACATCAATTGAAGAAGTTCCTGAAATATTACAGATAGGTGAAAGTAAGACATTTAAAAGAAAGCTTGAAAAGTGCAGTAACGATGAAAAAAAGATATTAAAATATATTAAAGAAAACCCAGGCTCAAATATTGAAACTATAGCTTTTAAAATGAATATGGAAATGAGTGAGACGTCTGCAATAACAATTGCATTGGAATTAAAAGGATATATAAAAAAAATATATGATGATTTATACGTTTTGTAAGTATTGGATTTTATATTAATTTTCGAATTCCGTCATCTCAGGAAGGTAAAGATTTATATGGAATATTAGTGAACTGTTAGCACTCGATATTGACGAGTGCTAATTTTAGTGGTATAAGAATTGTGAGTGTTGCACATTCATTTTCTGCTTGACAACTAATTTTCTTGCTTTTATATATAGAAGAAAATCAAACAAACAGGATTTTAAAGATGAGTTATAAAATTATATAGGTGGAAATATGGCAACAAAGAATAATTTAATAATTGTTGAGTCACCGTCGAAAGCGAAGACGATAGAGAAGTTTTTAGGTAACAAATACTCTGTTATTGCATCTAAAGGTCATATAAGAGACCTTCCCAAAAGCAGAATGGCTGTTGACATAAACAATAATTTTGAACCAGAGTACATCAATGTACGTGGTAAAGCAGATGTCATAAAAGAAATCAAAAATGCAGCTAAGACTAGTGATAAAGTATATCTTGCAACAGACCCTGACCGAGAAGGCGAGGCGATAGCTTGGCACATATGCAATGTATTAGGCATTGATCCTGACAAGGCAAATAGAATAGAGTTTCATGAAATAACTAAATCAGCTGTAACACAAGCGGTAAAAAATCCGCGTTCGATCGACATGAATCTGGTGGATGCCCAGCAAGGAAGAAGAGTTACTGATCGTATTGTAGGATATGGTATCAGCCCCGTTCTTTGGGCTAAAGTTGGAAGAGGATTATCAGCAGGGCGTGTACAATCTGTAGCGCTTAAAATCATCTGTGACAGAGAAGATGAAATCGAAGAATTCGATCCCAAGAAGTACTGGTCAATATCGGTGGACCTTACTGTCCCTGGTAAAAGTGCTGCTTCAGAAAAGAGAAATTCTTTTACTGCAAAACTTGATAAAATAGACGGCATAAAAGTAGTAATACCTGATGATAATATCGAAGCTACTATAGGATCGCAGAAACTAGCTGATAGTATATATAAAGATTTGATCAACGGTAAATATGTGGTTTCATCGATAGAAAATAAAGAAACTACAGCTAAACCTTATGCTCCATATACAACATCTTCACTTCAGCAGGACGCATCTGTTAGACTTGGATTTGCTCCTAAAAAAACAATGCTTCTCGCACAACAACTTTATGAGGGAATTTCAGTAAAGGGACATGGAACCATCGGTCTAATCACTTATATGAGAACAGACTCTGTACGAATTTCGCCTGAAGCGGATGCTGCTTGTAAATCCCTTATAAAAGAGAATTTCGGAAAAGAATATGTAGGCAATCATTATTTTGCAAATAAAGGGCAAAATACGCAAGATGCACATGAAGCGATCAGACCTTCGTATGTAGATTTAACTCCAGATGAGATACAATCATCTTTGAATGCGGAACAATTCAAACTATACAAACTCATCTGGTCGAGATTTGTGGCATCCAGAATGAGTCCAGCAATTTATGATTCGTGCGGAATGGATATAAAATGTGATAGGTATGATCTCCGGGCAAATGGCAGAAAGATGAAGTTTGACGGATTCTTAAAAGTATATAGTATCAGCTCTGATGATAAGGATAGAATGCTTCCTGTAATGAATAAAGGCGATGAACTCAAGATGCTAAACGTCAATTCCGAAGCAAAGGAGACAGAACCACCATCAAGGTTTACCGAAGCGAGTTTGATTAGAGAAATGGAAGAAAAAGGTATAGGAAGACCTAGTACCTATGCTCCGATAGTATCTACTTTGATTGAAAGACGTTATGTAAAGAAAGATAAAAAAGCTCTTGTTCCTACTGATCTTGGCAAGAAAATCACTAAAGATATTATGGAAGAGTATTTTCATGACGTGGTGGATGTTAATTTCACCTCCGACATGGAATCAAATCTAGATAAGGTAGCTGAAGGCGAACTCAATTGGAAAAATGTTGTTTCTGATTATTACGATATTTTAAAAGATGAGATTAGGACAGCTAAAGAACAAGCAGAAAAAGTACAACCAGAGATAGAACTGGTTGATGAAACGTGTCCAAATTGTGGACGTCAGTTAGCAAAGAAGCACAGCAGATACGGTGACTTTTTAGCATGTACTGGATTCCCTGAATGTAAATATACTAAATCAATTGTTATAGATACAGGAATCAAATGTCCTGCATGTGGAGGAAATATAATTGTAAAGAGGAGCAAAAAAGGAAAAACATTTTACGGATGCTCTAATTATCCGGAGTGTGAACAGGTTTATTGGTATAAACCCGTTGCGAAAAAATGTCCGAATTGTGGCTCATTGCTAGTAGAAAGAGGACGTATGCTGTATTGTTCTGATCCTAATTGTGGATACAGAGAAAAGAAATAGGGGGTTAAAATGGAAAAGTTTAGAGCGACAACTATTTGTCTAGTAAGGAGAAGCGCTGATGATATTGCCATAGCTGGCGATGGTCAAGTTACCATGGGTGAAACTGCTATCATGAAAAATTCAGCAAAGAAAATCAGGAAAATATATAAAGACCAGGTGCTTTGCGGATTTGCGGGAAGTGTTTCAGATGCGTATTCTCTTATGGAAAAGTTTGAGAAGAAAATGGAAGAGTATAATGGCAATCTCAAAAGAGCGGCTGTTGCGCTAGCTCAAATGTGGAGGATGGACCAGGCATCAAGAAATCTTGACGCTCTAATGCTTGTTGCTGATAGAGAAAGTGTTTTAGTCATATCAGGAAATGGGGAAGTTATAGAGCCTGATTATGATTTTGTGGCAATAGGTTCTGGCGGAAATTATGCATATGCTGCAGCGCATGCGCTTTTTGACCATACTGATATGGATGCAGCTTCAATTGCAGAAGAAGCTCTTCATATAGCTTCTGATATTTGCGTGTATACAAATAGCCATATCTCAGTTGAAAAGCTGTAAAGGGGGGAAAGGGAAATGGCAAGAGAATTTAAAAATATGACTCCAAAAGAGATAGTAGAAGAACTTGACAAATATATCATAGGCCAGGACAGTGCAAAAAGATCGGTGGCAGTGGCGCTTAGAAATCGCTATAGAAGAAGTCTTGTTCCCGAAGAAATCAGGGATGAAATTACCCCGAAAAATATACTCATGATGGGTCCTACAGGCGTAGGTAAAACAGAAATCGCCAGACGACTTGCAAAACTAATGGATGCTCCTTTCATCAAAATTGAAGCAACTAAATTTACTGAAGTCGGGTATGTAGGTAGAGATGTTGAATCCATTATAAGAGACCTCATGGAAGCTTCTATGCGTGTAACAAAGCAAAAACATATGGATGAGAAATATGAAGTTGCTAAAGATATTGCGGAAGAAAAAATAATAGAGGCAATCATTCCCGGTAGAAATAAAAACAATCAGGGTGTAAGAAATCCTTTCTCTGCATTAGTGGGTGGTGGTCAGGCTACTTATAATCAGACAAATGAAAAAATCGAAACTCCGGAAGAGGATAGCGAAGTACTCCTTGCTAGAGATCAGGTTCGTCAGCAGCTCAAAGACGGATTTCTTGAAGATCAGTATATAGAGATTGATGTAATCGAGCAGCCTAAAGATAATTCACTAGACGTAAACGGCGGAGGCACCATTCAGATAGGAAGCATTTTTGGAAATATGCTTCCTCCAAAAACTAAAAAACGCAAAGTTAAAGTTTCTGAAGCACGAAAGATACTTATTGAACAGGAAGCGCAAAAACTAATCGATATGGATCAGGTTCAGTCTGAGGCTCTCGAAAACTGTGAACAGAATGGAATAGTGTTTCTCGATGAGATAGATAAAATAGCTAACAGTGGTAATTACCATGGCGGTGTTGATGTATCAAGAGAAGGCGTTCAAAGAGACATACTGCCTATTGTTGAAGGCAGTGTTGTTAATACTAAGTACGGTCCAGTTAAAACTGACCATATACTCTTTATAGGTGCAGGTGCTTTTTCGGTTGCAAAGCCGACAGACCTCATTCCGGAGCTGCAGGGTAGATTCCCTATAAGAGTTGAATTAGAGAGCCTGACGAAAGATGATTTCAAAAGGATCCTGTTGGAACCACACAATGCGCTCACAAAACAACACGCTGCTCTCATGGAGACGGAAGGTGTAAAGGTCAGCTTTACAGATGACGCAATAGAAGAAATCGCATCTATGGCAAGCATAATGAATGAACAGACCGAAAACATTGGTGCAAGAAGGCTTCATACTATTATGGAAAAATTGTTTGAAGAAATATCATTTAACTTACCAGACCCAGAAATAAAAGATGTAGTGATCGATGCGGAATATGTTCGCGGTAAATTTGATGAAGTTATCAGACAAGATGATATTGAAAAATACATACTGTAGGGATGTATCCCCAATAGATTTCAAACTATGAGTTTTAACCCCTTTTGTCAGGTTTAGAATCTGGTGAAAGGGGTGTTTTAGATATTTACAAAAGGGAAACATGCCGTAAGTATGATAATAGGACTGTTTGAATTCATTGCTTAGAATATATTATTCATATATAATCTTTGTATTCTGGAGTGTACGTAATTATTTATTTTGTTTCTCATAAACGATTATAAATTGGTGAAATAATGGTTGAATTTGACGATAACAATAATGTGATTTCACAGGATTTCCCAAGAGCTGTGCTTGTTGGTGTCAGCTTAGGAGACGATATTTCCTATTCTATGGATGAACTTCAAGGTCTTGCTGAAGCAGCAAACATAGAAGTGGTTGCACAAATGACACAAAATGTGGAAAAAATCAATGCTGGTACCTATGTTGGTACTGGAAAACTCGATGAGTTAGGAGATTATTGTCGAAATAATGATATAGATCTTGTGATCTTTAATGATGAGCTTTCTGGTATGCAGCTTAGAAATATCGAGGACGCTTGTGGTACAAAAGTAATTGATAGAACCATACTCATTCTAGATATATTTGCATCAAGAGCTACTAGTGCAGAAGGAAAACTGCAGGTCGAACTAGCACAACTTGCATATAGAATGCCCAGACTTCTTGGATTTGGTAAGTCTCTTTCAAGACTCGGCGGAGGTATTGGTACGAGGGGGCCTGGTGAGACAAAATTAGAAACTGATAGAAGACACATTCAGAAAAGGATGGATCAAATAAAATCAGAGATAAAAGATCTTAACTCTACAAGAGCTACCAAAAGAGCTAAAAGAGATAAATCAGAGATTCCTGTAGTAGCTTTGGTGGGATATACTAACAGCGGCAAATCTTCCATAATGAACGCTTTCCTGAAATCAGAAGAAAGAGAAGATAAGATTGTGTTTGAGAAGAATATGCTTTTTGCTACGCTGGATACGTCTCAAAGATTAATAACCCCTGACGACCGTCACAGCTTTATTCTAGTAGATACAGTAGGTTTCGTAAGTAAATTGCCTCACACTTTGGTCTCAGCTTTTAAGTCGACTCTTGAAGAAGCTGTGGATGCAGATCTTTTAATACAAGTGGTAGACTCCTCCTATGAAGGTGTAGATTTCTATATCGATGTTACAAACCACGTGCTAAAAGAGCTTGGAGCGGCAGATAAGCCGATGATAATGGCTTTCAATAAATGCGATCTTCTTAAAAACGGTAAATTCAATACTGTGGGATACGGTTCTGACTGCGTGGTTATGTCAGCAAAGACCGGTGAGGGTATGAACGAGCTACTTGATATGATCAAATCAAAAATCTTTGCTGATACAAGGGTGGTTTCTCTTTTGATACCTTTTACTGATGGGGCGGTTTTAAGCGCTGTAATAGCCAAAAACAAGCCTTTGGAAACAGAGTATTATGCCGAGGGGACAAAGATAAAGGTCGAGCTTTCTTTGGCGGATATAAACAGATATTCAAAGTATTTAGTTGAATGACACTATACTTTTGAAATGAGATGATTAGATTTACAACGATAAAACAAGCTGCAGAAGCTGAAGAAATAATCGAAAAATCCAGATTTATTGCGCATATAAAACGGGCTGATACTAGGGAAGAAGCCGACTCGTTCATTGCGGAGATTAAGCATAATTACAAGGATGCTACTCACAATGTACCTGCTTTTGTGATAGGCGAAAAACAAGAAATCCAATGGGCTTCAGATGATGGCGAACCAAGTGGTACTTCTGGTGCTCCTATGTTACAAATGATAGTAAAAGAAGGACTGACAAATGTTGTAATAGTTGTAACTAGATATTTTGGAGGAATCAAACTAGGAACAGGCGGACTAGTGAGAGCATATACAGGAATTGCAAGGAAAGTGCTTGAGTATGCAGGCCGAAACGAAGTAAGGGATATTAAATCTTTGAAAATCAAAGTCTCTTATTCGATCCTTTCTAAAATACAGCAAGCTGCAGCTAAAACGAACTTTAATATCGCTTCTATATCTTACGAGGACGAACCAGTGATAACTGTCAGCTTTGAGTCAGAATTTGAAGAAAGCGTAATGAAAAGATTATCAGATCTGACTATGGGAAATTATATAATTATTTGAATCAAGAACAATTATTCACATTAAAGCAAATTGGGGCTGCCGCCCCAAACCCTGACTGTATTACAAAATACAGAAAGTATTTAAACTTTCGATTGTGTAGGAAAAATCTAAAGATACTTGTAAATCATAGTACTTAACTATTATTTTCAGAAGATTATACATAGTGTCTATAGTGTTATCAAAAATTTATCTTATTATGAAAAAAATATAAATTGTCTATTGACAAAAAGGGTTTTTACCTTTAAAATCTTCAAGTGCGTCGACTTAATATTGACGAGACTTTAGGTCGTTTAGCTCAGTTGGTTAGAGCACCTGCCTTACAAGCAGGGGGTCATAAGTTCGAGTCTTATAACGACCACCATTTGCGGCCCGGTAGTTC
>JAEEGL016804467.1_pt1 | contig 11420 bp, 10 predicted proteins | sample 9134231 | NCBI WGS metagenome assembly JAEEGL01 (sample SAMN16246548, study PRJNA631951) | gut metagenome | biome: gut microbiome; feature: rumen; material: fiber-attached | host: Bos | place: Iran: Karaj | collected 2018-10
GTGTTGATTGCGCGCGCACAGATTCTTACAGCCGACGGAACGCTTTCTGTACAACCGGGGAAGACGCCGGTATATGCGCACATAGGCACGGATATGGATGTGCAGATGATGAATTTTACGCTCGTTTACGAAAATTCGTTTTTACCGAATCAGTCCGCAGAGGAATAATACGCGAGCAGCAGATCGACCATTTCACCATAGCTTTTTACGCCGCTGGTTTGTTGGTTGTATTTGAGATATTGATCGTTTACCTGCGTCATCGTTTCATTGACCGGTCCTTCATATGTTTGAACATAAGCGCTGTAATCCCTTAAATCACGTACAAGTCCATCACAGTAGGTATTCCAAAGCGCACGGTAGGCTTCCGGATCCGACCGGCTGAGCTGATTGCCTGCGTGTACAAGCGCCATCACCGTGCCAGAATACCGGATACGTACATCTTCCGAAGAAATACAAGCGAGATAAGAAACGAAATTGGCTTCGTTTTCGCGGGCTATACCGGAGAAATGCGCTGTTTCATGCGCCGCGGAGGACGCCAAATACAAATCGGGTTGATTGATATTCACATTGCATTCAGCCGTAAAAGGGAAATAGATGCCAGAGATACCCGCATAGGAAAGCCCTTCAGACGCAAAAACGGTTTTTGGCACGTAAACGGTGCCGAAAGAATACCCCGTGATTTCCTCCATGCGGGCATATGCGGCCGGAATCTGCTTAAACACATCTTGCACGCTTTCTCCGTAAGTAAATACGCCGTTTTCATCTTCGCTCACCTGCGCGCGAAGGTCATTGGCCGTTCGTGCTAAAGAGACGCATAGTTCATTCAATTCAGCCGTGTCGCGCGCATGGACGTCTAATTCCAGCGTTTGCGCCAAAGTGAAGCGGGAATAATTGAACCCCCACGCAAAGTAAAATATGTTCAGCAGTGCTCCTCCGGCTATGGCAATGGAGATAAAAATGCCGATAAAAGCGCTGATGTGTATTTTTCGCATCAACAGCCGAACGAAGCCCGAAACGATGGCAACGACGATCGCAAGCACCGACAGGTATAGCAGCCATTCCGCTAGGCTGAAAGGAACGATGGAAAAGACAGCTCCCAAAACCTGACTGATGACAGGGTAGACGCTTTTTGAGAAGACGTTTTCGATGAATGCGGGATGCTGTGCGGCCAATCTGGGAAGAAGAATACCAAGAGGGATTAAAAGCAGCCAAAACAGGCGAAATAACTGTTTGCGCCATTCGGACGGCGGTCTGATGCGTGTGTGCTTGTCGCGCATGCTTCATTCTCCTTTGAAGAGAGGAATACAAATTCATTATAGCATATTCAAAATTTGTATAAAATACTTTGTCAGATGCGCCAGGGCAGTGTATACTGTTAAGCGACAATGAGAGGAGTGTGTGCTATGCACATTGGAATATCGACCGCAAGCATGTACGGCAGATCGAACGTGGAAGATTCACTTGCGGAGATCGCGGCGTGCGGTGCGGATCTGTGCGAAGTGTTTTTGAATACATATTCCGAGTATACGCCGGAGTTTGTGGATGTTCTATGCGAGCGGCTGCGGACTTCGAATATCACTGCGTACAGTTTACATCCGATGGGCACACAGTTTGAGCCGCAGCTCTTTTCCGCGCACCAGCGCCAGAGAGAAGACGCGCTGAAAATGTTTGAAGGGATTCTCGTTGCGGCGAAGAAGATCGGAGCGAGCTGCTATACGATGCATGGCCCCGCTAATTTGGGCGGCCGGATTTTGAGCCATGTGCGCTACAATTTCATCGGCCCTATAACGCGGGATTTGTGTGCGATGGCAAAGGACTACGGGGTACGCATTGCCTGGGAAAATGTCAGCTGGTGTCTGTTCCGGGATCCGGAGTTTGGCCTGCGCCTCAGAGATGCGGCAAAGACGGAAGAGCTGTATTTTACGCTGGACGTCAAGCAGGCGCTGCGCAGCGGGCACGAGCCGGATGAATTTATCGATGCGGTTGGCGATAAAATGATCAATCTGCATTTATGCGACTGCGTGCGCGAAAACAACGACATACGCTTGGCCATGCCGGGAAAAGGTGGATTTGATTTTGCGGCTTTGGCACAGAAAATGCTTTCCCGCGGATATACGGGTCCGGCCTTTGTGGAAGTATACAGTATGTTGTATGACACATTGCCGGAGTTGGAGGCAAGCTTCCGGTATCTCCAAGACGTAATGCGTTAAGGAAGGTATCTCTCCAGAAGACCGTTTACCCAAAGCCGAGGCGGCGCTTCCACGACGATGAACGGCTGGTCGCGTTTCCCCGAATCCTCAGGGAAAAGGTAGATGTTAGGCCCCTGACGCGCCTGCTGTTCCCAGACCGTTACGTGAAAGAGTGCATAGGGAATATACCCTTCGCAATACACTAACAGTGTGCATTCGCCCCATGTAGTAGGGTAAAAGCCGTCGAAATGCGCATCGGCAGCAATCGGGATATCGATTTTGCCGGTAGAGCCGTTTTCATCAGTGGTGCAGGTTAAGTCCCACTCCGGTATGACTACCTGCGCGCCGACAAGCGGATTGTCGGAAAAACCGTCGCGCACGGTGACGCTGATACTGCCTTTATGCATAAGCGCCACTGCAGCAACGTCATCAGTGCAGCCGCAGAACAGAACGCTCAGTGTCAGGCAAAAAAGAATAAGGCATGTTTTTTTCAAGGATTCGTCTCCTTTCCTGCAGCGGCTTAGGTATGCCGTTCATGTAAATCGTCTATGATTATGGAAGGAAAATCAGACCGGATTTTTGACAGAATAGTAAGGGAGAAAGATGAATTTGCAAAGGTTCCAGGATGAAACATGGTGCGGGAAGAACCGCATCCACATAGACGTGAACAACATGATGCGCGCGCGATTAGGCGAGCGCGGAATCGATGAAGCTGAACTTGATCAGATGCAGGATCAGCTGTTTGTGGCTGCGGAAGCCATGAAAAAGAAACGTTATAGCATGGCGTGGCGGGAGCTTCCCTATATGGAGCAGAGCATCGTTGAAGATATTGAACGAACCGCCGCGCAGATCAACGAGCGCTTCGACGCGTTTGTAGTGCTGGGAATTGGCGGCAGCGCACTCGGCGCGATCGCTATTCAAAATGCGCTGACGCATTTAAGGTATAATGAATTGCCAAAATCAAAGCGCAGTAGGGCAAAAATCTACATAGAAGACAATGTGGATCCGGAGCGCATGGCCGCGTTGCTGGATGTGATTGACGTTAAACGCACGATGTTCAATGTGATCACGAAGTCCGGCGGGACATCGGAGACGATGGCGCAGTTTTTAATCGTATTAAACCTTTTGCACGAAGAGCTGGGCGATGATTTTTCTTCGCATTTGATCGCAACGACGGACGCAGTGCGAGGAAATCTTTTGGCGCTGGCAAAGCGTTACGGCTTAAAAACGTTTTACGTACCCGAGGGTGTAGGAGGACGCTTTAGCGTGCTCTCTCCCGTGGGACTTCTTCCGGCGGCGGTTTGCGGAATTGATATACGTGAACTCCTTGCAGGCGGCATGTATATGGATAAACTGTGCGCTGCCGACGATGTTTGGGAAAACCCTGCATACCTGTTGGCGGCATTGCAGTATATCGCCATGAGGCGGGGAATGAATATCAGCGTAATGATGCCGTACGCGGATTCACTGAAATATATGGCCGACTGGTATGCGCAGCTATGGGCGGAATCACTCGGTAAGCGCTATGATAAAAACGGGCAGTCGGTGTATACGGGTCAGACACCCGTAAAAGCGCTCGGCGTTACGGACCAGCATTCACAAGCGCAGCTGTATACGCAAGGCCCCTTTGACAAAGTGGTGACTTTGCTCTGTGTAGAGAATTACAGGGCAACCGTGCAGATCCCGCAAGGCGTTACAGGCATGGATTCCGTAGATTTTCTCGGCGGACATACGCTCAATGAGCTGATTAGCGTTGAACAGGGCGCGATGGCATATGCGCTTTTAAAAAGCGAACGGATGAACTGTTCTATCCTATTGCCGCAGGTCAACCCGTTCACGATCGGACAGCTTTTCTACTTACTCGAAGTGGAAACGGCTTTTGCAGGAGAATTACTGAATATCGATGCATTCGATCAGCCGGGCGTAGAGGAAGGCAAGAACTCGGCTTACGCATTGCTCGGCAGACCCGGTTATGAGGCAAAGCGCGCGGAACTTGAGCGTCTGCCGGAGAAAAAGGACAAGTATGTTTTGTAAACAACTTGTCGGCACATATGTGTCGGCAGCGTGAATTTGTAGGCATATGGGGTGACAGATTGCTTTTCATGCGTTAAAATAAACGCATGAAAAAGAGTAGCGAATATATACAGAACAAACAGAGCGGTCATGCGGGCACGAGCAAAACCAAAGCGTTGGTTTGCTGGCTTTTCGCGTTGCTGCTCGTTTTTCTTTGTGCAGGGTGCGGTGAGCAGACTGCAGCTGTGCAGGATGTGGAGACGCCGGAGCCTGCCGAAGCAACGCCTCTATTGGAACTGGATATACCGGAACTCGTTGCGCGCGGTTCCGAGGATGCGCTTCTGGGTGCAATCGTGCCTGACGACGGTTCCATAGTATATTATACTGCCATGCATGGTTTCCTGCGCACGGCGGAGGCCATGGGCTGCCCGGCGAAAATTTATCGGGCGAACACTGCGCAGTTGGCTGTGGAAGCGGTAGATATGGCGATAGCCGATCACTGCGCTGGCCTTGTGATATGGAATAAAGACGACGCGTATGCGCAGGCGATTGAAAAGGCCGAAAAAGCAGGTATGCCCGTTGTGACGCCTTATTATGAGACCGACAATCGTTTCGTGCGCGCAAGCGTGGTAGTAGATCAGACAGGCTGTATGGAAGAAGTGGCGCGGGTAATCGCTGAACGCATGGTGGAGCGCGACTGTAAAGGCGGGAAAATACTGGTTTACGGTCATGATCCTTTAGACGCCTATTTGGAGTTTTCCGATGCTGTGAAAGAATACTATCCGCAGTACAATGTCGCGTATCTGGCGCGGACAGCATCGGAAAAGGACGCCGCCATAAGTGAATTGGCGGAATATATTTTATGGAACAGGGATGTGAAAGGACTGTTCTGCATTGATGCGGACGGCGCGGACATCGCGGTGCGCGCCCGCACGCAGGCGCAGCGCGCATACCGCAATGACGGGGCGCCGGAGCAGCGGGAGGGTGCCGTAACGACACCGGCTCCGGCGGGCGCAACGCCTGTGCCGGAAAGCCTGACGAAGTCGATTACGATCACGATTGTCGGCACGGGGATCAGTGAGAAAACGATTGAATTGCTGCATGATTATGATATTTACGCCTTTGTGCTGGAACCGTATTATGAGGCAGCCGCACAGTCAACGATGGTTTTGGATCAGCTTTTAAGAGGGGAAAGCGCACCGGAAATATCGCGTTTGAACATGCCGATCGTGCGGCAGGCCGCCTTGGATAAATATGAATTGGTATATCGTCAGGTGCGGGAATGGTTCGATCTGGATGCAGCGCAGACGGATGAACAGGAAAGTTGAGCCTTTTGCGTGAGAAGTGAAATAGCAAAAAAACAAAAATTAAGGCAGATCGACTGGATCACCGTGCTGTTAGTGCTGGCATTGGTCGTATTCGGTTTAATCAGCCTCGCGAATATTATGGCCACGCCCTTTGTAGGCGATGAAGCCTCGTTAAGCGATTATCTGGATAAGCTGAACATGGAATATGTGCAGCGCCAGCTGATGAACTTCTTTGTCGGCCTTGCTGCCATGCTCGTGATACTGGTGGTGGATTACAGCTTTTTCCGTTCGTTTATTAAATATGTTTATTTCGTCAATGTCGGACTGTTGGTGATCTTACTCTTGATCGGCAATTCAACGCGCGGCATATTCGGTTTCTTTAATATCGGCACGCGCATGTTCCAGCCTTCGGAAATCTGCAAGATTACATTGATCGTGATGATCTCGAAACTGACTTCGGAGGCGATTGAGCGTGACGGCAAGCTCAATCGATTTAAGGACGTAGCGCTTATTGTAGGCTGTACGCTGCTTCCCGCAATATTGGTCTTTTTACAGCCTGATGCGGGTACGGCATTTGTGTATGTGGTCATTCTGCTGTGTATCGTGTTTATAGCGAAAATCAGCTGGAAGTATATCCTTTCTGCTTTTTTGCTGGTCGGAGCAGCAATCCCTATCGCATATTTTTGGGTGATGTCTCCGGATCAGCGCGAACGTATCGACATGTTCCTTTACCCGGACCAGGCGGACAAGCTGGGGAATATTTCAAATGTTCTGCGCTCGCAGGAATCGATCGGCTCGGGCGGGTTAAGCGGGAAGGGTTACTTTACGCAGGGAACGCTGGCGCAGCTGAAATATGTGCCGGAAAGACATACGGACTTTATATTTGCCGGAATAGCCGAGGGCGTCGGCTTTATTGGCGGAATGATATTGATCGTACTGTTTTTTATTCTGATATTCCGTTGGCTGTGGGTAGCTTCCCACGCGAAAGACCCAATGGGAATGTGCCTGGTGATCGGCGCCATGGCGATGCTGCTGGCGCATGTGTTTGAAAATATCGCCATGACCATGGGACTCATGCCTGTAACGGGTATCCCACTGCCATTTATCAGTTACGGAGGCTCAAATCTTCTCACGAATATGATGGGAGTAGGGCTAGTGATGAATGTCTGGATGCGACGGTATGCGCAGCACAGATAAAAGAACATATTAAAATGATGAACCTCCCTTTGCCTGCATATAAATGATATAGGAAAACAAAGGGAGGTTTTTTCATGTCTGTGAAGCGTATGCAGGTGACGCCGTTCGTCATGGTCGAGGCTGGGAAAAGGAAAAAGGGAAAAAGAATAGGACCGAGGCCGAGGCGGGAAATTCGCGCTTCTTCCATGTTGATTAAGCTTGGAATATGTGCGAGCGCATGTCTGGCGGCGTTGATTGTTAAAGTTGCAACGTCGGATGTTGCACCGGCAAACGCACAGGCGCAGCACGAGCAAAGCGCTGATCTGACACAGCTTCTTGGACGGTTGGAATTTGTTTCGCTTGCGGATGTCGCCTCCGTGTTCTCACAGTCGACACACCCGATACTTCCCGTGCAGGGCGAAGCGCTGGCGATGGATGACGGCAGCGCGCTCAGATGGCGGTTTTCCGAGACCACAGCGGTAGCGGCGGCAATGAACGGGACTGTACGCGCCATCGGGACGGACGACGTTTACGGCACATATGTACAGCTGTCGCATGCGAACGACGTGCAGACATATTACTATGGGTTGGACAGTGTGTTTGTCGAACAGGGGCAGCCTGTACTTACACAGGACACGCTTGGAGAGGTCGAAGCGGGAGGCACATTGAAGTTTTTTGTCCTGAAGGACGGGAGACCTCAAGATCCCAGCCAGTATTTTAACGATTGACCGATATGCGGATCGGATCGATCGGCCGCTGTACGCTGCATGTGCGCCCAACGCTGTTAATTGTAGTGCTGGGTGCAGTCGTATTAGGGAGACTTGAAAATCTTCTGTGGTCGTTTCTTGCACTTACGCTACACGAGACTGCGCATGCGCTTACGGCACGGTCTGTCGGCTGTCAGGTGACGTCGATCGAGTTGATGCCGTTTGGCGGCGTAGCGCATCTAGCACAGATGCAATTAACGCCGCGCGTGGAATGGATTGTCGCCGCAGCAGGGCCGGTTTGCAGTCTCGTAATCGGCGCAGCGCTTACGGCAGCGGTGCGGATTGTGCCGAATATTGCCGCAATGCTTTCGGAGTTTATTCATATCAACCTTTTACTCGGCTGCGTTAATTTGCTGCCGGCCTTGCCGCTGGACGGAGGAAGAATGCTGCGCGCGTCGTTAGCGCGGGCGATGCGTCCGCGCACGGCGACGTTACTGGGCGCATGGCTGGGCGTAGGCCTTGGGGCGGCAATGGTGGGATTGGGAATCGCATTGCTGTTTTATCAAATGCTGCAACCGACATTTTTGACAATGGGCGCTTTTATGGTGTTCGCAGCGATTAGGGAAATGCGTACGCTGCCGCATGCGCAAATGGCGGCTATGCTCAATCGTCGGGATGCGCTCAGGCGCGGAGAAAGTATTCGCCTGAAACATATTGTGATAGATGCGCAAACAAGTGCGGGGGAAGCGTTACGCATGCTCAACGCCAATCGATATAATATCCTTCTGGTTATTGGGCAGGATATGCGCGTATGCGGACAGCTGGATGAAGGCGCGCTGTTGGACGGAATCGCGCGCAGCAGCGCCGATGTTTGCGTGGGCGAGCTTTTGCAACACAATTGACCTGCCGTGCTAATGGTGGTACACTGAAACGCAGGATATTTGATAGAGGAACGATTTTTGCATGTTGGAAGAACTGCTTGCCAATGTAGAAAAACCGGCGCGTTACACTGGCGCAGAAATGAATATGGTGGTCAAAGAGGACGCTCAGGTGCATTTTGCACTATGTTTTCCGGACGTGTATGAGATCGGCATGTCGCATCTGGGATCGCGCATTTTGTATCATGTGCTCAACAGCCGTGACGATACGTATTGTGAGCGGGTCTACGCACCGTGGCCAGATATGGAAGCAGCTCTGCGTAACGCAGGCATGCCGCTGTTTTCGCTGGAAACCAAGCGCGCCTTGGGTACATTTGACATCGTCGGCTTTTCGCTGCTGTACGAGATGTGCTATACGAATATTTTGACCATGATGAATTTGGCCGGAATACCCTTTCGTACAGATGCACGCGGCGAGGATATGCCGCTGGTGGTATGCGGCGGTCCCTGCACATGCAATCCCGAACCTTTGGCTGACTTTATGGATGCTGTAATGCTGGGCGATGGGGAAGAATTGATCAATGACTTGGTCGATACATATCGTGAAGCAAAGAGACAGCACCTATCGAAACGGGAGCTGCTCAAAAATTTAGCGAAAATCGAAGGAATCTATGTTCCGTCGCTTTATGAGCCGCAGTATCAGGCAGGACGTTTTCAGGGACTGAAAAAACTGGAATCCGCTGCGCCGGACTGTGCAGTCAAACGTGCCGTCAAAGACCTCGACGCAGCGCCGTATATCGGCAATCCGATTGTGCCATACCTCAATATCGTACATGACAGGATTGCTATAGAATTGTTTCGCGGTTGTACGCGCGGATGCCGCTTTTGTCAGGCGGGATACATCTACCGTCCCGTACGGGAACGCAAAAAGGACACGCTCCTCAGACAAGCAGAACAGTTGGTCGGTTGTACGGGATACGACGAAGTATCGCTGTTTTCACTCAGTTCGGGCGATTACTCCCAGATTCATGGGCTCGTGAACGAGATCATCGACAGCATGCGGCAGCAGCGCGTTTCCGTTTCTTTGCCATCGCTGCGTATTGATTCGTTTTTAAAGGACGATCTGGAAAAAATGCAGTCCGTTCGTAAAGCGGGATTGACGTTTGCCCCGGAAGCTGGCACACAGCGATTACGGGATGTAATTAACAAATGCGTTACGGAGGAAGACCTTTTGCGCGCTACGGGCGATGCGTTTGAGGCCGGATGGACGAGCGTAAAGCTCTACTTTATGATCGGCCTGCCGACCGAAACAGATGAAGATATTGTCGGAATTGCGGATTTGGCGCGGAAGGTAAGTCGGCTGTTTTACCAGATGCCGAAAGAAAAGCGAGGAAAGGGCCTCAGACTGACCGTCAGCGCATCTTCGTTTGTGCCAAAGCCTTTCACGCCCTTTCAATGGGCGCCGCAATGCACGATGGAGGAATTGCGCAGGAAGCAGGGCGTATTGAAAGAAGCCATGAAGGGCATACGCGGCGCGGAGTTCAACTATCATCCGTCGCGTCTGAGCATATTGGAAGCGGTATTCTCACGGGGCGACAGGCGTTTAGGCGAAGTCTTGGAGCATGCATACGAATCGGGATGCCGCTTTGATTCCTGGTCGGAGCATTTTAAGCCCGAGGAATGGGATCGCGCTTTTACAGCGTGTGGCCTGACGCTGGGAGAATACGCGCACAGGGAACGTTCTCTTGACGAAGCTCTGCCATGGGGACATATTGACATGTGGGTCACCCAGGACTATCTTAAACAGGAATGGATGAAAGCGCTGCAAGGCGCGCGCACGGAAGATTGCAGAAAAGGCTGCAATGGCTGCTTTGGAGAAAAACATGCGGATTTTTGCCAATTATGAAAAAGGAGAAGCCGTTCGCTTTATTTCACATTTGGATATGCAGCGGCTTTTTCAAAGAGCTTTTCGGCGCGCACAGGTGCCGCTGGCATATTCGCAGGGGTTTAACCCGCATCCGCTGCTGTCATTTGCATCGGCTTTGGCAGTCGGTTATACAGGGGAATCCGAATGGTTGGACGTTCGCCTTGAGCGGCCGATGGAATTGGACGCATTCAAAAATGCGGTCAATGCGATGCTGCCTGATGGCGTATATATAAAACAGGCGCTTGAAGCGCCGCAGGAAACACCGACTTTGACGGCGCTAACGGCGAGCGCGCTGTACGAAGTGCGCGTGTTTTTAAAAACCCCGCTCGCGACAGCGGTTTTACAGCAGGGAATTGAAACGCTGTTGAACGGCGAGATCATTGTCAAGAAAAAAACAAAGGGCGGAGACAAAATGGTTGATATCCGTCCGCAGTTGCTTTCAATGGAAATGACCGAGACAGACGCGGACGTGCTGTTGCGCATTATGGGATTGATGAACGTTTACGGTGCGCTGCATGTCGGTCTGCTGATGGAGAAGCTTGTGGAAACATGGAATGTGCAGGGAACATGGCGTGTCCACAGAAAAGAGATTTTTTTTGAAAAAACAGGCGTGCTGCCTCTGTAAGACAGACGCGGCATGATAAAATATTTCATCTTTTAAGGAGAAAGACCATGAAAAAGGAAATCATGGTAGATATCAATCCTTATCAGACGCGCGTGGTTTTACTGGAAGATTCGGTGCCGAGCGAGATTTATATCGAACGACGGGGACGCGAACGGCTGGTGGGAAATATCTACAACGGCAAAGTGCAGAACGTTTTGCCAGGAATGCAGGCTGCTTTTGTAGACATAGGTCTGGAGCGCAACGCGTTTTTGTATGCGGGCGATATTCGGGTAGATCGTTCCGATTTCCAGTTCACCACTGCAAATGACGGCAGTACCGATGAGACCTGCATACAGCCGACAAATATCAGAGATATTGTAAAGCCTGGGCAGGATATCATGGTGCAGGTGCTGAAGGAGCCTGTCGGTACAAAAGGCGCACGCGTGACAACGCATATTACGCTTCCCGGACGTACGCTTGTGCTGATGCCGACAGTTAACTATGTAGGCGTGTCCAGACGTATTGACGATGAAACGGAACGAATGCGGCTGCGCGGCATTTTGGAAAGCATTAAGCCTGCGGATATGGGTGTGATCGTCCGTACGGTTGCCGCAGGAAA
>JAEEGL010981881.1_pt1 | contig 11419 bp, 9 predicted proteins | sample 9134231 | NCBI WGS metagenome assembly JAEEGL01 (sample SAMN16246548, study PRJNA631951) | gut metagenome | biome: gut microbiome; feature: rumen; material: fiber-attached | host: Bos | place: Iran: Karaj | collected 2018-10
AGAATGTGCATAGCCTTTGTGCGATTCTGCATGTAGGTTTCGCCGAACTGGGCGGTATACCATGGCTCCAGCATATCCAGATAGAGCGAATACGACGTCAGCCAGTTGATTGCCGGGAAGTGGCGGGCGTAGGCAAGGCTGGAGTCAAGTGCCCAGAACACCTTGACGATACGCATAGTTGCCTGAGAGACAGGCTCGGAAATATCACCACCCGGAGGCGAGACAGCACCGATTGCCGTGATGGACCCCTGCCGTTCGTCTGAGCCGAGGCACTCCACCACACCTGCACGCTCATAGAACTGTGCCAGGCGGGAAGCGAGATAGGCAGGATAGCCTTCTTCACCGGGCATCTCTTCCAGACGACCGGACATTTCACGCAGAGCCTCAGCCCAGCGGGAAGTCGAGTCAGCCAAAACGGCGACATCATAACCCTGATCGCGGAAGTACTCTGCGATGGTGATGCCTGTGTAAATGGATGCTTCACGCGCCGCAACGGGCATATCGGAAGTGTTGGCAATCAGCACAGTTCTCTTCATCAGCGGCTCTCCGTTGCGCGGGTCACGCAGCTCCGGGAATTCCATCAGAACGTCGGTCATTTCATTGCCGCGTTCACCACAGCCGATATAAATGACAATGTCCACATCCGACCACTTTGCCAGCTGATGCTGAACGACGGTTTTGCCCGAGCCGAAGGGACCAGGAACTGCTGCCGTGCCGCCCTTTGCAATGGGAAACATGGTATCCACGATACGCTGGCCGCTGTTCATTGGACGGCTGGGAACATATTTCCTCGCATAAGGGCGAGCAATACGTACCGGCCATTTTTGCATAAGCGTCAGTTCATGAGCTGTGCCTGCTTCATCCTCCACAATGGCAACCACATCCGTTACGGTATGAGCCCCTTCTTCGACAATGCTTTTTACCGTTCCGCTGATACCATTTGGTACCATAATTTTATGGAGAATCGCTGTGGTTTCCTGAACGGTCCCGATCACATCTCCGGTCACAACGCGGTCACCAGGTTTTGCCACAGGCACAAACGTCCATTTCTTTTCACGGTCCAACGCAGGAACATCAATGCCTCTGGCAATACAGTCGCCCGAAAGACGGCGCATTTCCGGCAAAGGGCGCTGAATACCATCATAGATATTATCCAGCAAGCCCGGGCCAAGTTCAACAGACAGCGGCATACCGGTAGTCAGAACATCTGCGCCGGGCCCAATGCCGGAGGTTTCTTCATATACCTGGATAGAGGCATTGTCTCCGGTCATATTCAGGATTTCTCCGATCAGATGCTGAGTCCCGACACGTACAACGTCCGATACGTTGGCGTCTGCCAGTCCGCTTGCAACGACCAGCGGGCCGGATACTTTTGTTATTTTTCCGCTCATATCGACTCTCCTTACTATCTCAAGATATTTGTGCCGACGGCACGTTCAACCGCCGCATTGAGCGCTGACAGGCCGAGGCCCGCGGATCCGTCACGTCCGGGGATCAGAATAATGGCAGGTGTCGGCCTATCTTTAAATTTATCGATTTCACTCTGCAGAGGAACCGAAAGGCTTTCCTCGATATAAATGATAGCAGTTTCTTCGCCCTCTGCTGTCAGCTTTCTCAGGGCTTCTTTCGCCTGCGCAACATCTGCGGCGGGCCAGGTTTCCAGGCCGAGAGCTTTGAATCCGATGACAGTTTCCGCACTGCCGATTACAGCAATTTTAAGCATACAGATCACGCAGCCTTTCTCTCAGCACATCCGGACGGATACCAGCTAGTCTGCCCGTCAGGATCATACGTGCAGCAGTCACTTCATTTTCAAGCGCTGCAAAATATGCTGTCAACGGTTCACTGCCGAAAGATACAAGTTTTGCCTTTCCGAGATAGGCATTGACGGCATTGTCACAGGCGCGCTCAAAAGCCGTCAGAGTACCTCCTTCCGTTGCCTCCGCACCGAGTACTGCAGCCTTTTCAAGACCGGTATGTGCAAACAGATCGCAAAGTGATTCCTTATCTGTGGACATCAGGAGACGGTCCGTGCTGACATTACCGCCATGAAAAAGCGCTTCCTGCAGAAACTCTCTGTTCTTGCCCATCCGCAGCGTACGGACGGTGCTTTTCAGGTTGGCGCAGTCTATCAGCAGTCTGACATAGCCTTTGAGGAAATCATTGCCTGATTCCTCTGCTAAAGCCGTCAGCTCTCCAAAATAAGCATTATCCAGCAGAAAATCCATCTGCTGCGGATTGTTTGTTTTTGCCAGCAGTTCCTTTGCCTCCGGCGTCGCTTTTTCCAGAGCGCCGGGCAGAGAACTGTATTTCCCTTCGTAATATAGTTCTTTCAGCTGTCCTGCCGGAATTCTTCCCGCACCAGAAAGCAGTTTATCCGGGTTTTGGCCCATAGCTTCTGACTTCAGAAGAACCTTTACGTTGTGATAGTCATATTTCATTCTGAATAGATCGGCTATTACGGTGTCAGGTGCGAGTCTGTCAAGCTCCTCCATAATTTCTGTCTTCCTTGCGGTAAGTGCCGTTTCAATTTCCCCTGCGTTCATGCCGGACATGTCTTCATATCCGCAGTCTGTCAGGAGTTTAGCAGCATCCTCAAAGGTCGCAGCTTCCAGCATACGCTCGGCTCTTTCCGCATTGAGCATTTTCCCTTCACGGGCCCGGAGCATCGCCGACAGGCAGAGATAGGCTTCTCTGTTCTTTAACAATCTTCTCCCTCCCTTGCCGGAAACGGTCAGCCAAAGAGCACTTTAGCTACATCCGCCGCCATTTCGCTCCGGCACAGATCAATCAGAAGCTCAAGCGTATTGTTGACAGCAACAGGGCCGTTTTTCACAATCAGACCGCCGGCAAAGTCCCCGGTTTCATCCGAAAGCTTCAGTTCACCACCGAGTTTGGCATTGGCAGCTTTTACAAGTTCCGTGCCGTAAGCCGCTTTATCGGCAGCGTTGAGAACAAGCTCACCTTTTCCATCGGGTGCCGCCTTCACAGCGAGGCCTACCAGGAAATCCAGATACTGCTCTTTTGGGAGAGAAAGCAGCAGCTGCTGTGCCCTGTCAAAAGCGGAAGAAACCAGCTCCTGCTTCAGTGCAAGAACACTCTTTTTGCTCTCCATCTGAGCAATACGATTTTTGCTCTCTGCCAGTTCCTCGCAGGTTTTGACCCCTGCGCGGATTTTTTCGGCATAGGCTTCTTTGGCTTTTGCCTCATATGTTTCCCGGATACCGGCGCACTGCTGCTCTGCCTGAGCAAGGATCGCGTCGGCCTGTGCTTTTGCATCCGCCTGTATATGCGCGATGATTTTATCAGTGCCTCTCATAGTTTACCTCTCTGCCGCTGGAACTTATCCGATTGCGTTGAGCATCAGGAAGGATGCCAGCAGGCACAGAATAGCATAGAATTCAACAACAATGCACATAATCATGCCCTTGGACCAGTCATCCGGCTTTTTTGCCAGAATGTTGACAGATGCCGCGGCGACCTTACCCTGCGCAATGGCGGAAAGCAAACCGCCGATGCCGATGGGCAGGCAGGCTGAAATGATCTCCATACCCTGGGTGGTTGTGATGGCATCCATACCGGAAATCTTCAGATATGCCAGGAAGAAGATAACAAATCCATACAGACCCTGTGTACCTGGGATAACCTGCAGAATCATCACTTTACCCGATTTGCTGGGATCTTCAGAAACCAGGCCGGCACCTGCTTCGCCGGCAATACCGGTTCCTTTTGCAGAGCCTGTACAGGCCAGCGCCGCCGCAAGTGTGGCTCCAAGAAGAGCAAGAGCTTTTCCGCCGATAGCATTCAGGAATTCCATAATAATGTCCTCCGTTTATGTAAATTTATTATTTTCAGTTTTTTGCACGGACAAATTTTCCGTTCAGGCGCATGGGCTGGAACGGCTTACCGCCGTCCTGATAGAACTTTCCGAAGAACTCCAGACACTGGAGTCTCAGGTCATGCACGTAGCATCCAAGAAGATTCAGGCCGAAGTTCATCGCATGTCCGAGAAGGAAAATGATTGCAAAAGCAATGATCGTGCCGGCATTTAATCCCATGCTCTTCGCCGGCATAATGGCTACTGTGTTGAACACCTGACCGACAACACCTCCGGCAAGCATCAGCGCCATAATTCGGGAATAGGAAAGAATATCACCGAACCAGCCTGTTGCCGTATTGTACACGCAGCCGAAGGCTGCTGTAACCTTTCCAAAACCTTTCGCATTGCGCCCGGCGCCGAACAGAAGCATTGCAACTCCGATCACAAGAGCCGCTATAGCCACAACATTGGGAATGGCAGGCACGATATTCAGCTTTTTCAAAGCAAAAATAACGGCGCCAAGCAGCAGAACCCACAGGGAACCTTCTTCCCAAATAGCATCCTGTTTCTTCCCCGCTTTGCACTTCTGTACAAAAGAGATCACCATACCGGTGTTCAGATGCAGCCAGCCAAGGATCAGCGATCCAACCAGAACCAGAATGCTGTCTTCTGTAGGGCTGAAGAGCTTTGGCAGACCCTGCCATGTCGGTTGAATGCCCTTGCTTTGGCAGATCAGATCATAAATCTGCTTCGGCGCATCACTGAAGCAGGCACCCGTAAGAAAGCCGGCAGCTGTTGTAGCAATCCCGCCCCAAAGAAGCAGGCGGCAGAAAGAAAGCGTACCTTCACGAGGCTTGATCTTGGCAAAAGCGAAAAGCGCTGCCAGAATCATAATAACCCCATATCCGATATCAGCAAACATCAAGCCAAAGAAGATAATAAAGAACGGAGCCATCAGAGGGTTTGGATCCACCGTACCATAGGCCGGGAGTGAATACATGTTGGTTACCATATTCAGTCCGTCCGTAACCCGGTTGTTCTTAAGCTTCACAGGAACGTCCGGATATTCTTCCTCCAGAGGATCCCTCGTTTCGTAAGCGCAGTTGAAACGTTCAAAAACACGTTCAAGCTCATCTTCCCGCTCTGCCGGTATCCAGCCTTCCATCAGGACAGCAGATTGAGTACCATAAAACTTTTCCTCAGCTTCAGCGATAGCAATTCTGGCACTCATTCTGTCAGCAGAGAGCTTCATCTCATCGCGGCGGACAGCTTCTTCCTCAATCGCCTTGCGGGCCTGTTCTTTCTCAATTTTCAGTTCCTGGAGAGCAACTTCAGCTTTTCCCGTACAGTCCCTGGCAGACCCGTCCATCCCGGTTACTGCTGTAGGTGTGAACCCAGAATCCCGCAAGACTTCCTGCACCTCAGCAAGTTTTTCCCGCAGGCAGATCAGCATCACATACTGCTGTGACTTATCTTCACTGACACTGTACAGCTGTGCCTCGTCAGTCACTTCCTCTATGGCATCTGCTACATCCTTAAGAGGAATTCTGGCGGGAATTGTTCCAAGAAGCATGGCGGCATACTCTGTACCGCCTGTATTCAGAGGAACCGTCAGCCCAAGCCATGGTTTCAGACTATCAATCACAGAACGCTGCCGGCTTTCTTCAGCTATAATACGTTTGATCTTGGCATCGTTTTCCTCAATTTGTCGGGCAAAACCGACTGCACCCCACATTCCTGTTTCATCCAGAAGTGCATCCGAATCCACCTCGGGCTTCGGAGCCAGCATCTTGGTTCTCTTCGGAACATAGCGGTCAAGCAGCTCGACTCCATGCAGCAGGGTAGCATAACCCTGCCTGTATCTCTGTATATCTGAGTTTTCGCTTTTAACCAGGCTGCTGATTTCAGAGGCACTGATTTCATCTCCGATTTCAGACACTTCCACACAGCCGTGCCGGATCAGTTCCTTCATCAGTGCATCCTTATGATCACGGGTTACAGCGAGCGTCAGCCTTTTCATTTGCAAAATAGCCATGTCAGCCCTTCACAACCCTTTCTGCGACAAGAGACGCTGCCGCATCCAGTTTTGCTTCGGCTCCTGCCTGGAGGACAGCTTTTTTCGTTTCCAGCTCGTTAAGCAGTTTTTTTGCATCCTCTACAGATTTTACGTCAGACTTCTGCCGCAGGACACGCAGTTCTTTCTCTGCCCTCGCCACTGCTGCTTCTATTTCCGCTTTGCCTTCTGACTCAGCATCAGCGAGCATCTGCTTTGCCTGCGCCTGCGCATACTGCACAGCGACTTTAGCCGCATCTTCTGCCTGTGCAATACCGGTAATTGCATCAAATGACATATCTGCACCTCCCGAGTTCCAACTGTGTTTTGATTTTGAATTATTTTATCACAAATAATTCAGTTTCTCAAGGATTATATCATACTTTATTCATATATCATTACTTGCCATCCGGGAAGCTTGTGAATGCACTGTGCTCGGCTTCAGGCAAAGAGGACTTTTCTTTTTCTGCGGCAATTGCGCGGATCAAAAAGGCCATGTTACGGCCAAGATTGCGCATTGTCTGCAGCCCTTCCAGATCCTTTTCCACATCTTCAGCAGAAAATCCGTGAACCTGATTCCAGTATGTGCTGGAGACAACCGGCATCCCACTGATAGTGAAGTACTTATTCAGCACATCAAAGGCGGAAGTATTGCCCCCTCTTCTGCAACTGACGACTGAAGCGCCAACCTTCATCTGCTTGGAAAAGCCTGTGCTGTAAAAAAGCCTGTCCATAAACGAGATTGCTGTACCATTGGGAGATGCATAGTAAACAGGGCTTCCAATCACAAGGCCGTCAGCTGTTTCGAACTTTGCTGCCACTTCATTGACCTTGTCTGTGTTGAACACACATCCGTCATGTGTACTGCAATATCCACAGGAAATGCAGCCGTGGACGGCATCCTTGCCAATCTGGATCAGCTCAGTTTCGATTCCTTCATTGCGAAGTGTCTTAGCAACCTCTTCAAGAGCTCTGGCTGTGCAACCGTGCGTATGAGGGCTGCCGTTGAGAAGTACCACTTTATACGGCATTGTCTCCTAACTCCTTTGCATGTATCGTATTTCCGCAGAAAATGATCAATGCGGATATTGTCATTGTATCATTACGGCTTTCGTTTTTCAATGCTGATTCTTTCTGCGACTTGCAATATGCCTGCAGACTATATATAATAATAAAAATTTTTTCGTTATATTTTGTAACGAAATCCTTTTTTTGCCGTCTAACCGATGAACTGAAGAAAAAGGAGGTGACAATGTGACGCTGGACAGGAACGAAAAGCTTTATGAAACCTATTATATGCGTGTTTTCTCCTATGTAATGACACTGACCGGGGATCGTTTGCAGGCAGAAGAGATTACACAGGAAGCTTTTTTCCGTGCTTTCACAAAGCAGAACAGTTTCCGGGGAGAATCCGATGAGGTCACCTGGCTGTGCGCAATCGCTAAGAATTATTATCTTGACGAAATGCGACGTCGAAACCGTTCAGAACCGTTTCCGGAAGAACTGGCTGATCAGGGAAACAGGATGGAACAGGCTGTCTCGGACAGGGACTCCTCCTTCAGAATCCATCTGGCGCTTCATGCCCTGGAAGAACCGTATCGTGAAGTGTTTGAACTTCGTGTTTTCGGTGAACTGAATTTCCGCGAAATCGGAATGATCTTTGAAAAAACAGAAAACTGGGCCCGTGTCACCTATCACCGTGCTAGACTTAAATTGCAGGAAAGGATGGATGAAAAATGAAAACTGACTGTGAAGTGATCCGTGACTTACTTCCCCTGTATGCAGACAATGCCTGCAGCGTGAAAAGCTGCGCTATGGTGGAAGAACATCTGCAGGAGTGCCCTGACTGCCGTGAGCTGGTGAGCAGACTGCTGAAAACGGAGATAGAAGACGCATTGCACAGCGAGAAGGAATCTGTCATTCAGTATGGAATCAGACAGTTCAGGCGCCGATCAGCAATAGTAGGATCCGCAGTGTCCGGAGCGTTTATGGTTCCGGCACTTGTGATTGCGATCATGGCTTTCGTTGCCGGTTCAACCATGAACTGGGTTACCGTAGTGCTGGCTGCGTTCTGTGTAGCAGCATCTCTGATTGCTGTGCCAATACTTGTTCCGGAGGATAAAGCCTTCTGGACTTTCTGCACTTTCTGCGCAAGCTTGATAATTTTGCTTGGTGTAGCCTGCATCTACACGCGTGGAAACTGGTTCTGGATTGCTTCCAGCTCCGTATTGTTTGGGCTGAGTGTCATCTTTCTTCCCTTTGTGATTCGTGCCAGACCCGTCAGGAAACTGATTGGGAAAAGTAACCGCGTACTGATTGTCCTCGGCGTTGACTGTGCGCTGTTTTTCAATATGCTGAATATGATTTCTTCACGCGGCAGATTCACCTTAAACAGCCTGTTTTTTACAGTCGGCATCATAGCCGGCATTGCCCTTGTGGCATATGAACTTTTCACTAAAGGCAAACTCCGGAAATAAGGATCGGAAAACAGTTCAAACTAGGAAAGAAATAATCCGGCAGGAACAAAGCTTCCTGCCGGATTTCTGCTATGAAAAACAAATTAACAACGCCGGGCAGTAAGTGCCGGAACTTTCGAGGCCCGGTGCACTTACCACCATTCTGCTGAAACGTTACCGGAATCGCAGCTTGTAAGTACTGATCCCGGGCAGTTTTTCAGCGTAATGATCAAACAAAGGAACTCCGTACTGTTAATTCATCTTCTGAAAAAAAGGTTCCTCCGTTATCCATCGGATAAACGGAGGATACCAAATAAATATGAACAGCGTTTGGGTATTATTTTAACTTTATTTGAAGTTTTCCTGAACAGATTCCTTCCGTTTTGTAACCACAAGCACACCGGCTGCCGCGCTCATAACCATCAGGCAGATCCAGAGCGGCAGGTTGCTGTCATCACCTGTAATCGGCCTGTCCCTTGTAGAAAGAATGTGCAGGAAACAAGTTGCCGTACCGCCGTCACTGTACACAAACTGCAGGTTCTGGTAGGCTTTGTGCTCCATTGCCCTCATAGCCGTTTCAGAAATGGTGACAATGGTGCTGCCGTCATTTGCAGTTGATACTGTATAATAATACGGATTCAGTGTATAACCGTTGATCTTTACCGCTGCCAATTTGCTTGCCGGACCGGTAGCCTGAACAGTATAGCTGCCGCCAACGTCGTAATACCAGGTTCCATTCTTATGATAAGTGAAATAGTAGTTTGCCTGAACAGTAACAGTTGCATAAGCGACATGGCCATTTGCAGACTGGGCAACAATGGTTGCTGTTCCGGTTCCAACTGCGATCACACTCGCTGTTGCCACTCCGTTCGTGCCGACAGTTGTCCTGTAGCTGTCATGCACACGAACGATATTCTCATTGGAGGATGCCCATGTAACGGTCTGATTCGTGGTGTTCAACGGATCAAAGGTGACAGAAAGCTTTACGCTGCTGTCAGTCGTATTGAGTGTGACAACCGCCGGGGACATGGTAATTTTTGTCTCCTTGATAACCGGCGGAGCCACATACTCCTTGACGGTTACTTCGGTATCTGCAGAAGCCAGGACAGCATCCTTTGCCTTGAAGCGGATATAATACTTGCCCGGCGTAAGGTTGGTGATAAAGCGGTCTTTCACATCCGTATAGGTTGTGAATCCTTCCTTGCGGTACTCACAGGGTGTCTCATAATAGACGGTAACTGTACCGTTATTTTGTGTACTGATGCTGCAGTCTTTTACCACAAGGTTTTTGCTGTCAGGTGCGGAGTACTGGCTGATCTTGATAGTCTTTATGTCGGAATCCAGTGTTGTAACGCCATCTCCGAAAGCTTTCACAAGGATCTGGCCTGAAACACCGGAAGGGATCACAGCGGTATCACCTGTGATGGCAACCCAGATGTTGGAGGTTCCAAGGCTGTAACGGAGCGTCGGGCCGACATTGACAAGACGTCCGCTGTCAGAGCCGGTTGCTTCAAATGCCACATTATCCGGAACTGTCAGCTTTGTCGGTTTTGTATAGGAACCGACCGAAACAGCAATGGTCGAAGAAGCGAGATATTCATCTGCCGCTTCCACACGGATCAGGTAAGTACCCGCAGCCAACCCAGTCTGAGGAGTAACACTGAAATGCTCATAGGGGGGCTGTGGATCAGATTCCGTAAGAAGCCGATATTCGAATTTATAAGCGCCAAAAGGAGTAATGCTGATGGTGCCGTCGTTCTTATCTTCAGCAGTTACCGCAGTGGAAGTCACCGAATCAGTAATCTCGGAAACAGACGGCTGACGTTTAATGGTAATTTCCTGAGCAGGAGATTCTCCTTCACTGTTGTGATCAACAATGCGTATTATTTTACCTTCTTCGAGCCCGGTAAGCGTCATTGTAGTGCCGCTTACAGCTGCAGGGTCAGTCCAGTAAGTAACGCCACCCTCCGTAATCCCGAAGCTGATTGTCATTGTGTCGGTCAGGCCTGTCAGCGTGCCGGTGCTTTCAGAATTGGCTTTGAACACAGTTGCAGGTGCTGCAGGCTTATCTTTATTGGTCTCGCCGCTAACGATGCCGGATTCGCCAGTATTGGCGGAAGGCACTACAAAATTGTCAAGAGAGGTTTCTATCTTTCCGTCCTCGGCTGCTTTTACCTCTGCCATGACATCAGCGGCAGCCGCAACGACCACAGGCAATTCTTCCACAGCTTCCGCTTCTGCCTTCGCCTGAGCAGCAGCGGCTTCTGCTTCTGCTTTTGCCTGTTCAGCAGCTTTTGCCTCTTCTTCTGCGCGAGCAGCCTTCTCAGCTTCTATTTTTGCCGAAGCAGCTCTTGCAGCTTCTTCCTCTTCAGCTTTTTTCTTAGCCGCTTCCTCTTCAGCGGCTTTCTGCCTTGCAGCTTCCTCCTCAGCAGCTTTCTGCCTTGCAGCTTCCTCCTCAGCAGCTTTCTGCCTTGCAGCTTCTTCCGCTTCCGCCTGGCGACGCGCTGCCTCAGCTTCAGCTTCCTGGCGCTGCTTCTCGGCATCGGCAGCAGCCTTTGTGTTCTCAGCAGCAGGCTCGGCAGTCACCTCAGAAGGAGCTTCCGTTGGTTCAGGAGTAGGCTCTGGAGTCGGTTCCGGGGTAGGCTCTGGAGTCGGTTCCGGAGTCGGTTCCGGGGTGGGCTCCGGAGTGGGCTCCGGGGTCGGAATCGGAGTCGGTTCCGGGCCGGAATAAAGTACATGTATAGTCGCATAATCGGAATAAATGCTCTCTGCTCCGCCGGTGAATTCTGCACGGGCTTTCCATCCGTTCATAGCAGCCGGAATATTGGAAACGCGCAGAGTATCCGTTCCGAAACCGGAAATATCAAGTTCAGGAACGATCGAAAGAATGTCGCCTTCGATATAATCCTGTGTTTCACCCGGATCAACAATATGCCAGATGATCTGTGCGGCATTGTCAGCCCTTGCTATGAAGATAGCCTTTCCACCTGCATTCAAAGTCTCATCTGTCGGATTTTTGGTTACAGTGACAACCGGATAGATGACCTCCGGAACAGATTCAGTTGTGGGTTCGAGCGTAGGTTCAGGAAT
>JAEEGL012153109.1_pt1 | contig 11419 bp, 10 predicted proteins | sample 9134231 | NCBI WGS metagenome assembly JAEEGL01 (sample SAMN16246548, study PRJNA631951) | gut metagenome | biome: gut microbiome; feature: rumen; material: fiber-attached | host: Bos | place: Iran: Karaj | collected 2018-10
AAGAGGATGTTTATATGCTAAAGCTAAGGAATTAGGATGTAATAAAATAGCTTTAGGTCATCACTTTGATGATGTTATAGAAACAACTCTACTCTCTATGTTTTATGGCGCTGAATTAAAGACTATGATGCCTAAATTACATAGTGAAAACTTTGAGGGATTAGAGTTAATTAGACCATTATATCTAATAAAAGAAGAAGATATAATAGCTTGGGCTAAATTTAATAATTTAAAGTTTTTAAATTGTGCATGCCGTTTTACTGAAGAAAATTATACAAAAGATGAAACTAATAGTAAAAGATTAGTTATGAAGAGATTAATAAAAGAATTAAAGAAAGATAATCCTAATATAGATTATAATATTTTTAAAGCTTTGGATAATATAAATATGAATTGTGTATTAGGATGGAAGAATGATAAAGAAAAGAAAAGTTTCTTAGATGAGTATAAATAATTATATATAAATATTATAAAAAGTCTTAAAGTTTTAAGACTTTTTTTCATATTATTTAATGGGTGATAATGTGAATGAAGTTTATGTAGTTAAAGCAGGAGATACATTATGGGGTATTAGTAACCAATATGGTGTTAATGTAAGTGAATTAGCTTCATTAAATAATATTACTGGAAGTATTTTAAATGTAGGACAGAGGCTTAAAATACCTAGTAAGGGTGGAACTAATCCTGATAATATGTTTATGTATACAGTAAAAAAAGGAGATAGTTTGTGGGCTATTGCTAAAGTATATGGAACAAGTGTGGAAGAAATAAAAAGAATTAATTATTTAACTAATAATAATCTATATATAGGACAAGTTCTTAGAATACCTGAAATGTATACAAAAGAAGAAGATATGGTTGTGCCTAGTTATATAAATTATACTGTTAAAAGTGGAGATACTTTATATGGAATAGCTAAGAATTATAAAGTTAGTATAGATACTATAGTAGAAGATAATGGATTAAAGAATAATATATTAAGTATAGGACAAAATCTTAAAATTAGGACAAATAGTAGTGTAGTAGAATCTTGTTTTGGAGAAGATTATACCCCTATTGTTGATAAAACATATACTGTAGTTAAAGGGGATAGTTTATATTCTATAGCTAAAAGATTTAATACTACGGTAGATAGTATTAAGAATAAAAATAATTTAAAAAGTAATATGTTGTCTATAGGACAAATATTAAAAATATAGGAGGATATATGAATATTAATGATTTAGATAAGAGTGTTTATGATAAATTTATAAGTGAAAATCCTGGTATTGGTAAATTAAAAATAAGAGCATATGCTGCAAGTGAAGCTTTACCAGTATCTAATTTAAATATAGTAGTTTCAACAATTATTGATAATAATAATGTAGTATTTTTTAGAGGAAAAACAGACACTAGTGGGATGATTCCTTCTATTAGTTTGCCAGCTCCTAAATTAGAAATTAGTAATTTAGAAGTACCTAAGACAACTACTTATAAAATAGAAGCATATAAGGATATAAATAATATAAGTAATTTTAATGTAGATATGTATGATGGTATATGTGTAGTACAAAATATTAATTTTGTACCGGGAGAAAACTATGGCAACTAGATATCCGATAGTTCCCAGAAATATTACTGTTCATTTAGGAAAACCAGATGAATCAAGTAGAAATATCACTGTTAGTTTTACTGATTATATTTCTAATGTGGCATCAAGTGAAATATACCCTACATGGCCTAAAGAATCACTTAAGGCTAATATTTATGCGATTATTAGTTTTGCGATGAATAGAATTTATAATGAGTGGTATCGTAGTAAAGGATATAACTTTGATATTACTAGTTCCCCAATATATGATCAAAAATTTGTAGAGAATAGATCTACTTATGAAAATATTAATAATATTGTTGAAGAAATATTTAATAACTATGTAGTTAAAGGTAATCAAATTCAACCTTATTTTACAAGATATTGTGATGGGAGAAATACAACTTGTGATGGTCTTTCTCAATGGGGCAGTGTCTCACTTGCAAATAGTGGAAAAAATTATTTAGATATACTTAAATATTATTATGGAAATGATATTTCTATTAAGTTTGATGCTCCAGTAGGTGATGTTTATGAAGGCTATCCTGGGTACGTAGTGGAATTAGGAAGTGCAGGAAATCCTGTGTTATTAATTCAAAGGGATTTGAAAAGAATTCGTAAGAATTATCCAGCAATACCCGATATTACAAATAAATTAGGTATATATGATGAAGAAACAGTTAATGCTGTTAAAAAGTTTCAAGAAATCTTTTCTCTACCAGTAACAGGGAAAGTAGATAAAGCTACTTGGTATAAAATAAAATATGTTTATACTAGTGTAAAGAAACTTAGTGATTTATATTCAGAAGGACTAACTAGTGATGAAGCTACTTTCTTATATGAAGATGAACTTAACTATGGTGATACAGGTATAGAAGTAGAATACATCCATTATTTTTTAGATGCCATTGCTTTCTTAGATCCTGATATTCCAAGATTAAAGACTAATTCTATTTATAATGATAATTCTATTACTATGGTTAAAGCATTTCAAACTAAATATAATTTACCGGTAACAGGTGTATTTACTTATAAAGATTGGAAAGTACTAAAAGATATATATGATAAGATTTTAAAAAATCTTAATAATGATTATGTTAATGATTTATATCCTGATTATTTCTTAACACGAGGTAGTAGTGGAGATGATGTGGTTAGATTTCAAAGATATTTATTAAGTATTTGTAGGTATGATCATTCAATCCCAGGAGTAAGAGTAAATGGTAATTTTGATGAATTAACTGAAAAATCAGTATTAAAATTACAAAAAGATTATGGATTTCAACAAAATGGTATTGTAGGACCATTATTATGGAGAAAAGTAGTAGAACTTTCTAAAAGATAGTTTATATGTATAAATAAGTGATTTAAATATCATAACTTTATTGAATGAAGTTACTAATTTGACATAAAAGTTTCAATATAGTAAAATAGATTTCATTCGGGAGGATTTTAGACATATGAAAAAAGAAGGACCCTCGAAGATAAAAGTTTTATCTTTGATAGTGTTAGCATTTGTTATAATGTATGCTGCTTATACATATCATAATTACTATACTTATAATAGTATAAAGGTAGTAGTAAAGAAGAATAATAAGATAGAGTATGGTAGTGCTAATTATAATATAAATGACTTAATTAAAAAGGTAGATGGGGAAATAGTTTCGGTTAAAAATGAAGTTGATACAAAAGTAATGGGAGAACAAGAAATTCTTTTAGAAGTTAAGAAAAGTAATGTTACAAAGACTATTCCAATAGTTGTATCTGTAGTTGATAGTACTGCTCCAGTTATTAATATTAATGAGGAAAAAGTTACTATTCAACAAGGAGATAATTATGACCTTACTTATAATGTTTCTTCAGTAATTGATGAAGTAGATGGAGAAATGTATTATAATGGAGAAGTTGATGAGAATAGCACAATGTATTATAACTTCACATATAACCAAGAAGAAATAGATAATGTAGGTGAACATGAAGTAGTAGTAAATGCTAAAGACAAAAGTGGTAATTTAGCTACTAAAAGTTTTACTTTAGTAGTTGAAGAAAGAAAATATAGTATGCCAGTTTATTCTAATGCATTACCTAACGCTTATGGAAATGATGTGGTAAGTATAGCTTACTCATTAATAGGTTCGCCATATATTGCTGGAAGTAATGGTCCATATGGTTTTGACTGTAGTGGATTTGTTCAATATGTTTATTCAAGAGTAGGTGTATACGTAAGTAGAAGCTCATGGACGCAGGCTTATGATGGAGTAGGAGTAAGTTATCAAGACGCACAACCTGGAGATATTATTAGTTGGGGATACTCTAATGGTACTCCAACACATTCTGCATTATATGTGGGTAATGGTATGATGGTTCATGCTACTAATCCTAGTCAAGGAGTTATCGCAAGTAGTGTAGATGGATGGCTAAGAGGCTCAGGAACTACAATACTATCAGTAAGAAGAATTAACTAGTTTAATTCTTTTTTTGTATAATTAAGAATTATTTGGATATTCTATATTTAGGAGGAATGATATGGAAACATTACAAAAAGTCTCATTAGTAATAACTATTATTGGAGCTATAAATTGGGGTTTAATTGGTATAGCTGATTTTGACTTAGTCGCAATGCTTTTTGGTGCAGGAAGTTTCCTCGCTAGAACAGTTTATACACTAGTAGGTATTACCGGTTTAATTAATATTGGTATATTAATGGCCCATTTAGACTTTAAAAGAGACTAAAAGTCTTTTTTTTTATTTTAATATGTGTTAAATTATATATAGTGGGGGACAATATGAAGGAGTTAATTGACATATTATTAAAAAAAGAAAAAAAGCCGGTTGAAAAAGAAAAATTATATAAAAAAGTCGAAGAAATTGAAAAAAAGAAAATACCAGATTATAAAATTAGTGATGTGGTAAAAAATGCGATAGATGAGGCTTTGGATGAGGGTATAAATAAATATGAGTATTATATGACTCCTACTGGTAAATATACTCTTTTAAGTAAAACCTCTTTTAGAAAAGGTAGATTCCATGGTAATCGTGCTATGGAAGGTTTTGTTGTCTCTAATACTGTTTATATTAATAAAGAAGGCTCTCGTATAGTAAGAGAAGAAAAATACTCTATAAATAGAGAAGATTGTAATAATGCCATAGATGGCGATTATGTATTAATAGATATTGGTGGTAAAAAACCTAGAGTAGAAAAAATTCTTAATAGAAACATAGGTAATGTTATAGGGGTAGTTACTAGAATTGGTAATATGTATTATTTGAAACCAATTGATAAGAAAAAACAGGGTTTATCTATTGCTTTAAATGAAGATGTGTCAGTTGGAGAAATTGTTTCAGTATCTTTAGAAGAAGAAAAAGAAGATAACTGTTATATAGGTAAAGTAGTTAGAAAATTTGTTAATAGTGATAACTCTAATTCAGATGCTTTATTTGAAGCATTTAAATGTGGTATGCCTGAAGGATTTAGTAAGGAAAGTTTAAAACAATTAGAATCAATTCCTGATGTTGTATTAGAAAAAGATTTAAAAAATAGAGAAGATTTTACTAATTGGGAAGTATTTTCTATAGATTGTAGTGATACTAAGGATAAAGATGATTGTATATCATTACAAATACTTGATAATGGAAATTACCAATTAGGAGTACATATTGCTGATGTAGCTTACTATGTTCCATATAATTCACCAATAGATAAAGATGCATTTAGAAAAGGAACTAGTTACTATTTTGGTGGTTTAGTAGAACCGGCATTGCCAGAAAAACTATCTAACGGGATATGTTCCTTAAATGAAGGCGTGTTAAGACTTACTAAAAGTGTAATTATGGAATATGATAAAAATGGTAATATTGTTGATAGAAGACTAACAAGAGGATATATAAAATCTAGGAAATCCCTTACATATGAAAGTGTTAATAGCTTATTAAATAATAAAGTAAAAGAAGAAAGCTGCATGGGATTTGAAAATACATTAGAAAATATGAGGGAATTAGCATATATCTTTAGAAAAAATAGATTACTAGGTGGAGCTATTATTTTTAATAGACCAGAACTTAGATTTAAACACGATAATGAAAGAAATCCATATGAAATAAATCTTAGATATGAAGATACGGCAGAAACTATTATTCAGGAGTTTATGTTGCAGGCAAACGTTAATGTTTCTGAAATATTAACGGAGAATGAAATTCCTTGTATTTATAGAGTACATGGTCTACCTTGTGAAGAAAGATTAAGAGACTTTTTAGGTTTATTAAATATAGTTAATATTCCTTTCTCATATAATGTAAAAGAAATATTAGAAGACAAAGAATTACTACAATTATTAAATGTTCATATAAATAAATCTCCCGATTTAAGAAGTATGTTAAATACTAGTTTGATTAGATGTATGTCACATGCTTCATATAGTCCTAATAATATAGGTCATTATGGTACGGGATTTGATGAATATACACATTTTACTTCCCCAATTAGAAGATTAACAGATCTTACAATTAGTAGAATATTGGATGAATGTTATTTTGAAACGAATCCCTATATAAAAGCTCAAAATATTAAAAGATGGAGTAATTTAATAGGAGATTATGCTACTCAGGCATCTAAAATGGAACGTATCGCAGAAGATGTAGAAAAAGAAGTATTATATATGGACAGTGCTAAATATATGTCTAATTATATAGGCTGTGAATTTGAAGGAACTGTTATAAATATAAGTAACAATGGAATTGGTATTCAATTAGATAATTTATTAGAAGGAAAAATACGTAATCGTAATTTAGAAGGAAATTATGTATGTAATCCTGAGACATTTACTTTGTTATCTTTAGATAATAATATTAATTATTATATAGGTGATAGATTAAAACTAAGATTAGAATCTTCTGATAAAGATACAAAACAAATAGATTTTAAAGTATTAAAAAAGATAAAAGAAAATGTAATTAAAGATTCTAAAAATAGTAATCAATATATAATAAAGAAAGCAAAACAAATAGCTTAAATGGTGATGATATGAATATAGAAGAATATTTTAAATAAGCATATAAATAATATGCTTATTTTATTTATATTGGGTTGATAAAATTTCTAGAAAATGTTAAAATTATATTACATACGGGGTTGATAGATGATACTAATAATATATCATTACCCGGTATTAGAGGAGATGAAGTGATGATAACTATAACAGATGTATTGAACGTAATAAGGAAAATAGTCGATATTTCTCTAGTATGGTTTATTTTTTATTATATTTTAAAGAACATTAGAAACAATGTTAAACTTTCTTTAATATTTAAAGGAGTAGCATTTGTTATTATTTTAAAGATTATTAGTGATTGGTTAGGATTTATTACTGTTGGATATTTACTTGATTATATTATTCAATGGGGACCAGTTGCATTAATAATTATATTCCAACCTGAAATTAGAAATATTTTAGAGCAATTAGGAAGAAGTCAATTATTAGGTAGACATAAAGTATTAACTGTTGATGAAAGAGAACATATGGTATATGAAATGGTTAATGCTATTGATTATCTAAGAAAAGAGAGAATTGGTGCTCTAATAGTAATTGAAAGAGATATTAGTTTAGGAAACTATATCGATAAGGCTAAGAAATTATATGCAGATTTATCAAGTGACTTATTAATTGCAATATTCTATGAAGGTAATCCATTACATGATGGTGGAGTAATTATTCAAGGAGATAGAATTACTTGTGCTGGAGCAGTATTCCCAACAAGTAATAGTTCTAAAATTAATAGACGTTTAGGTACTCGTCATAGAGCGGCTTTAGGTGTTGCAGAAGAAACTGATGCAATATGTATAGTTGTTTCTGAAGAGACTGGTCGAGTTTCTATAGCATTAAAGGGAGAAATGCTATATAACTTAACAATTGATGACGTTAGAATGATGTTAATCGATGAATTAAGACCTAAACAAGATGTTGATTTTGAAGAAGATGAAGAAGAAATAAAAGAGGAAGAGATTTATGAAGAAGACAGGTAATTTTATAGTAAGAATATTTAAAGCCATTGGTCTATTCTTCGATAAATGGTTAATAACTCCCTTAACTAAATTAATCATTAAATTAATAAGATTAATAAAAGATTTAACTAAGAATTTTGATAAAGTTTCTGGTAAAAAATCTACTTTAATAATAATTAGTTTATTATTAGCATTTGGTGTATTCTTTGTAATAGATAGAGAATCTAATGTAATGATAGATCAATATGCAGAAATACTTTATAATCAACCAGTAAGTGCTGTTTATAATGAAGAATTATATGTTGTAGAAGGTCTTCCTAAGGAAGTAGATATTACTTTAGTTGGACAAAGAAGACATATATTCTTAGCAAAACAATCTCCTTCTAAAGGAGTAAGCGTTGATTTGACAGGATTAAAACCTGGAAATCATAGAGTTAGATTAAAATATACTCAAAGATTAAGATCTTTAGATTATAAATTAGATCCATCTCAAGTAACAGTAACAATATATGAAAAAGTTAGTGAAAATAGAGCTTTAACTTATGATGTATTACATCAAGAATCTCTTGATACTAAGTTATATATTAGTAACGCAGAAATTGATCGTAGTGAAGTAATTATAAAAGGTGCAGAATATAAATTAAAAGAAGTAGCTACGGTAAGAGCTTTATTAGATGTTAGAAATATTCCTAATCCTAAAGCAGGAGAGATAACAGTAAAAGATATTCCATTAGTTGCTTATGATAATGATGGAAATGCAGTTGATGTTGAAATTGTTCCAAAAACAGTAACTGCTAACGTCGTTATAACATCACCAAGTAAAGAAATACCAGTAAGAGTAGTACCTAAAGGAAATTTAGCATTTGGTAAATCTATTAAGTCAATTGATACTAATTTATCTAAGATAACAGTATATGGTTCACAAGCTGCGATAGACAAAATAGAACAGTTAGAGGCAGAAATAGATGTAAAAGGTCTTGACAGAGATAAAGAATTCAATGTAACACTTAAACGACCTAAAGGAATAACTGAACTTTCTTCTAAAACAATGAATGTTAAGATAAGACTTGATAATTCATCTAGTAAAGAAATAGAAAATATATCAGTTAGTTCATTAAATTTAGCTTCAGGATTAAAAGTTCAAGCTTTATCTGAATCTGATAGACAAGTTACAGTTGTAGTTAAGGGTAGTGAAGATGCAATTAAAGATATAAATGCATCAGATATAACTGCATACATTGATTTAAGTAATTATGGTGTAGGAGAACATGAGGTTGAAGTAAAAGTCACAGGAACAGATTTAAAATTAGCTTATGCATCTAAAACTAAAAAAGTAAAAGTTAGAATTACTAAAAAATAAAAGGAATTAATAATTCCTTTTTTTTGTAATAATTTATTTAATAATTCATATCTTTTATTAGAATATAGAGGTGGATTATGAAAAAAATTATTTTGTTAGTACTAGTAGTAATAAGTTTATTATTGTTAAGTGGATGTGGTAATAATTCAAAAGAAAGCGTTATAAAAGAATTAAGTAAAAGACTGGATAAAAGCACGGGATATAAATTAGAAGGTAGTTTAGAAGTTAATAATAATGATGAAAATTATAATTATAATATTAAAGTTTCATATAGTAAAAAGGACTATTATAAAGTAGTTTTAACAAACAAAGCTAATTCCCATACTCAAGTAATCTTAAAAAATAAAGATGGTGTATATGTTTTAACTCCAGCTTTAAATAAATCATTTAGATTTCAAAGCGATTGGCCTTATGATAATTCTCAAATATATTTATTAGATGCCTTAGTAAAAGATATAGAAAAAGATAAAGATTTAAAGTTTATTAAAAAAGATGATAATTATATTTTAAAAACTAAAGTAAAATATCCAAATAATTCAAAATTAATTAATCAAAAAATAATACTAGATAAAGATTTAGACTTTACTAAAGTAGAAGTATATAATAAAAATGGTACTATTGCTATGAGTATGGATTTTGATAAAATTAAATATTCTCCTAAATTTAGTAAAGATGAATTTGATTTAGATACTATTATATCTAAAGAAGATAAAGAAGAAATATTAGAATCTTCTTCTTTAGAAGATATAATTTATCCATTATTTTTGCCTAGTGGAACTAAATTAGTAAATGAAGATAAATTAAAAAAAGAAAATGGTCAAAGAGTTATTATGACTTATGATGGCGATAAATCATTTACTTTAGTTGAGGAAACAACAGATGTATTTGATGAATTTACTGTAATCCCTACAATAGGTGAACCATATCAATTAATGGATACACTAGGAATAATGACTGACAATTCTTTATCATGGACTAGTGGAGGAATAGATTATTATTTAATAAGTGATGTAATGGAAAAAGATGAAATGGTAGAAGTGGCTGAATCTATCACAGGTATTATATCTATGAAATAATAGACTTGAATAATTAATTTATGTTATAATTTCTATAGGTGATATTATGGCAAAAAGAAAAAAAAGTAAAAGAATTAGAAAAGAAGATAAAAAGATAGAAAACATAAAAACAGGAATAGATTTAAGTAGTTCTATATATAGTATCGCAGGTATATTATTATTTATATTTGCTTTCTATATGTTAACTTTATATATAACTAATAAAAATACCGAAAAAGTATCTACTAATAAAGAAGTAGAAATATCAAATGAAAAGATTCTTGTAGGTAGTATCTTATCTATGAGTAATGATGAATATTTGGTATTATGCTATGACTTTAAAAATGAATCAGATACATATGATAATATATATACTACAGCTAAATCTAAAGGAATGAAAATATATAAAGTAGATTTAAGTAGTGCTTTTAATAAAAAGTATGTAACTACGGAAGAATCTAATATGTATCCACAAAATGAAAGTGAATTTTTAATTAATGGAGCAACACTTATAAAAGTAAATAATAAACAAGTAGTAGAATATATTGAAGGTTATGATGAAATAAATGATTATTTAAGCTAACAGAAATGTTAGTTTTTCTTTTAAAAAAAATTTTTGTATGATATATTTAATATGGGATGATGATATATGGTAAAGAAAAAGAAAAAGAATAATAAAATAAAAAAAATTATAGGTAACTACTTTAATAAAAACAATGATTCTTTCTTTTCAATTATTGAAGTTGTTGTGATTATTTTAGTTTCAATTATATTCGGTGTAATAGTAGGATACTTAATTAATTATAGTAGAAATAATACTACTAAAGATACAAATTTATCTAAAATAGTTACAACATATAATGATATAATTAATAAATATTATGGAAATCTTGATAAAGAAAGTTTATCTGATGCTGCAGTAAAGGGTATGATAGAATCATTAGATGATCCTTATTCAAACTATTTAGATAAAACAGAATCAAGTGATTTTAGTGAATCATTAGATGGGTCTTTTATAGGAATTGGTGTAGAAATAACAGATGGAGAGGAATATACCACAGTTGTTAAAGTATATGAAAATTCTCCCGCAGAAAAGGCAAAGGTAAAAGTAGACGATCAAATAATTAAAGTTGATGGAAAAGATGTAAAGAATTTACCTGGTAGTGAATTAGCTAAACTTATTAAAGGCAAAAAGAATACAAAAGTTATTATCACAGTATTAAGAAATGGAAAAGAAAAAGAAATCAGTATTACTAGAGATGTAATAGAGTTAGAAAGTGTTACTAGTAGTATTATGACATATGAAGATAAAGATATTGGATATATTAAAATAAGTTCTTTCGCAGCAAATACTTATTCACAATTTTATAAAGCATTGAAAGCATTAGAGGTTAAGAAAATAGATTCTTTAATTATAGATGTAAGAGATAATCCGG